>Ga0209075_1000144_pt1 | contig 61615 bp, 45 predicted proteins | sample Stecom2011_FD_187523 | JGI IMG/M metagenome (GOLD analysis project Ga0209075, IMG submission 187523) | Agricultural soil microbial communities from Utah to study Nitrogen management - Steer compost 2011 (SPAdes) (version 2) | ecosystem: Environmental > Terrestrial > Soil > Agricultural land...
TTGAGCCGCGCGGCGTCATAGGTATTTCGCAGCCAGGTTTCCACAGCGCCGCGCTGCACCGGGAGCACGTCGGCGGCGGGCGTGGGGTCGATGGGAATCCAGCCGTAATTGGGCACATAGACCTCCACCCAGGCGTGCGCATCGCCCTGGCGAACGCCGAGATAATCGCCCACCGAATTCCACGCGCCCCCCAGAAAACCCGTGACCAATCGCGCCGGAACCCCCTGCACGCGCAGCATCAAAACCGCGGTGCTGGCGAAGTACTCACAGTGGCCGCGTTTGGTATCGAAGACAAAACTTTCGATGGGCTCCTTTTGGCCTACCGGCGGAAGATCGGTGGTATAGCCAAAGCCGGTGCTCAGATAATCGACAACCGCTTCGGCCTTTTGGTAGGGGGTCTCGGCGCCCGCGCTAATTTGTCCGGCAAGACGCAAGAAATCCGCAGATAATTCAGGTAGTTGCAGGTATTGCGCGTCGGGTTGCTCGCCGGCGGGCTCATAGGGTTGTTCGCGCAGCTCGCGCGCGCTGGGCATCGGCAGATGCTCAAAGGAATACGCGACACCCACCTCGGATTCGAGCGTGTGGCGCAGGTCGTTATACGCGTCGACGGTAAACCCGCCGCGCAGCGGATTCCAGACCACCATCAGCGCGTTATTCCCGTAGCGCACATTGCCAGTCGGCCACAGCCGCGGGAGCAAGTTGACCCCCAGTGGTTCCAGATAAATATCAACCTGTTGCGCCGCTTCGGTGGCGTCCGCCGGGCGCCACGCATCGCCGACAAGAGGTGTAAATTGATAGCTGTCGCGCACCCTCGACAGGCTCTCCTCGGAATCCTCGATCATGCGCGACCATGCCGCGCCGTCATAATGATCGAAGGTCATCGTTCGCCAGTGAAGGCTCTCGTAATTATCGGGGCGCCCGCCAGGAAACTCGACGCGCATGACAACCTGGGGGTTGTCTCGAATCGCGCCGTGCGAGCCGAGTTGCACAGAGTCCGAGAAACCGGTCACCGACATCGCATCGCGCGATTTATGCACAAAAAATCCCAGCCCGACGCGCGGAAAAACAAAGAAAATCGCCAGGCTTGAGGCGAAGATGATCATGCTGATCGCCCCGAGCACCACGATATAACGGGCATCGAACGGCGAGCGGGAAGTGTCGGAAGTCCGGATCTTTCGGGCGCTTGGTTGGTCGGGGTTTACCTCGGAATTGAGGTGAAAGAGCGCCAGGCTAAAGGTTCCTGCGATGACATAGAGCCCGAAGACAAGCCCGTAGATGATATCCTGGCTGAGCGCGGTCGAGGCGGCAAAAATAAGCAATGTCAGGGCATAGAGTTGCAGGTCATCGCGGGTGCGCCCGCGGCTAAAGAGTTTGACCACAATCAGCACCAGCACAAAGCGAATCGCGGCAATAATGATGGGCTCGGGCGTGGCGATCAACTGAAAGGCGGTGAAGGCGATCGCGCCCAGGATTAGCATATTCCACCAGCGCCCGGACGCGCTTTTTGCGGGTTTTCGCCCATTTATAAACCAACTGGCGACCATGCTTAGAGCGAAGACGCCTCCGGTCAGCGGGCCAACGCCGCCGCCAAAGAGCGCGCATAAAAATGCGATGAGCACCACCGCGTAGATGCCGGCCTTATGAAGTGCGGCGAGGTGTTGTTGCATCTTGAAATTCACGCGGCCTCACCGGGCTTCGATAATGGTGCTTGGGTATTTGCGGCGTCTTTTTCGACGGAAAGAACCAGGTCAAAATCTGCACTGATCAGCGCGGTTGCGTGCGCAAGACCAATCAGAATCCGCGCGTCCTGCGCGCCGCGCGCCCCCGGCGCACGCCCGATGGAGCCCGTCGTACTGAAGCCCGCGTCAAAGATGGGCGCCTGACCGTCTTTGAGCTCGACCAGCGCCAGCGTTTCGAGCATGCGGTCGGCATGATTCGAGGCGCTGCTCGCCGGAAGATGCGTGTCGAGGGAGCGCAGGCCGACGCGCCAGCCGGACTGCAGAAGCGTCTGAATCAGCCCCGCAGTGCGCTGAATGGCGAGTTCGAAATCACGGTGGGCGGTGTGGCGCTGGTGCGCAGGAAGCCCGGTCGCGTTGAGCAAATAAAGCTCGACGCTTCGCTGCTCGGTGCTCTCGGTTTCGCGCACCACCACCTCGCCGCGGCGCGCCGAACTCTTCCAATGGATCAGCCGCTGGTCCTCGCCGGGTTGGTAGTCGCGCAGCCCAAAAAAGTCCTCGCCACTGCCGCGCTGGTGGCGGGTGATATCGCCAAAATGCGCGTGAATATCCGAGAGCCACTCGCGCGCCTCACAGGCCGCCGGGAAGACCGTGAGCTGCGCGTAAGCGTCGAGCTCGCGGCGCTTCTCAAAGAGGCCGAACGGAAAACGCGTGATGATATCCAGCCCCGGCAGCTCAAAGCGCCCGCGGGCCGGGAAAAGATAGCGAGTCGCAAGATCCTGGCGCTCGCGCGCCTCGACTCGCATCGAGTAGGCCTGGGCAATCGCGGCGTGTGTATTGGGCGCGGTGGCGTCTTTGGCGCGCCGATTTGTTCGCCGCCAGAACTTCCACCATGGAATATGTTGGGGGCCAATATTTTGACCCGAAAGCGGGCCTTGAAGCCCCATCGCGCCGCGCTCGACGACCTCGATGCTCAACGAGGGCCAGCCCGCCGGGTTGCTCACCAGAAAGGAGCCGGGCGCGTTGGAATCCGCAAAAATGCGGTGCGGCAGGTTTCGCTCGGCGTGAAGACGGCGAATGACGGCCTCGCTCAGGATTCCGCTCGCCAGGATCAGCGAGAGCATCATCCCGAGCAATAAAAAGAGCAGATTATCGCCGGTATTGATGGCACCAAAGCCGATGCCGATCGTGATGAGGACGAAATACTTACCCGCGCTGGTGAAGCTTAGTCTGCGCGGAGGGCGGGTCCATCGCTTCCAGCGCGCGCGAAAGTCAGGCTTGATACTCTGCGTGATTTTGGGGGGGACCGACGTCATAAACAAACTCTAACAAAGGCGCGCAGGGGCCGCTATCATCATCGAATAGCCGAATCTGCAAAGACGTCGCATAGAACACCTAGTGGCCGACGCAAAGTCCCGAGGCGTCGAATTTTACGGGCGCATTATAGCCAAGTTGAATCGCGTCGAGCCCCCAGGCGTCGTCGGGTTTCGTGGGGAATTTGGAGGCGGCGCTGCGACAGGCGAGGTTTCGATCGCCGTCGGCTTTCCAGGCGCGCGTGAATTCGCGAAGGGCGGCAGTCGCCGGACTTTTGGGCGTGTCGGCCTCGAGTTTTTCCAGAAGACGCGCCATTTCGTCCGAGTCGTTCTGCACGGCGGCGAGCATGCCAAGCTCGAAGCGCGCGGCCGCGCTGAGCTCGCGCCGAAGTTGATGGGCGAGCGTGGCGTTTTGTTTGCGCGCGCCCGGCAGGTCTTTAAGGGCGGGCGAATCGATGACTTCTTGAAAGGCTTTCCGGGCCTTGTCTGGCTTTTTGTCCGCCCAAAAATTGAGCGCATCCTGGAAGCGGTGCAGGCGAAGATCCGACGTCTCCCAGACCCTTTTGCCGGGGTCAAATTTCTCGGATTGTGGATTCCAGGTATAGGTAAGGCTTGAGTTTCGCTGGAAAGTGCCCGCGCCCGCCGAGCCGATATCGCCGCTTGAAAGGATGATTTCGGCGGGCTTTTTGCCCGTTCGAAGCGCGATCTTTGCGGTCGCCATATCGCTTTGCTGCGCGCTATCAAAGATAAGTCGGAGCGGCGCGGGCTTCTGGGTTGTGGACGCGACGCTGAAGATTCTGGCGTCCTTAAAACAGGTATGTGCGCCGCAGGTCTCGCGGCTCAGCGCGATATCGGGGAAACCGTCGCCGGTGAGGTCGCCCTGCGGCAAAAGCGCGACCGCCCGGGCTTCGGCCGCCTCGCCCGTCAAAAGTTCGCTCCAGGTTCGGTCGCCCCAAATTATAAACCCGCGCCAATTCGGACCCTGGGCGGGGCAATCGGCGGCGCAGAAATCCCGCAGAACCACCACCAGGTCACGCGCGCCGTCTCCGTCATAATCGCCGCTTTGAAGTTGCGGCGTGTCGTCTATTTCGCTGCTGGCCGAGTGATGGGCGAGCGGGCGCGCAATTAGTTTTTTGCGTATTTCATCGGTTGATTTATCCTGTTCATTCGCGTGAGACAGCCAGACGAGGGCCTCCTCCAGGGACGCGAAATTCTCAGAGGGCTCGGCTTGGTTGGCATCCGACTCTGGGAGTGCGTGGCGCGCGATAACCGGAGGGCGTGCTTCTTCGGGTTCGGGCGAGGCCTGCGGATTTGCTCGGGCGCTCGGTGCCAGAGCGAAGATGAGCAAGACTGTCGCGAGCGCGCCGGCCATTCGTCCCGAAGGCAATTGCGGCTGAATTCTGGGGTTAAATTGCATGATGAACGCTCGGGCGAAGATAATTTGACGCTGGCCGCCACAAAATCGGCCTATATAGAGGTAATCAAGTTCGGCGTGAATTCAACCTCGATGCGGGCCGTTAAATTCTCGCGTCGGCTCTTTCCTCGCACTGACGGGTATTACAGTATAGGATCGCCACGCCTGCGAGGCGCGCATTGCATTGGCTCAATAACCGTAGTTAAGCGAATTATATGAACGATATGACATCCATGAGCGATCCCACCTCTGCCCTGGGCCTGGGGCCGGGCAGCGTGATCGCCGGGCGCTATGAAGTGGTCAAATTGCTGGGTTCGGGTGGTTTTGCGGCCGTTTTCCAGGCCTATGACCGCGAAATCGAGCGTCAGGTGGCCATCAAGGTGCTTAATATCGCCGCCGTGACGACGCCGGGCACCGAGATGGGCCCATTTTTGGAGCGCTTCCGGCGTGAGGCCAAACTCGCCGCGCGCATCCGCCATTCCAACGTGGTGGAGATTCATGATTTTGGGGTGCTCGAGGGTAAGGCCATGCCCTATATCATCATGGAGATGCTGGAGGGCCACGATCTCCAGGATGAGGTCAAAATGAGCGGAGGCATGGCGCCTGAGCGGGCGTTGCCGCTATTTTTAGGCGCGCTCGAAGCGCTCGGCGAGGCGCATCGCCACGGGATTGTTCATAAGGATATCAAGCCCGCCAACCTTTTTATCAGCCGCCCCGCGACCCGCAACGAGATGCTCAAGGTCGTGGACTTTGGCATCGCACATATGGGCGGCAACGACGAAAGTCGCATGACCCAGACCGGGGCGATGTTCGGCACGCCGCAATATCTTTCCCCCGAGTATGTGCAGACGCAGACGGTCGGCCCGCAGATGGATGTCTATCAAATGGCGCTGGTCCTGGTGGAGATGCTCACCGGGCGCACCGTCGTGGACGACGAAAACCCCTGGCAATGCGCGCTCAAGCACGCGACCGGGGATCTGGCGATTCCGACGATTATCCTCGACGGCCCGCTCGGGCCGGTGATTGCCAAAGCCCTGGAATTTGACCCCATTGAGCGCTATCCGGATGCGCTGGCCTTCGCGGACGCGCTCGCCAAGATCGACCCGACCCACATCGGCGACGGGCGTGACCCTCAGGGGCCGCGGCGGGTCGTGGAGACGAAGTCGGCGCCGATAAATGCCTCTCAGAGCGCCCAGATTGACGCGGCGCAGGCGGCGCGCAACTCGAATCCAGCCACGCTGGCCGTCGACTCTCCCGACTTCGCCGTGGGTGAGCAGCCAAACGCGTCCAGGCGGGTCACGGCGGAGCTTGAGGCGCCCAAAAAATCCAAGAAACCTCTGATTATTGCCGTGCTCGTTGTGCTCGTGCTGGGGATTGGCGGCACCGCGATTTCGCTGACTTATTGGCTTGATTTTCCCGCCGGCGAGCGCCTGTGGAATCGCGTCATGGGCGAGGAGTCAACGGCCCAGGCGACGCCGAAAAAGCCGGTGAAGAAGCCGGCGAAAAAGGTCGTAAAGAAAAAGGCGCCGGCCAAGAAGAAGGTAGTTAAAACGACGAGCACCAAGAAGGCGGCGCCTAAGAAAGCGGCGCCCAAGAAAGCGGCGCCCAAGAAAGCGGCGCCCAAAAAGACAGCCCCCAAGGAAGCCGCGCCCAAGCCCAAGAAGTAATGCGCGCGGCGGTGTCATCGGAGATGATGATGGGTAAGTCTTTGATTTTTCGGTAAAAATCTTTATCTTCGATTCTTCTTCTATTGCTCAGAGCCCTGATGGTGATCACCTTCTGGGAAGACCTCTCACCCGTATGATGCCAGAATCTGCGCGTGGGGTAGGGCGATTTTTTGCCCGGGCAAGTGGCCCGGATAGCCCGCAATTTTTATCACTTTTGGGGCGATTTGTTTGAGTCATCCCCCGGCCAGGCGAGGTAGCTGATGACCGAAATGATCCACGAAGACGATGGCGCACAGAGCGGCGCAGCCGACGACGAGGTGGCAGAATTAAATGGCGTGGAGAATACGGCTGTGGAGAATAAGAGCGTGGAGAATACGGCTGTGGATAAGAAGACGGTAAAAATTGCGAGCATCAAGGCAGGGCGCGCGCAAAAAACCGAACAACCGACGCTGCGAACCTCGCAGGGAACCCAGGTTCGCGGCTATCTGGAGAGTATCGTCGACAGCGATTTCGTCCTTGAACTCCAACAGGCGCTGCGCCACGCGCAACAACTTACCGGCGACGATTGGCGTGTTGAGATTCGCGCGGCCGACGTCGAAATCGTGTGCGACGAGCAGCTCGATGCGGTCGATATCTCGCTGGACTCGGTCCTGGATCTGGCCAGTGAATCGATCGAGGCGTCGTGCGCCCAGGCAGGGCAGCCGCGGGTCAAGCTGCCGGTGCCGCAGCCACCGAGCTCGAAAAAGTAGCCCTATTGAGCCACGCGCGAATTTCGAGAATTATTCTGACCTGTTGATTGGCGCATCTTGGCCGCCGGTTTGGCTCAACGATACTTCGGCATCGCTTCGCTGCACCGGCGACCCATCTGCATCCAATCGCCGGCGTCAGCTCTAATCCGATAATTCACGCTCGGCTTAATATCAGGGCTCTTCGAGGCGCATCAACTCGATCGACTCCGCGTAGCGCGTATCCTCGCCGCTCAAAAGCGCGTCGGCCGACGTATCGCCAAAGAGGTGCGCGCGCGCAAACGCCAGTGCGTAGGCGTTGATAATCTCATAGCCAAGATATACCTCGACAAACTCGGGACCGCAGCCGTCATTGCGCAGCATCTCGATGCCATCGCCCAGGATCTCGCACATATTCGAGAAGGTGAAATGCCCGGCCTTCAAAATGTCCAGGCGCAGGTGCTCGGAGCCGCGCATATGCGCCCAGATGGGGTCGCCTTCCTCGTCGGGGGGAAGGGTGCGATCCATGCGCCCGGTGATCAGCAGCGTGGGCATCTCAATATCGGCCAGGCCGGATTGAAACGCCAGATACCCGCCTGGTGCCTGGGGAATCGCGACCTTGATGCGCGGGTCATAGAAGCCTTGCTCAAAGATCTCAATCCACTCATCGTGGCCATCTAGAATTTCGCAAAACATTTCCTGGGTGACCGCGCAGGAGGCGGCCAATTCGTCGATGGCGAAGGTCGCGCCGCTGCTCGAAAGCGTGGTGAATCCGCCGAAGCTATGCCCGGAGAGGATGATATTCTCGGGCGAAATCAACCCGTGCAGCGGGTCGGTGGCGCCCAGGTCGAGCATATGGTCAAGCACGGCCGTGATATCCTGGGAGCGAAAGACCGCTGAGGTCAGATCGATCGCGCCGGCGGTATCCAAAAAGGTATTGCCCACATGGTCCGGCGACACGACGACCCAGCCGTGGCTGGCGAAAAACTCCGCCATAAAATAGCTCTGCTCGGCCATGGCGGCGTTGCCGTGGGAGAAGACGAGCAGCGGCGCGGGCTGCGCCGGATCGATGGCAACGCTGGCGTCCATAAACGCCTGCGGGCGATCGATGCGCCGCCAATAGCGCGACACTTCACCCTCGGCATCCAGCGTGGGGTACCAGAGCGCCAGGCGCAGCTTGCGAGGCGTGTCGCTGCCGCGGGCATCGTAAATAACCTGGCTTTCGGTATAGCCAATTCGATAGGGCCCCGGCTCGCTGACCGACCACGGGCGCGGCGGCAATTCATCGGCAATGGCCGCGTCCGCGTCCTCGGCGTCGGGGTCTGCGACATCAAATTCCTCTGCGTCGGACTCATCGCGGGCATCGACCGCATCAGTCGAATTTAAGTTCGAACTGCCATCGTCCGAGCCACAAGCGCTTCCTGCCAGAAAATATATCAGGATCAGCAGGAAGAAATAAATCTTTTTTGAGGGGGCATAAATTCGCATAATATCGCTTAAAATAAGGGTTTTTTAGATCAACGATGGGCGGTAAATAATAATAATATTTGAAAATTTGAATAAATCCGATCACTTGGCACATTAACGAGTTCGGTTTTTAATCTCAAACAAAAAATCGATGGGCGCAGAAGTTTGATAGTTGTTCGGGCCCAAGTAAATAGCGAATCGAGTATAAGTTTATGAGCGGCGTGTTTATCATTGGAAAGAGTGCTTTGCATAAAAGCGATCGCTCGCGTATGTTTCAACGGGAAATGGGGGCCCGAATATTTTAGCGCCGACGTCTCGAAAGCGTTTGCGCCGGTCTCAATGATAGTGAAAACTAAAAAAGCTCTGGTCCTCGCGCAGAAGATGCTGTAAACCTGAATCGCTCTCGGGGGCTGCTCACGAAGTAGCCGTTCAAGAAGGGTTCAGCAGAGTTTGAAGATGAATCGCATGAATCATGATCATGAAGCAGCGCGCACCGACTGCGGTGCGCGTGGTGAAACGAATTATTTGGGCGCTCACGACAGAGCCCAACTGGGCAGCTCCTTTATGAAGGTGATTTGAACCATGAAAGCCAGCGACAAATCCGACACAATTCGCGTCTCATCGAATCAACCCACGGCATTCCGGCTGACGGATGACGAATTTGACGGCGGTGTGCCCGAGGGCGCGTTTTATGTGCCGGTCTCGGTGCTCAATCCGCCGACGTTGATTCAGAATGTTTTGGAACGCTTCGAAGTGGGGACTGTTGGGGACCTGCTTGAGCTGAGCGAGTCGACGTTGCGCGACGCGCGCGGCGTGGGGGCCAAGAAAATAGATGTAATTGGCGACCTGAAGGTTCGCGCGCGAAATGAGCTTGCATTTTCGAGTCACGGGCTCAGCGAGGCGAGTGAAACGCAGCTTTTAAGCGATCGCCTCGATAAGAGCGGCGTGAATATGGAGGAGTCCTGGGAGCGCGTTCTGCGCGTGCTCCCGACGCGCGCGCGCGGGGCGTTTGAGAGCGTGGGCTATACCTCGGTGAACGACCTGGTCACCGCGTATGAGCATGGCGAGCTGGGACGGTTGCCCAACTTCGGCCCGAAGACCCTCACCCGCGTGCATGAGATCCTGGAGACCATCGCCACCCATGGGCTTGATTATTATCTCTTCGGCGATCGCGGGCGCCCCGAGAACCTGCACGATCTGATCGAGCAGGCGCTGGACACCCTGGAGGCAAGCGATCGCGACATCGTGGAGCGCCGCTTCTTCGTCGGGGATACCTTTGGGGATATCGGCGACGATTATGAGGTGAGCTTTCAGGCGATTCAGGCCCGCTTTGACACCCTTGTGGAGACGTTGAGTTATCATTTCCGCCCGGAAGCCGAGGTGATGCTTGCCCCGCTGGTCGAGGCCTGCGAGAAAGCCGGCGGGCTGCTGCCGGCCGATAAGGTCAGCGAGCTGACCGAGCTTGAGGACCTGCATCGCATTCTGTTCGCGCTGCATCTTGCCGGGCTGGTGGAGTTTCGGATCTGGCAGGGGGTCTTTATTACCTCGCTGCACCAGAGCGAGATCGACATCAAGCTGCGGCGCCTGCGCGACGCGATCGTGGAGACGGGGCGCGCGGTGCTGCCTTTTGAGCAGATCAAGAACTTCGCCCAGCGCGCCGGGCTGCGCATGGACCGCGCCGGGCTGACGTATCTATTCGACGTCGCCTGGGAAGTCGATATCGGCAAATCGCGCTCGATCAAGAACCCCTGGGCTCGCCGAAGCGACCATGTGGCCAACGTCCTGGAGGATGTCGCCAGCCCCATGAGCGCGCAGGAAATTCTGGGGCGCCTGGAGTCCTTCGAGCAGCATGACCACGGGATCAATGAGATCAGCGAGCGCGCGCTCAACGGCCTGCTGCACCGCCACGAGGATATCTACACCATTGAGCGCGGCACCTACGTGCACGCCAGCGCGCTGCCGATTTCGCTGGACGCGCTCGACCAGGTGGTTCAGTGGTGCGTGACGCGCCTGCGCGGGGAGGTCGGCCAGATCAGCACCAAGTATCTGCTCGGTGAGTTGGATGAGCTGGGCAAGTCCGAGGCCGGGCTGACGCCGTATTTGCTCAAGGACGCGCTGAGTCGGCACTCGGATGTCTTGACCTTCAAGAATACCTATCTGGTGGCGCACGCGGCGACCTTCGAGGAGAGCGGCAAGACGCTGGCCGACCGGGTCGAAACGGTGCTTGTTGAGGCGAGCGCGCCGCTGACGGTCGAGGATGTGATCGACTTGTTGCCTGAGGGGATCGATTATCACCGCATGTCGATCTATACGACGCTTCTGTCGGCGCCTTTCTCGTTGAATATGGGCAATAATCGCTTCGTGCATATCTCGTTTGTCGGATTCAGCGAGAGTCGGCGCAATCGCTTGCTCGACGCGGTTCGCGACACGCTTCCGGCCGACGGCACGCCGATGTCCTGCTCGGATTTGCTCAATGAACTCAGCGAGATGCCCGAGGCGCGCGCGCTGTCGATTCGCGACTACGGCTCGGGGCTTTTGTGGGGACTTTTGCGCGAGCATGAAGAAGTCGTCTGCGGGCCGGGTGAGTTGGTCGCGCGCGACACCGGCAGCGAAAGCCAGCATGTGCTTCGCACCGCGATTGGCCAGATCGTGGCCGACTATGGCGCCGCGTACCCGCGCGAGGTGCGCAGTGAGTTGCGCACCCAGTACGGATATGGCGGGTCGGATTCGGCGGTCTTTGGCTCGCTGACTCGAAGCGCCGAGGAAGGGCGTCTGTTGCGCCTGCCTGAGTCGCTTTATATCACCGAGGGCAGCAACGAGGAGATCCTGGAGGCGATGGCCCAGCGCGATCGCGAGATTGTGCGCCTGTCGCGCAGCTCGGAGCTCGCCACCACACCCCAGCGCGTGCTGCGGCTCCTGGCGAGCTATTATGAGGAGCATGGTCACAAAAATCAGCTCGAGAAGATTCGCGCGATTCGATAATCTCGGGCCGTCGACCCATCAGGTTTAAATGGCTCAGATTAAAGTTGGCATCCTCTCTGACACCCACGGCTGGCTGGATCCCGAGCTGGTCGACGTCTTCCGGGATAAGCAGGTCGACCTGCTTATCCACGCCGGTGATATCGGCACGCAGGAGGTCGTCGACCAGCTCGAATCGATCGCGCCGCTTCAGGTCGTAAAGGGCAATATTGACGGCGGTGAGTTGCGTTTTCTGCCCGAAATATGCGTCTTTTCGGTGGGGCCGCGAAAGATTGTATTGCGCCATATCGCCGGCTCCCCGCGCAGCCCAAATATGGCCGCGCGTGCGCTCATCGCCGAGCACCAACCCGATATTTTTATCTGCGGCCACAGCCATATCCCGGTGGTGGGCCGGGTGAAGGGGGCGCTGTGGGTCAACCCGGGCGCCTGCGGGCGCGTGGGGTTTCATGACCTGCGCTTTGCGCTATTTCTGTATGTCGACGAGGACAGCGGGGCGCTTGAGATGGAGCGCATTCATCTGGGCTCGCGGGTCTCCGGGTTTCGCAGCGATCCCTCGTAATCCTGCAGCTAAATCCGGATGCCTGAGACCATATTTTTGGGGGCCGCAAAGAAGCACCTGGGGTCGCCGCGGCGCGACGCCAGGGCGATATCGCGCGTCTGGGGATCACGGGCTTCGACCCCGAAATCAGCGGGCATCCAGATATGGAATTTCAGATTATTCTCGGTCTTCGCCCGCAGGTCCTGCCAGCCAAGGTGGTGCGCGATTGCGCGGCAAATCGTGCGCTTTGTGCCCGAGGGGTACCCCTCCCAGGAGCTGCCCACGGCGCCGACCAGCAGATCGGCGAGTTGGACGCCGCGGTGCTCACGGCTGTCGACGCGCTCAAAATCAATCAGAAGCCGTTGGATGCCCGGCGATTGGGAGGCGCAGACCCCCTGGAGCAGGCGAAATTCTTTTCGGGTGCGCGCCGGATCCTGCCCGTCAACCTGATCGGCGCGCACCTCGAACTCGCGCGGGCCGCCGGGCAGCTGGTTGAATTGATGCATCCGCGCGCCGAGCATCGCATATAGAAGCTTGCGATAGGCGAAGGTCGAGTTGCGCCGGGTCAGCGCGCCGAGCGCTGAGCGGCGCACCCACATGGACTGAAAACACAGCCACGGGGTCTCAAAAAACCACTGTATGGCTGCCCGTCGGGCGTCGCACGCGCCGGTGCGGCTCCATTTTAGTTCGTTATTTTGGTTGGATTTTTTGCAGAAGGAGTCGAGCGCATGGTTGAGCTCCGGCACCGCCTCGCTCGGGCACCAGATGGAGCCCCAGCCAAAGTACTGACAGTCATGGGCGCCGGTTTCATCACAAAAAACAGTTAATCTCGGGGACATTTTTTTCCTTGCTGGCCGCCAGGAGCTCGTTGGCGAGCTGCACGGCGGTCGGGGTGGGTTGGCAGAAACGCGCGCGGAGGTTAGAGTTCTAATAACAGCGCGGATATGCGTCTTCCATTCATTTTATCGTTGGTTGCCTGTGAGATTCCGATACGGAGCTTTGAAGGGTTCTGTTATGTCTGGAGCCAGGCCACCACGCGTCCTCGGAGTGTGTATGAGTCTAGCGATGGCCACTGGAGCAAATTCGCGGCGTGCCGGTGCGCGCGTTCTCTCTTCGCTTGTTTTTCTGGCGTTTCTATTCGCCAGCGCTCAGACAGCCTGGGCGGTCAAACCCGAGAAGAAATTCAAGGGCGATATTATCATCAGCACCGAGCGCTTCCCGAGCCGCTTCAAGAGTGATGCTCAATTTGTGCGCCATATGAAAAAGGTCAACACCCACACCCTTACCGCCAAGGGCGAGGAGAATTGGGAGTTTGAATATATGGCCTTTTTGCCCCGCCCGGTGTCCACGCTCAAGGCGGCGGTGACCTATTATGACATCACCACCAAGGGGACGAAAAAATATATCGAGACCTTTGCGTTTTATCCCGGCGACCGAAATGACCAGATTCTGGCGGGTCAGGCCGAGTTATCGGCCACAAAGTTCGCCCCGGATCGCAAGTATTTGATGGTCTTTAGCCTCGGATACGGCCAAAAGGAGCTGGCCAGCACCAAGTTTGTGCTGCGGCGGACCGGGCAGGATAAGAAGAAGGATTCGGGGGTGGTTGATTTCACCAAAGAGTGAGTCAACCTGGCAAAGGCCGCAGAGCGCAGCATGACTAACGGCCGGCCCCTTCCGATTGCACGGAAGGGGCCGGCCGTTTTTTGTTACGCGCAAAGGGCGTCCCGCCTAGTCGATGGTTTTGGGCGGGAGGGCGAAGCCGGGGTCTTGGGCTTCATCGGTTTCTTCGCTGCCTTCGCTGTCTTCGCTGTCTTCGGCGGGGGCAGCCGGTGGGGTTGGCTTGGTGATATCCGGCATCACATCGTCGAGTTTCGATTCCTCGGTCGAAGACGGCGGCTGCGTGGAATCGGCAGATATATCGGTCGCCGCTTCGTCCGTCGGCTCAGGCGTGGGTGCGGCGACGGGGTGCGCCGCCGCAGGTTCAACAGCCGGCGGCTCGGGCGCGGGCGGCGCGGCGGGCGCAATGACAGGCGCCTGGGGAGTTTTGTCGACAGGCGCGGGCGGGGGTGGTTCAGGCGCGCGGGAAGGCGCGGCGGCGGCCGGGACAAATGATTTGGTGGAGGCTTTGCATTTGCTCAGGGCGGGGGAGCGCGCCTGCTCGACGCTGGCCTCCAGCGCGCTCATCGTCGCGAGTATTCGGTCGGCGCGGGTGCAATCGCCCTTGCCAAGAGCCGAGGAAAACGCGGTATCGAGCTCGATAAGCCGGTCGATCTTGGCACTTAGCGCCACCCGGCGCGCCCGGGTATCTTCCCCAAGCTCGGCGTCCTCAATCCATTGATAGGTGCTCGCCACCGCGCGCTGGGCGGACTGGAAGTCGGCATGGCTGACGCTGTCCTGGGCGGCCGCCAGCGAGCCCAGAACTTGCCCGGTGAGCAGCACACGGTCGATCTGTGCCGGTGCGTCGATTGGGCCAACTTCCGGGGAGTTCGCGAAGAACCAGACCGCCGCGCCCGCCACCAGCGCCGCGGCAGCCGCGCCGATAAGCCGGCCGCGCGCGCGCGAAGGGCGCGGCGAATACTGCGACGGCTCGTCCAGCGCGTCCCATGAGACCGCACTCCCCAGCGAGTCGGGCTCCTCATCCTTATCGAAGTGCTCGGTGTCGGCGAATGCCCCGACAAAACTCGGCTCATTTTCGCCGCTAAAGTCGCCCAATTGCGTGACATCGGCGCTGGCGCGCCCAGGCGTCTGGTCGCGCTCACCCGCGTCCTGTGCCGCAAGCCTTGCCGCCGCCTCGCCGCGAACCACGGTCTCGATATGATCGCGCGAATCGGCAGCATCGGGCGATTCGGGGTTGGTATCCTGAAAGTCGCGCGGCGCCAGGACCCTGCGCGGCGCCCGGCTCACCTTCGAGGTGTCGATCGTCTCGAGCGCGCTCAGCAATTCATCGGCGCTCTGGAAGCGCTGCTCGGGCGGCTTTTTGAGGCACTTCAGGATGATTCGCTCCAGCTCAGGGTCGACGTCGATATCGTCGCGCGCCTGAGAGGGCAGCGGCGGCGCCTCGTGGAGCTGTTTGTGCAGGACGACCAGCTTGTTTTTCCCCTTGAAGGGAAGCTTCCCGGTGGCCAGATAAAAGAGGATGATGCCCGCAGCGTACAGGTCGGAGCGCCCGTCGGTATCGTCCCCGCAGGCTTGCTCCGGGGACATGAATTCGGGGGTCCCAAAGACCGAGCCGGTCTCGGTCATCGCGCCGTTTGCGTGGTCGTCATCCATGATCTTCGCGATGCCGAAGTCGAGCACCTTGACCGCATAACCCCCGCGCGAGGTGGGCATCAGCATGATATTATCGGGCTTGAGATCCCGGTGGATAACGCCCTGGCCGTGGGCGGCCGACAGGACCTCGCAGATCTGGGTGCTGATCGAAATAAGCAGGTCGATGGGGAAGGGCCCGACGTCCTTGAGGGTGTCGCTCAGGCTTTTGCCCTCGATAAACTCGGTGATGAGATACAGCGCGCCGTCTTCGTGCTGACCGTATTCGAGCAGGGTGACCGCGTTGGGGTGGGTGACCTTGCAGTAGGAGCGCGCCTCGTTGAGGAAGCGCAGAATAATATTCTCGTCGGCGGTGAATTTTCGGCTCAGAAACTTCACCGCCACCTGCTGGCCCAGCGGCTCATTGAGCCCCAGGTAGACCTCGCCCATGCCGCCTGCGCCCAGGCGGTCGACGATCTTATATTTGCCCCCCACCAACTCGCCGACATAGGAGTCGCGTACCGCGCGGATCGGCACCAACTCGCTGCCGCAATTGACGCAATATCCGCCCACGCCGCTCTGGGAGACCATGCATTTTTTGCATATCTTGACGACTTTGGGCGCGTCCTCCTGGGGCGCGGCGTCGGCGCCCGACGAGGGGCCCGACCCCGCCTGCGCGAGCAGCGGGTCGGCGCTATCCTGCTTGCCAAAGGACGGGTTGGTGTCGCCACCGGCCGGATTTTCGATATCTTCTGCCACTTTGGACTCTCATTGAGCGCAGACGTCGCAAACGCATGGATGCTGCGGGCGCAGGTTGGCCGAGTCGAGTTTGCCACGACGCGGCGACTTTTCAAATAAGCCACGCGAACTGGCGGTGATTGTCACGGGTGCGCGCGCTCTTGGCAATCATGCACCCGAATTTCTGCCCGGGCCGGGCGCCGCGACGCGGGCCTGGATTGCGCGGCTCGCGCAGTATTCGCGCGAAAGTGCGGGCCGTTTCTTGACAGAAATTGACGCCGATGCAACCATCCGGACTTGTACCGTGAGAAGGCTCACAAGCAAAGTCGATGACCCATCTCTATTTCTGCCAGTTGTCGACCCGCGGTCGGATTCTGGTACGATTCAAATTCTTTGAGGAGAATCTTCCTTCATGATGATCGTAACGATAAGCGAAAAGGGTGGGCAGCAGTCCCAGTATGACTTCAATACTGGGTCCATCACCATCGGCCGGATGAAGGGCAACGACGTGGTGTTGCCCAAAGGAAATGTCTCCAAGAAACACTCCCGAATTTCGGTGGTGGATGGGCAGATATTCATCTCGGATATGAAAAGCACCAACGGCACCTACGTCAACGGGCGCAAGGTGGCCGGTGAGCAGCCGATCAGCGAGACGGACAAGATCTATATCGGAGACTTTATTCTCCAGGTGCAGGCGGATCAGACGGGGTCGGGGGCGCATTCGGGGCCGCCGATGCCGCCGAAGCAGAACGCAAATAAGCCCAGCGTTGCCCGCCCGCCCGCGCCGCCCAGTGCGCCGGTTTTGGACGCCTCTGCCGGGCTTGCCGGCTCGGTGGACGATCTTTTCGGGGCGGTCGAATCGGATATTACCGGGCAGCGACCGACGCATAATACGCTTCATGAGCCGATGGTGGAGCGCGACTTCTCGGGGTTTGGCGGGCCGATTCCCGAGGAATTTGACGAGGATGCGAATACCCCGGCGCCGGGACCCGCGCCGCGCGCTCGCGCGGGCGGGTTGGACCCGGCGCCGGCGCGCGGCGACTCGGGTGGCTACGGGGCGCCGCAGTCATTTTTGGACGAGTCGAACTCCTCGTCGGGGCGCGCCGTGGATGCGATTTTGGCCGACCGCTCGGCTGCACCCTTCGTCCCGGCGCCCGTTCGGGGCGTGCCTTCCGGGCGGCTGGGAGGCGACTCAGGGGAGCGCGCAGCGCACCGCCCGACGCTCGCGCCGCGCGCGGTGGAGTCGGATTTTGACGCCGCATTTCACGCCGCCCAACACGATGTTGCGCGCGTGCTCTTCGAGACGCTCACCCTCGACGCGCTCGCGCTGGAGTACCCGCCCAAACCCGAGGTGATTGAGCAGTTCAAAAAAGACGTGAGCGCCGCGGTGGACGTGGTCTCACCGTCGGTCAATCGCCAGGAGCTCGTCGACCTTTTGACCCAGGAATGCGCGGGACTCGGGGCGCTGGACCTCTATCTGGATGACCCGCAGGTTCAGGATATTTATATCCAGAAATTTGACCGTATTCTGGTGCGAAAAAATGGTGAATTGCGCGAGGCCGCGCGCGCGTTCAGCCATCCGGATTTTCTCATGGTCGCGGCGTTTCGACTGCTGGGAACCCGCGAGCCGCAGGCATTTGCCGAGGATATTCGCTTCGCGGACGGCACGCGCGCGCATGTGGTGATGCCGCCGATCGCGGTGGACGGGCCGGCGATCACGGTGCGAAAGCCCCCGGCGACTCATCTTAGCCTGGATGACCTGCTCGAGCGCAACGTCTTCTCGGCGGGCATCCGGGAGTTTTTGGAGCGCGCGGTTCAGGCAGGGCGCTCGGTTCTGATCGCCGGGCCGGCGGGCTCCGGAAAGACCACACTGCTTGGTGCCATGGCCGAGCATATCGCCCCGGGCACCCGCGTCATCACCATCGAGGAGTCGACGACGCTGCAATTGCCGCAGAACTCGGTGGTGCGCCTGGAAGCAAACCCCCAGGTCGGCTACGGGTTGAAGACGCTGGTGCGCACCGCGGTGGCCATGGACCCGCAGCGTATTCTGCTGGATGAGTGTGTCGGCGACGAAGCCTATGAATGGGTTTCCTCGGCGGCCAGCGGCACGGAAGGCAGCATGGTGACGGCGCACGGAATCAGCGCCGCCTCCGCGCTTGAGCGCATCGAAAGCCTGTGTCTGTTGGGGAATCCGGCGAGCAACCCGCGCGGGCTTCGCGAGCAGATCGCGCGCGGCATTGACCTTGTGGTGGTCCTGAATCGCAGCGAAGACCGCGGCTTCCGGGTGCGCCAGATCAGCGAGTTGCAGGGCGTCGACCTGGACGCCTTCCGCCTCAACGACGTCTTTTATCACCGCGTGGAGGGCAATGAAGAGCAATTTCATCCCACCGGCTTTATCCCGCTCTTCTACGAGGACTTAAGAGACGCCGGTTTTGACGTCGATTTTGATATCTTTCGTGATTAGTCGGGCTGGCTTTTTTGCGTCCCAGTTTGTGTGTTCAACCTCCTGATTTGTGCGTAATGAAACCATGTTCACGCTGACCGTCGAAGACAGCAATACCCAGATTGTCGACCAGTTCTCCTTTGATCACGGCTCCTATGTGATCGGACGGCTGGATGAGTGCGATATCGTATTGCCCTCCACAAGCGTAAGCCGGCAACACGCGCGCATTTTCATCGAGAACGACCGCTGTTTTATCGAGGATATGGGAAGCGCCAACGGGGTCATCGTGGATGGCCAGCGCGTGATTCAGCGCCGCGATCTGGGGACCGCCAGCCAGATCCGGATCGGCGACTTCTATATGTATGTCGAGTTCAAGGGCGCGCACGACGCGAGCCAGAGCGTGCTCAATACGCTTTTTATCACCGACAGCTCGGACCATCATAAGCTGGTGCGCATCAATGATGCGTTTGCCGGCGAAGAATTTAGCCTGTCTGAGATCGAAAATACGATCGGGCGCACCGATGAGAATTTTATTCTCCTGTCCGATTCCTCGATCAGCCGGCGTCACGCCAAGATCATTCGCTCCGGGGATACATATACGGTCCTCGATCTGGAGAGCTCCAACGGCACTCGCCTCAACGGCAAGCCGTTGCGGGGCGCGCGGATGCTCGAGCCCTCCGATATCGTCGAATTCGGCGAGATCGAGTTCGTTTTTGTCGCCGGCGGCGTCCAGGTGAATCTGGCGGATTATTCCTCCAGGAAGGCCTCGTCTGCGAAGGGCGGCCGCGGGATTTCGACCAATATGCTGGCGTATATCGCGCTGGGGGTCGCCGTGATTGTGGCGGCCGGGGTGATCTATATTGCGCTGCAACCCAAAGGAGTTTCGCCCGAGCAGGCCAGTGCGGTGGCGCCGGATTCGGTGGAGGGGCGCGTTGCGGCGGCGCTGCAGGCCGGCAGCGCGAATCTGCGCCGCCATGAGTGGGCCGGGGCGCTCTCATTTGCCAATGAGGCGCTGGCGCTGGCGCCTGGCAACCCGCAGGCACAGCAGCTTCAGGACCGCGCGTATACCGAGCAAAAAGCCGCCGATTTACTGCGAAATGGCGAGGAGTTCAGCGCCCAGGGTCGCCACGAGGAGGCGCGCGCGATCCTGCTTGAGATTCCCGCCAATACCGTCGCCTCCGAGCGCTCCAAATCGGTGCTCGCCCACGTCGAGAAGACACTGGTCTATAACCTCAAAAATGAGGCGATCCGCACGATGAAGAATAAGCGGGCGACCGGCCAGGAATTGGCCAAAGCGCACCAATCACTGGTGCGCTCCCTGGCCCTGAGCCCCGATGACCCCGAGGCGCTTGAAGAGATCGAAAAGCTTGAAGCGACCCTCAAAAAGAAGAAGATCGACTTCGAAGCCTACGCGCCCTGAAGGGCAAATCTCATGCTTATTTCTTCGCGGGTGGCTCGGCTTTCTCAAGCTGGGCCACCTTTTTTTCCATTCGGCTGATCAACCCGTCCCATCCGTGTTTTTTGATGATCGCGGTATAGGCGTCGCGGTAGGTCTCCACCAGGCTGATATCGTCGATGACGACGTCGTAGATCACCCAGCTTTTGTCGCGCTTGAGCAACTTATAGCTGACCGGCCTTGATTGCTCTTTGGCCTTGATGACCGTGTCCACGATGGCCATGCTATCGCGGGCGCGCTCGTCGGTATACTCGACGTCAAAATCCTTGCCCATCTGTTGGCCGGTGAGTTTGTCGCGGTAATTTGCCTTGAGCAATTCCTGGAGCAGGTCCAGAAATTTTTCCTGCTGCTCGGCGGGCTGCTCCTTCCAATAGTCGCCCAGCGCGCGCGCGGCCAGCTCTTCAAAATCGACGGTGGCGTTGAGCTTGGTGCTGAACGCCTCCTGGCGCTTCGCGGAGTCCTTCTGCTGCAGCAGGGTGGTGACCTCGGTGGTGGTCTGTTTGATGAAGTCGGTGGAGGGCCCGGCCTGGGCGGGTTGGGCGACAAGAAACGCGGCGCTCAGCACAAGCCCGGCGAGGGTCGTTCGGATCGGATGGAACATAGGTCAAATCTCCAATGAGTTCGGCATTCAGGTTTCGTTCGGAATGCCCGAACGGATTTGTTCGTCTAAAAGTAGACGCGCGGGGTTCAATTTCATTCAACGGCGCGCAGTCGATCCAGGGCTATTTACTCGTTGGGGACCGAGCCGTCCTGGCCAAGCGCGCGCGCGCCAACCGCGCGGGCGAGTTCGGCGCGCGCGATCTGATAGTCATAGATGGTCTGAAGATATTTTGCGCGCGCCTCAAAATAGGCCTGCAGCGGCTCAACGGCGTCCTTGATGTCGGCGCCGGCGCTCTGGGTCGACAGGCCAAATTGGTTGCGCCAGCGCTCGGCGGCTTTCAGGCGCCCCTCGTTGATCGCGAGTTTTTCGAGCGCGTCGGCGGCGCTCTGATAAAGGGTGCGTATTTCGAACTCGACAGCCTTTTGTGCCCGCTGGCGCTGGGCGTCCACGACCTCGAGCTGGGCGTCGGCTTTCTTGGATTTTGCGTAGAGTTGGAAGGGCTCGATATTCCAGCGCAGCCCGACCGCCACCTGCAGTGACAGGCTGTGCAAGGGGTCGCCGTACGGGCTGGCGAAGAGCGGTTGGCCGTCGAGTATCGCCTGGTCCTGGGGGAACTTACACCCGGTCGCGGCGTCCAGCGACGGCGCGGCGCAGATCTGCTGGAAACCGGTGTCGACCGTCGACCAACTAAACCCGAATCGCAGCGCTGCGAAGATGTCCGGGTACCAGTCGGCCGTCGCCAGCTCGGCCTGATAGGCGCGCGCCTGGGCGGCCTTTTCGAGTTGCTTGAGCTGCGGGCGATGCCCGAGCGCGCGCGCAATATAATAGCCGGGCTCTTGAAGCTGGGGGGGCGAGCTCAGGTCCTGCAGCGGGTCCAGCGCGATGGGGGTGGGCTGGGGGATATCGGTCAGGAAATGCAGCCCCGCACGCGCCAGGGTGCCGAGCTTTTGATTGTCGACGATTCGACTTTTGATCTCGGCGTCGAAGATCTGTAGTTTTCTGAAATCCTTGATATCGAAATCAGTTTCTCCGAAGTCGCGCTTCTCCTGCATCTTATCGAGTTGTTCGCCGATGAGATCGGCGCCTTCCTGGAGCATCTCCTGGAAGGCAAGCGACAGGCGCGCGCCCCAGTAGGCGCGCTGCAGCTGGACGACGGAGTCCAGCCGGGCGTTCTCCAACTCCAGCCCGGTATTATCGATGCCGAGTTGGGCCAGGTTGGCCGCGGCGGTGGTCTTTCCGAAGGTATAGATGGGCACGGTGATGGTGAGATCCTGGCGCACGAAGGGGCCGACGTCCAGGTCGAGGTACTGGTCCACGTTCTGGTCAAAGGCGTCCGGGCTGGCGTTGTCGGGGGTCACCGACAGCAGCGTTGTGGCCTGGATGGAGGGCATCCAGGTAATATGCTCGGCGCGGTAGAGATCCCATTTGGCCGAGGCGCGCTTGGCGTGAAACTCGTTGATCAACGCCTTATTCTGCAGGGCAAGCGCGGTGAGTTGCTCCAGGGAGAAGGCGGCCGGAGCTGGCTCCTCGGTCTGGTCGGTCTGCTCGCTGGCGTCGGTCTCCTCGGCGCTGTCTACCTCGTCTGTCTCTGGCGGGTCGACCTCCTCTGGCGCGTCTTCGCTGGCGCCGTCCTCGGTGTCTTGCTGGGCCTTCGCCTCGAGCGCGGTGTCCATCGGATTCAGGTCGTCGGCGTCGGACGCCTCCTGAGCCATGCTGCTGCCCGGCGCCCAGGCCACCAAGAAAATAAGAAGGAGTGTCGATCTAAACGGCGTTTTTAGCATGACGGTTTTTGCCGGTGTATATCAATTAAATATAAATATTAAATCAAAATATAAAATAAAAACAAAAACGGCACGCGCGTAACTTGAGCGGCGCCCGAAAAAGGCGCCGCCACCCCTTAAGGCATGCGATACTCAATCGATGGCGTTTGTTGCGCGCGGATTTCCTGCACGGCGGTTTCGGTGGCGCCCTTAATCATCGCCGAGAGCAAGCCCTTGCCTTCCTCGGGTGGGTAGACGAGGGTTTCATCATCCTCGATCTTGGCCTGCGCTTTGACCCAGTCGATGGCGTCGCGCATCGAGCCCAACTCGTCGATCAGTTGGTGGTCTTTGGCCTGGCGACCGGTGAATACGCGCCCATCGGCCAGCGCGCGAACCTCGGCAAGTTCCAGTTTGCGCGCGTGCGCGATATCGCTGACGAATTGCTCATAGATATCGGCGATCAGCGCGTTAAAATATTGCTGATCCTGGGCGTTGAACTCGCGAAAGGGGGAGCCAGTATCTTTATAGGGGCCGGTTTTCAGGGTGTGCACCTGAACGTCGAGGGTGTCCAGCAGGCCCTTGACCCCGAAGACCTGGGAGATCACGCCGATGGAGCCGGTGACGGTGCCGGGATTGGCGATGATATGCGGCGCGCCGATGGCGATATAATAGCCGCCGCTGGCGGCGGTGGAGCCCATCGAGACGACCAGGGGTTTTTCCTGGGCGGCCCGCTGGACCGCCTGGAACATCTCCTGGCTGGGGGCGACCGCGCCGCCGGGGCTGTCGATGCGCACCACAATCGCCTTGATATTTTCATCTTTGGCGAAGCGATGCAGGTCTTTGACCGTCTTCTTGCTCTCGGTGATGGGGCCGAGAATCTCGACAACCCCGATCTGGTTGGGGCCCACATTGAACCCGGCGCCCGGGCCAAAGGCGCTGAGCATCAGCACCGCGAAGATCAATAAGACGACGAAGAGTCCGCCGAAGATCGCCACGATGGTCAAAAGCCCGCGGGAGTCTGCGGGTTTTTTGCTCACGTTTTTCTGGCCGGCACGGCTCGGGTGATTGGTGGGGGGCGAAGGCTGCGGGGTTTGGTCACTCATCGTATGCCATATGGGTCAAGACGGAGGGGGAAACCCGGGTTATCCGGCCGGATTCATGCGTATGCCTGCGGATTCGACCAAACTTGGGCCGCCGGCGCAAGCCACGTGTCCCCCAAGAAGGGTCAATCGGTGGCTCAATAGGTCGCCAGTGCGTGGACATTCTGGCCCTTGAGTTTGGCGCGCCCGTCGATATAGGCGAGTTCGATTAAGAAGGCGCATTCCACCACCTCGGCGCCGCAGGCGGCCACCAGTTCACAGGCGGCCGCGGCGGTGCCGCCGGTTGCCAGTAGATCGTCGATGACCAGCACGCGCGCGCCTTTTTGAACCCCGTCGATATGAATCTCGACGGTGTCGGTGCCATACTCGAGCGCGTAATCCACCGAATGGCAGGTATACGGGAGCTTTCCAGGCTTTCGCACCAGGCTTAGGCCCACGCCCAGCACATAAGCGAGTGGGGCGCCGAAGATGAACCCGCGGCTTTCGATCGCCACGATATGGTCGATATTTTGCTCGGCGTAGCGCGCCTTAAAGGCATCGATCACCTCGGCAAAGCGCTGCGGATGATTGAGCAAGGTCGTGATGTCTTTATAGCTGATGCCCGGCTTGGGGAAGTCGGGGATCTCTCGGATATCGGCTTTGATACGCGCTTCGAGGGTATTCATAAATCACAGCTCGCCGGGGTTGGTGCGCAGAAATTGAAGTTGATAAAGGCCGGGGGCGCCGGCTCAGGTGCCATGAAATCCCTTCAGGCCTTCCCAGGACTCGAGCTCCCGGGCGAAGCGATAATGGGTCATATCCAGGTGAACCGGGGTGACGCTGACCTGGCCGCGGGCGATGGCGTTGCAATCGCTGCCGGGCAGGTCGTCAAAGCCCAGCTCGGAGCCGCCAAGCCAGTAGTAGGGGTTTTGGCGCGGGTCGAGCTTCTTTTCGACCATGGGTGAGTAGTTGCGCCGCCCGAGCTTGCAGATTTGAAAGTCGGCGCCGGGGCGCGCGTCCTGGGGGACGTTGCAGTTGAGGAAGACGCCACGGGGAAGCCCGCGACGAAGCACCTGGTCGGCCAGTTTTCGGGCGGCCTGGGCGGCGAAGTCAAACTCGAAATCCTTATACCCGGCCAGGCTCACCGCGATGGCGGGGACGTCGAGCAGGGTGGCCTCAATGGCGCCGGCGACCGTGCCACTATAGAGGACATCGTCGCCCAGGTTCGCGCCGTGGTTGATGCCGGACACGCAGATATCGGCGTTCTCGACGAGTCGATTCAGGGCGACATACACGCAGTCGGTCGGGGTGCCTGAAATGGAAAAGCGCCGGGTGCCGCGCTCGCGAACGCGCACCGGTGCGCGCAGGGTTATCGCCTGGCTCACCGCGCTCTGCTCGCTCGCCGGGGCGACCACCCAGACTTCGCCCAGATCCGCCAGCGCGGATTCCAGGGCGGCGAGCCCGGGGGCGTCGATGCCGTCGTCATTGGTCAACAGGATTGTGGGTTTGGCCATCGAGATTACTCGTCGGGGGTCGTCTGGGGGCTCGCTTTGGAAGACGTGCTTTTGGAGGTCTTCGCATCGGATTTGTGCTGATTGAGCTTTGAGACCTGTCGCTGCAGGCGGTCAAGCTCGCGTTTCATGGTGCGAAGGTCATCTTTGGTCGCCAGATTGAGTTGCTCGGCGAACTCCGATTTCTTCTGATCGAGCTTGTTCTTAACGTCAAAGGAAGCCTTAAAGGCGTTGGCAAAACCCTTCTGGACTTTCTCGTTGGCCATCACCTTTTGAACCGTTGGGTTCTGCATCGCCTTCATGGCCATCTTGAGAAAATCGTCTTTTATATCGGTCATCTTATCACCTCCAGGGCTCAAAAAAGTTGCTTTCCACGCATCCCCGTCAACATGCTGGTTGCTATGAAGAAAGTCAAGGTTTGAGGGCGCCCAGGGCGCGCTACAGTTGCGTGCAGCGGGGTGATTTGGTAGTTCCAGTAGCCGTATTATGGGAATAACCCAATGATTTCGACGCCGCCTGTTGGTGTGTTGATATTTGTGCATCCGCTGCGCCCAAGGAGAGCCCTCGTGCTTTGTCATCAATGTGGAAACCCGGTTTCCGCCACGGATTCAACCTGCCAGAACTGCCACGCCGAGCTCAAACGCAGCGTGGGGCGCACGAAGTTGCGCTCCGACGGGCTTAAGCGCATGACCCAACAGTTGCGCGCGATTCAGGTCGAGGACCGGTATTTCCCGCCCAATGAAGATGTCTCGGAGCGATTTATCCTGGGCGAATTGGTCGGCCGCGGCCCGTTTGGCGAGGTCTACCGGGCGCACGACTCGCTGATCGACGCGCAGGTCGCGCTCAAGATTTTTGCGCCCGAATTAATCGCCAGCCCCCACGCCCAGGAGCGCTTCTTGAAGGTCGCGCGCACCGCGCGCACGCTGACGCAGCCCAATGTGGTTCGGGTGCATAGCAGCGGGGTGCACAAAAACCACGCCTGGGTATCGATGCAGGCGCTCGACGGGTTAAGCCTGCGCAAGGTGATGAAGATGCGCCGGCAGAAGCGCGAGCATTTTCCGCTCGATGAGATCGAGCCGATTTTGAATCAGCTTATCCGCGCGGCCGGGCATGTGCATCGGGAGTTCCCGATCGGGAACCTGAAACCCGCAAATATTATTCTGATGCCCGAGCTCATCAAGCTCACCGACCATTATTTGCTCGCCGCCTTTGACACCCGGGAAGTCGCCACGCGCCTGGCCGATAGTCGCTATCTTGCGCCGGAGCTGCGCGCGCTTAAAGGCAAGACGGTGGATGTCGGCGAAATCGACCCGCGCTGTGATATTTATAGCCTGGGGCTGATTATCGGCGAGATGGTCTTTGGCCCGGATTATACCCCCGGGGCGACCGATGCCGCGACCAGTCCACTCGACGCGTTGTGCCGGCGCGCGTGTGCCCAGGACCCGGGCGAGCGCTATGAGAGTTTTGAGGCCCTCAGTGAAGATTTTTCGACCCTGATCGACACCGGTGCCTTGCTCGTCGAGGCGCAGGGCGCCCAGGAGAGCGCCGAGAATGAGCCGACGCAGGTGGTTTCGCGCCCCGGCGGGCCGCCACCCGCGCCGGGTGTCGCGGAGGCAGTGGCCGGGCTGGACGCGGTGTCTGAGCCGGCCGAGGTGCCCGAGACGCCGCCTGAAGTGCTCGATATTCCGGTCGCGCTCGACGAGGATGTCGCCACGCGCGAGTATGTGCGCGACGCCGAGGATGATGACCTGGAGCTTGGGGATTTGCTGGCGACCAATGAGGTGCTGCGCGAGAATCGCAAGATGAAGTCGCCGGTGGCGGCAAAGCGAAGTCGAAATAAAAAGGGTGCTCCGCTCGCGCCGCTGCTCAGCCCTGGGGCGCCCAAGGAGCCGACGACCACGTCGGTTTTGCCCGTTCCGCCGAGTCAAACGGCCGATTCGGGGCCGTCGCCGGGCGCCATTCTTGCGGGGATCCTGGCCCTCTTATTGATCGGCGGAGTGCTCTTTTGGATGGTGCGCGAGCAACCCTCGGAGCCGGTTGAACTCGGGGATTCGTCGGCAGTCGCCGCGATTGAGGCGGCCAAAATGGGCGCGGACAAGGCGCCTGCCGTGGCGCGCGCCCAGGAGGAAGAGGGCGCGGATTCGGCGACCGAGAAGTTGTCTGAGCAAGTGAGCGCCGCCCAATCCGAGGCGGAGCGCGCGGTGATGGCAGCCAATGCCAAGGCGCTCGAGAGCGCGCAGGCGTCGGCTGCGCTGGCGCAGGCGGCGCTGGATGAGGAAGCGGCGGCTTCGGCGGTCGCGCTGGCTGCAACGGCCGCGAGCGCGGCTGAGAAGTCCGATGGTGCGCGCCCGGCAGACGTCAAAGCCGCACCAGACACTGCGGCCGAGAAGGCAACTTCTGAGAAGGCGACTTCTGAGAAGGCGGCAGCCAGCGGCGCCGCAGCGTCGCCCACGGCCGACGGAAAGAGCGCGGCGAAGCCCGCCGAAAAGGCCGCCGCCGCAGCAACCACCTGCGATGGCGGGATGCGCCTCATCAAGGCCAAAGCCGGCAATTATTGCATCGACGCCTACGAATTCCCCGGGCGCGGCGCCAAGCCCACCACCAACGTGAGCTGGTTCAAGGCGCAGCAACTCTGCGAGGCGCGCGGCGCGCGCCTGTGCACGCAGCCCGAGTGGCGAAGCGCGTGCGGCGGCAAATATCCCTATGGCAGCACCTGGAATCCCGATAGCTGCAATACCGTGGACGAAGACGAGTTCGAGCGAAGCCTGGCCGCTGGCGGGTCGTTTGCCAAATGCAAGGGTCGCTCGGGCACCTATGATATGGTCGGAAACGCCCACGAATGGGTCGCCGAGCAGCGCATCGCCGGCGGCGGCTTCGACAGCGGCGCCGACGTCGCTCAGTGCGGCTATTCCTCGGCCAAAGCGCCCGGTTCGGGCGGCGCCAATATCGGGTTTCGCTGCTGCGCAGACCCTCACTAACGGCCTTTCGGGGAGGGCAATAGGGGTTTTGGCACATGGCAGGCGGCGAGCGCGACCTGTCTGGAAAAATCGGGCATGGGAAGAAGTAGCGAGCGTTGCGGTGTTTATGCTTTTAGAGAATCGTTGCGCCCGGGCTGAGAAACTTCCATGCTGACCGGCCCTCTACCTGTCGCGCTGCTGGAGAGCGCTGGCCCGCCGGAGCGCGGCGATCGAGGCGAGGCAAGAAAAACTGGATCTTGAGGCGCTAACCCGTAACAATGCCCCGTTCGCCGAGCGCTTGAGCCAGGCGCAGCTCGCAGCTCGCTTCGACCGTAATCGTGCGCTTCGCCATATCGACGAGATTTTTGAACGCGTTTTTCCCGGCGCGGCTTCAAACTCAGGAGGCTAGATCATGACGCATTTTAATATTGCATATGAAGGTAAAGCGAAGCAGTTGATTCTCATCGACGGCGATCGCGACCATTATGTGCAGCGTTTTAAAGACGACGCGACCGCGTTTAACGGCGAAAAATCGGCGAAATTTGAAGGCAAGGGCGTGCTGAACTGTGCGATTTCGTCGTTTATCTTCGAGAAACTCGAAGCGGCGGGCATCCCGACCCATTATCTTGAGCAGCAAAATCCCATCGATATGCTAGTGCGAAAGCTCGAGATCATCCCGCTGGAGGTGGTGGTGCGAAATATCGTCGCCGGCAACCTCAGCCGGCGCACCGGCCTGGCCCAGGGGGACCCGATCGAGCCGCCCATCGTCGAGACCTATTATAAGAATGACGCGCTGGGCGACCCGCTCTTTGCCGACACCCATATCGCGATGCTCGGGTTGGTCGACGCCGCGAACCTGGTGCGCATCAAAGAGACCGCGCTTCGGGTCAACACCGTGCTTCGCCCGCTCTTTGCCGATGCCGGCATTGAGCTGGCCGATTTCAAGATCGAATTTGGCATCGATGCCGCCGGCCAGGCGATCCTGGGCGATGAGATCAGTCCGGACACCTGCCGCCTGTGGGATATGCAGACCGGTGAGAGCTTTGATAAAGACGTCTTTCGCTACGATAAGGGTGACCTGATCCAGGCCTATAAAGAAATCGCGCGCCGCCTTGATTTAAGTATTGCTTCGGGCAATTAAAATCCCCCATCTTGGGAAGTATTCTGTGAGAAATTCGCTCGGCACTGCCGGGCGTTTTCGTTGGATTTAGGGCGTCAATGCGCCTATGATGCCTGCTCGATTGCTGGTTGGGACTCCTTATTTTGAGCAATAACGCGTGATAACCCATTGGTTTAGAGCAACCCGACGGATTTTCCTGCTAATCTGCGTATTCGGGCTTGTCGGATGCCCCGCGGAGGCGCCGGAATCGGATTGGCGAGACTCGGAAGATATCGAGCCGCGCCCGGATGTCGGCAGTGAACCCGACGTGCAGGAGCCCGACTATACCGGCCCCTGGAAGAGCGGCCCGGGTGCCGAGGATATTGTCGGGCCGGTGATCACCGTGGCGACGTTCAATCAGCACCTGCTCTTTGATACCCGGTGTGATTCCGGCCAGTGTGGCCCCAACGACTTTGAGCAAAAGTGGTCCCAGGCGGAGTTTGAGGCGCTCATCGCCCAGCGCGCCGCGGCCATCGACCAGTTGGATGCCGATATTATTCTGCTCCAGGAAGTCGAGACTCAGGAGGTGCTCGACGCGCTCAACGCGGCGCTCGCGAACCCGTATCCCATCGCGCTGCTGGCCGAGACCGGCTATAGCGCGTCGCTGGACGCCGCGGTTCTGGCGCGCGGCGAGCTGATTGAGTCGCGCGAATATACCCAGCTCAATAACGGTTGGCAGACTTTTTCGCGCAATTTTTTGCGCCTCGATTTAGAGATCCAGGGCGAGCGGGCGATCGTTTTTTCGGCGCACTTTAAAGCCAAGTTTCAGGATCAAGAGGGGCGGCGTTTCGCCGAAGCCCAGACCGCCCATGCGATCGTGAGCGAGGTCGCCGCCGCCCACGACGGCGCGCTGGTCATCCTGGGCGGCGACCTCAACGACACCCCGGACTCCGAGCCGCTGGTTGCGTTGACCGAAGATGGCAAGCTCAAGCTTGTGACCGAGGGCGAGGACTTATTTGACGTCTTTACATTTGTCTATCAGGCGCGTCGCCAGGCGATCGACCATCTGCTGATCGCGCGCACCCGCGGCGGGCGCTATGTCAACCAGAGCGTGTATTCGATCCACGATGAGGGGGCGCATGTGGGGTTTGGCGGCTCGGATCATAATGCGCTGGTCGGGCAGTTCGAAATGCGATAATACCGCTTTATATGCCTGCGTTATTCGAAAATTTTCGTTTTATTTTATTAAATTCAGTTTTGTATTCCCGGAGAGTAAGATGAACCGTCGTCTCTTATTTCTGATTTTCTCGATTCTTTTATGGGCCAGTTTTAGCATCGGTTGCGCAAGCTCGCCGGACACCAAGGATGGGGCGCTGACCGCTGATGAGGCGCGTGTTCCGGTTTATTTTGACAAAATCCCGGCGAATTCCCCCTATGTTTTTACCACCCTGAAGCCGCTTCCGCGCGAGGTGGTTGAGCAGTATGTCCAGTTCAGCTCGATGGTGGGCAAGCAACTGGACGGGATAGATGGATTCAACCCGCAATCTGCGGACACCGCGGAGCGTTTCGCGGCCGCGCTATTCGGAGAGATCGCTGCGGCCGACGGCATCGAGGGGCTGGAGCAACTCGGCTTCTCGTCGGCTCCGCAGGCGGCCATCTACGGAATCGGTTGGTTCCCGGTGATGCGCGTGACGCTTGGCGATACCGAGGCGTTCTCGGCGTTGCTTGATCGCGTGGAGCAAAAGTCCGGCCTCGTCCCACAGATGCGCGCAAGTGGCGCGGTCACCTACCGTCAATACGACGGGGGGGACGCGAAGTTTGCCGTGGCCATCACCAACGGCCAGCTGATCGTGGGCATCGCGCCCACCGAGGCCTTCGATGAGTTTGTGGGCTATCTATTTGGCCAGAAGGAACTCGGTCGCACCCTGGCCGAGGTCAATTCGATTCAGGATATCCAGGCGAAATACCAGATGGCGCCCTACGGGGTGGGATATGTGGATATTTTGGAGATCGTCCGCAACGCGACCGGTGTCACACCGGCCGACCCGGTGAACGCGGCGATGCTCAAGGCGGGTCAGTTCGAGCCCCGTGAGTTGAGCGAAGTTTGCCAGCGCGAGAGCATCGCGATGGCCGAGAAAGCGCCGCGATTGGTCTTCGGGTATACCACGGTTTCCTCGGAGCAGATCGCCGCCAAGGTCGCCCTGGAAGTGCAGGGGCCGTTCGCCGCCGAACTTGCCGCCATCTCAGCGGCCATCCCGGGCTATAATGAGTCGACCCTGGGGGAGCTGCTCTTTTCGGTGGGCCTGGGCATTGACCTCAAGAAAGCGGTCGACTTCGCCAATACGCAGGCCAATCGCATCAATGAGAATCCCTTTGAGTGCGAGGAATTTGCCAATCTCAATGAGGCGGCCGCCAGCACCACCGGGATGTCCGGCATGATTCCGCAATTCCTCACCACGCTTCGCGGCGCGTTTGTCGGCGTCCATGAGGCCGACTTCAACCAGGGTACAGACAGCGTCAAGGGCGTCGCCCTGCTCGGCAGCTCCAATCCCATGGACGTCTTTGCCCAGTTGCGCACCTTCGTCCCGCAGCTGCAGAATATCCAGCTTAAACCCGACGGAGTCGCCGTGTCGGTGCCCGAGCTTGCCCAGGCAACCGACCTCAGCAACTTCTTTATAATGATGAATGAGAAGGTCCTCGGGGTGTCCACCGGTGCCGGAATGGAAAACGCTGTTTCCCAGCGCATTCAGTCGCAATCCGTCGGCACCGACGCGCCGCTTTTGCTCCTCTCCTACGATTATGGCCTGGTGATGCGTGAGTTTGGCCGTCAAACAAGTATGGGCGCGGCGGACCCACAGACCGCCGAGCTGCTGAATACGATGAGCCGGGTCCTGGGGCTTGTGGTGATGAAATTCTATGCGACCGACCATGCCTTGGTCATGGACTATCAGATGGCCATCAACCCCGGCGCGGCCAGCGCAGCGACTCCCTGAGCGATCGACGGTGCTCGACGTTAAAAGGCTATATTTATGTCGCTGAAATTTTTTACTCACCCGGAGATCGCCGAGAAGGTTCGGCGCATCGAGCTTCCATTCAACGCGTATGGGCTCGATCCCTACGGGATCTCCCAGGAGTATCTGGCGGTTTTATATAGCCTGTTGCACCTGCTTTATCGCGATTATTTTACGGTTCGCACCCACGGCATCGAGCATATTCCCGCGCGGGGAAGGGCGATGATCGTGGGGAATCATTCGGGCGGATTGCCGGTGGACGCGGCGATGATTCTGGTGTCGCTATTCGCCGAGATGGACCCGCCGCGCCTGGCGCAGGGAATGGTCGAGAAGTTCGCCCAGCGCCTGCCATTTTTATCGCATTGGTTCAGCCGGGTGGGGCAATTTACCGGGCTTCCCGAGCACGCCGAGCGCCTGCTCAAGGATGATCGCGTGCTGCTGGTCTTCCCGGAGGGCGCGCGCGGAACCGGCAAACTCTTCAAGGATCGCTATAAGCTGGTGCGCTTTGGCACCGGGTTTATTCGGCTTGCGCTGGCGACGAATACGCCGATCATTCCCGCCGCGTTTATCGGCGGCGAGGAGGCGCTGCCGACGGCGTTTCATCTCAAGAAAATCGCGAAGCTTATCGGTGTGCCCTATATTCCGGTGCCGCCCTATTTGCTGCCGCTTCCCATGCCAGTGCACTGCGAGATCTATTACGGGGAGGCGATGCATTTTCAGGGAAACGGGAATGAAGAAGATCATGTGATCAACGGCTATGTCGACCAGGTGCGCGCGCGCATCGCCGAGCTGATCGAGCAGGGCAGGCAGGAAAGGCGCCTGGTATTTGGCGGTGCCAAGGCCGCGGCAAAGATCGCGCGCGACGCAGCCCCAGCGCGCCCGGAGGCCGAATAATGAAGGTGCTTATCACCGGCGTCGCGAGCCAAACGGGCCGTCTTGTGGCGGGGTCGCTGGTCGCCGCCGGGCATAGCGTGCTCGGAGTCGACCGGCGCGGGTGGCCCGGGGCGCCGGTGGGCGTCAAGATGTTCCACGCCGATATCCGAAAGCGCCCGGCCGAAGACGTCTTTCGCACCGAGCGCCCCGACGCCCTGGTGCATCTTGCGACGGTCACCCACGTAAGCGCCGGACCTCAGGAGCGCTACCGCATCAACCTGCGCGGCACGCGAACTGTGCTGGATCATTGCCATAAATACGGCGTCCAGCACGCCGTATTTGTGGGGCGCCACACCTTTTATGGGGCCGCGGCCGATATGCCGGTCTACCATAATGAGGCCGACCCGCCGCTGGCGGTGTCGACCTTTCCGGCGCTTGCCGACCTTGTGGCGGCCGACCTCTTTGCGGGCTCGGCGCTGTGGCGCTTTCCCGAGATGGACACCGCCGTTTTGCGGCTGTGTTATACCCTGGGGGACTCCGGGCGCGGGACGCTCGGCTCGTTTTTGCGCGGCCCGCGCGTGCCGACCGTTTTAGGCTTTGACCCGCTGTATCAATTTATCCACGAGGAAGACGCCGCGCGCGCGATCTTTGAGACCCTGGAGCATAAGTTGCGCGGCGTCTTTAACGTCGCCGGCCCCCAACCGGTGCCGCTATCGCTGCTCATCAGGGCGACGGGGCGGCAGAATCTGCCCATTCCCGAGCCGCTGTATCACCTGGCCCTGGGCCGCTTTGGCCTGCCGAAACTTCCGCGCGGGGCGACCGCGCATGTCAAGTACCCGATCATCGTCGACGATGAGGCGTTTCGGCGCGCGACCGGCTTTGCGCATCGCTTCGATGAGATCGAGACGATGCAGGCCTTTGCGCGCGCGCGGCGGGTGCGCAAATAGGCGAGCATCCCGCGCTGAAGGGTCAATGACAGCGATATTCGCGGGTGACCCGGCTCATCACAGCACCGTTCGATCGTTCGACCCGCTCAACCTCCCGACCGGCTTCGTCTCGCGTATAAATCGTCTCGCGTTCAAAGTCCGCGTCGCCATTTTCATCGAAGCTCGTCCTTAAGAGTCGGCCCGAGGCGTCGTACTCCCAGGTGGTGCGCCAATACCTCTCAAAATCGATTGCGCTTTGCGTGGTGCGCACGCTCTGCTCAAGCATTCCGTGCTCGCCCCACGTCGTCTGGCGCGCCAATTCGTGGGCTTCCAGGAGCCGATCGTCGCGGTAGAAGACCTCGCGCCCCGACGCGTCGACCTCGCGCTCCACGCCGAGGATATACGCGGGTGGCTGAGCCGGTGGCGTCTGAAAGAGCGCCCCGAGCTCCATGGCAAAGTACCGATGAGGCGCGTCCGGCGTCGCCGACGCGTCCAACGCGCTATAAAGCTCGGTGGCCAGCACCGCGTTATTCGCGTCGTAGCGCCAGGTCTGAAACTCCATGGGCATATCGTTTCGGGTGCGCTCGCGTCGCAGCAGCACGCCCGCGGCGTTTCGCTCAAAATGCAGCGCCGACCGAATAACATCCTCTCCGGACGTCACTTCAATCGCATCGTATAGAAGGTTGCTGCCCTCAAAATCGCGGGTGCGCGCCACAATCATTGCGTCAACCTGCGGGTCTTGGAAGGATTGCTCCATCCACTCCGCGACCATGCGCCCGGTGTCATCATAGTGGACGGTGCTCTGAATTTGCTGTTGAAGTTCGAATGAGGGCGCAAGCCAGATGGAGCCGACGCCCATATGCCCGTACCAAATGGGCCGCTCAAGACCCATGAAATTGCGCTGATAACCGTAGGCGTATTCCATCCCATCTTCAGGAAGTTCTTCCGGAGATTGGCCGATAAAGTAATTCTTCTCGTCTTCGGGGTATCCATGTCCGAGCGACGTGGGGAGCGGGTAGCAACTCGCGTCTTCGCCTGCGTTGAGGTGTGCGTTGGCGCCGCTCCAGGGGGTGAGGGTGCTGATGGCAGACGAATCCCAGTGATGGTGCGTGGAGCGCAGCATATAGGAATCGAGCACGACGGGTTTGGGAAGTTGGCCGGTCGCACCGCCCACTTCGCCGTCAAGGTCAACGCCCACCATCGCCTGGCGCGAGACCAGCCGCCCGTCCTCAAACGCCCAGCTCATTCGCTCCACCAGGCGGCCGCTGATATAGCGCGACACGCCCACCGGCAGATCCCCGTCATATTCCCACACCGCGCGGTCCTCCCGGGCGCCCGCCATTTGCAGCGCCTCCAGAAGCCGCCCGGCATCATCGTAGCGCCATGAAATATCGACCGCGTTTGGCGACGAAGTTGTATTGGACTGCTCGTGGCGCCTCACCAGGCGGCCATCGCGAAATGTCTGCGTGATCTCGTGTTCGCTCGTTAGTGCCTCCTCGCCAAGCGCACCGTCGAGGGAGCGATTGACATGGCGCACGACGTGCCCCTGGGCATCAAGCTCCCAGATATCTTCGCTAATGGACGAGTGTCCCGTAATATCAGAGTAACCCGCATGTCGCTGCTCAACCCGCGCGAGCTGCTCGCCGTCGTCGGCGAGTTCAAAGCGCGTGCGCACTTTGAGCGCGCCGCCCACGCGCTCCTCGCGCTGCCAGGTCCCGTCGTTATATTCCCAGGTGAGTTCGCGCTCGGGCGTCGCAAAGGGGCCAAATAAGGTCGTGAGCTCGCGCTCAAGCGGACATGCGCCCGCGCGGATCTCGTCGGGGAGCAGCGGCAGCGCGAACTGGCCCGAAACCATCGCCGTGGGCGCGCAAGGTCTAAGCGCTTCCCCGGGTTCGTCTGATCCATCCGGCTCATCGATGGGCGGAACCTCCTCGCTGACATCCCAGCCTTCGCAATTCGCACCGCAAGCGCCCAGGTCAGGCGCGCGCTCGACCATATCCGCACACCCCATGCTCGCCAGCGTCACCCATAATATCCAATAGTATTTCATCGCGTTTCGCTCACCTCAAAAGTTCCAGTCATCTAGTCAGTCCGATTCAGCTCGACGATTAGAACTCTAGCGCCCCTTGATTCGTGATGAAATTTGAATGATCTTGATATATCGTTTAGTTAATCTTGATGATTTTTGCGCCCCAGCTTCTCCATCGATACGACCATGTCTTATACCTCGAATTTAACCGACGTCTGGAATTGGTTGCCCGCATTTCGGGCCGTTGCCGAGACCGAGCATCTTCCGTCGGCCTCCAAGCTGCTGCATATCACCCCGGCGGCGATCTCGCGCACGATCGGGTTGCTCGAAGGCCGGCTGGGAATACCGCTCTTTAACCGCAGCGGGAAACGCCTGGTGCTGAATAGCGACGGCCGCGCGCTTTTGGCCCGGGTTCAGGACGCGATGCAGCAGGTCGAGCGCGGGCTGCACGCGCTCGACGACACCGCGTTTAGCGGGCCGGTGCGCATCTCCTCGGTGGGCGTCCTCACCAATCATTTTGTGCTGCCGGCGGTTCTGAAATTATGCGTGGCGCATCCCGATTTGCGGCCGGAGCTTCGGAATCTGGGGACGCGCGATGCCGTCGAGGCACTGCTGCGCGGGGCGGTCGACGTGGCGTTTATCTACGAGCCGATGACGCTCGAAGGTGTCTGGGTCGAGCGCCTTGGCGAGTCGACTTCCTCGATTTATTGCGGGCGGGCGCATCCCGCGTTTGGGCTTGAAGATCCGGTCCTTGGCGATCTTCTCAAGTATCCCTTCTCGGTGCCGCAAATCGGCGACTCCGGACAGGTTCTCGACGGCTGGCCCGCCGATGTCGCGCGCACCGTCGGCATGCGCATCACGCTACTGACCACGAATGTCGAGATCTGTTTAGGCGGCGCGTTTCTTTGCATCTTGCCCGATATCACCGCGCGCCCGCATATTCTATCGGGAGAATTGCGCCGCTTTGCCTTTGAGCGGCTGCCCTCGGCGTCGGTCTTTGCCGCGCGCCGCGCGAGCGCCGACGGGGAGGGCAGGGCGCGCGGGGTGGTCGACGCGGTCGCCCAGCGGGTGGCCGAAGTTGAGCAAACGCTGCTCGCGTTTCGCGCGCTGCATTAAGCGGCAATAAAGACGCGCCGTCACCTTGCCACGCTTGCAGATTAGGCGCCCCGTGACTATGTTTTTGCCCAGCCATTCGGCTGCGGCCCGGGAATCGAGCCGTCGGCCGGGCGTATCTCCTTAGAATCGAACGTTGGACGCCATGCCACAAACGAATGACGCCTCGAATTTAATCGATGTTGTGCACCACGAGCACGCCCATTTATGCCGTCTTTTCGACGATATCGGCGAGTCCTTCGAGAAGATCGCCAGCGGCGAGCTGGAGGGGACGCGCCGCAGCGAAGTGGTCGAGTCGGCTCAAGAGGACCTGCAGATGGCGCTCGAAGAGATGCTCCACCATTTTAATCAGGAAGAAGAGCTCTTCTTTGTCGAGATCGAGGAGCAATTCCCCGAATACGCCAAAGATATTGAGCGCCTGGTCGATGGCCACGAGCTGATCTGTGAGCGAACGCGCTGGTTAAACCGCAAGCTGAAGCTTCCCGAGGTGGCCCAGGGCGAGCATGCCGAAGAAATCCTTGGCGTCGTCAAGCAGATGTGCAAGCTGGTGCATAGCCACGCGGTCAACGAAAACCGTCTCTTTGACAGCGCGCTTGCGCGCATGCCGGTGGAGCAGCGCGAGCGGCTGCGCGAAGAGATTCGCAAACTTTAATGACGTCTTATCTCTTTGAGCGCCTCAATGAGCCAATTGGACCGAACCCAGATTATTTACGACGCGCCCACGCCCGCTGATAGCGAGCGGATTGGGCGGCTATTTTACGAGGATATGACCGACCTGGGCGTTGGCATCACCGCCGAGGATATGGCGCAACTCGCCGCGCAAATCGTCGCGCAAAGCGAGGCGCCCGAGCCGTCCTTTTTATGCCGGGTTGCGCGCCCCGGCGCGGGCGCCGAGCCCTGTGGGGTGGTGCTGGCGAACTTCAACTGGTCGCTTAAATTCGCCGGGCGCGCCTTGTGGATCGAAGAGCTCTATGTCACCCCCGATTATCGCCGCCTGGGTATTGGCCGCGCGCTGGTCGACGTGGTGCTGGACTACGCTGAGCGCCACGGTTTTCGCGGCATCGATATCGAGGCGTACCAGGGAAATACGCCGGCATCGATCCTTTATCGGACGATGGGTTTTCACCGGCTGGGGCGCGAGCGATTCTATTATCGCCTCGGCGCCCAAGAGTTTTTATAGACCAACCCTTTTATAGGTTCGGTCGAGCCGCGGGTTCCCGGACTCACGCCCCTCCCCCAAGCACCCCATCCGTTTGTACCGCCAGCAGGCACGAGGAGATCCGTTTGACTCCAACGATTTATCTAAATAGCAGCTCCGTCGCGCCCACCCGGCGCCTGGCGGTGCGACCGTGACGAGCGCACGCGCAAATATCGATGGCGTGAGCGCCGAAGAGCTGCACGATGTCTGGGCGACCCTGGCCGCCGACGAGCGCGCCGAGGCGTTTGAGCTGCTGCGCGCCGAAGAGCAGGCGGACTTCTTTCTGAACCTGCGCGCGCTGGGTCAGGCGCAGATCTTACTCGGGCTGCCCGAGCCGATGCGAAAAACCTGGATGCGCATTCTGCCGCCCGACGACGCGGCCGACGTCCTCCAGGAGGTCGATGCCAAAGAGCGCGAGCTGCTCGCCGCGCTGCTCGACGATGTGGCGCGCCACGAAGTCAACGCGCTGCTCGCCTACGCCGAAGACCGTGCCGGTGGCCTGATGAGCCCGCGCTTTGCGCGCGCCCGGCCCGATATGCGCGCCGATGAGACGATTCATTATCTGCGCCGCCAGGCCCACGACCGCCTGGAGACCATTTCGTATATTTATGTCCTGGACGCCGAACAACGGGTGGTCGGGGTCTGTTCGTTTCGCGAGATTTTCTCGGCCCCGGCGCACCGCTTGATGCGCGAGGTGATGTACCCCGATCCGGTGGTCGTCGACGAGAATCTGGACCAGGAAGAGGTCGCTCAGAACTTCCTCTATTATGGATATTCATCCCTGCCGGTCGTCGACGCCGACGGGCGCATGAAGGGCATCGTCACCATCGACGATATCGTCGACGTCGTCCAAGAGGAGGCGACCGAGGATGCCCAGAAATTCGGCGGTATGGAGGCGCTCGACGCGCCGTATTTCCAGACCACCTTCGGCGAGATGATCAAGAAACGCGCGGGCTGGCTGGCGATCTTATTCGTCGGCGAGATGTTCACCGCCAGCGCGATGGGCAACTTCGAGGATGAGATCGCCAAGGCCGTGGTGCTCGCGCTCTTCGTGCCGCTGATTATCTCAAGCGGCGGCAACTCGGGCTCCCAGGCGTCGACGCTGATCATCCGGGCGATGACCCTGGGTGAGGTAAAGCTTCGCGACTGGTGGCGCATCGTTCGCCGCGAACTCACGCTTGGAGTCATCCTCGGGGTGATCCTCGCCACGATCGGTGTCATTCGCATTCTGAGCTGGCAGTACGCGTTTGGCAGCTACGGCGAGCACTACGGACTGGTGGCCATCACGGTCGGTGTCAGCCTGATCGGGGTGGTGACCTGGGGCACGCTTTCGGGCTCCATGCTCCCCTTTATATTGCGGCGCGCCGGGGTCGACCCGGCCAGCGCGTCGGCGCCGTTTGTCGCGACTCTGGTAGACGTCTCCGGGCTGGTCATTTACTTTGAGGTCGCCAAAATCGTGATGCGCGGCACACTTTTATAAAATCATCACTTTAAGGAGTGGGCATTTGCTACCGGCGCCGCCCGGCCACACCGAGCGCGCTGCAATCTTGACAATTCACGCCCCTTCCAACTAGTTCTGCCCCGAGCAAATGCGGGCGTCGCCCACTTCGGCCGCGCCGCACGTTTCATGGCGACTTTATTCGCGCGCATCCCATATTAAACCGCGCTTATCGATCCCTTTAGGACTCCCAGGCTATGGCATTACAATTTTCTGAAGAGGCCGAGGCTCAGTTCCAGACCATCGTGTCTCGCTATCCGAATACTCACGCCGCGCTGCTGCCATCGCTTTTATTGGCACAGGCCGAATTTGGGTGGGTTTCGGTCGAAGTCATGGATTATTTGGCCGCGCGCCTCGACCTTAATCCCGCCCAGGTGCTGGCCACCGCGACCTTTTATACGATGTATAATAAGTTGCCGATCGGCAAAGCCCACCTGCAGGTCTGCACCACGTTTACCTGCGCGGTATGCGGCGGCTTCAAGCTGATTGACCGCATCGAAGAGCGGCTGAATATCCGCGCCGGTGAGACCACCGCGGACGGCAATTATACCCTGTCGGAGGTCGAGTGTCTGGCCTCCTGCGGCGGCGCACCGATGCTGATGGTGACGTATTCCGACGGGGAGATTGAGTATTTTGAGAATCTCGACGGCGAGAAATTTGACGCGATGTTCGCCAAGCTCGACGTGCGCGTGGCACAGCTTCCCCAGCCCGCCAAGATGCACTGATTGACGCCGTAGAAGTTTTAGCATTCGCTGCTCCCAGACGTATTGTCTCAAGTTATTGCAAGGCGCGTGACGAATATGGAAGAACTCTATTTCAGCCGGAATTTTTCGATCCCCAACGCCCATACGCTTAAGGTTTACGAGGCCCACGGTGGGTTTCAGGCGCTGCGAAAGGCGCTGAAGATGGACGGGCCAACTCTCATCGATGAGGTCAAAAAATCGAATCTTCGCGGGCGCGGCGGCGCCGGATTCCCGACCGGGGTGAAGTGGAGCTTCATGCCCAAGGAGTCCGACGTGCCGATGTATATGGTCGTCAACGCCGACGAGGGCGAGCCGGGCACCTTTAAGGACCGCTATCTGATGGAGCTCGACCCGCTGCGCCTCATCGAGGGGTGCATCATCACCGCCCATACCCTGGGGATTCGCTACGGGTATATCTTTGTGCGCGGTGAGTTGCAGCTGGCGCAAAAGCGCCTGCAGGCGGCCATCGATGAGTGCTATGCCAAGGGGTACCTGGGCAAAAATATCATGGGCTCACCGGGCAAGGACGCCAGCTTCGACTTTGACCTGAACGTGCACTCCTCGGCCGGCGCGTATATCTGCGGCGAGGAAACCGGGATGATCGAGGGGTTGGAGGGAAAGCCGGGAAAACCGCGGCTTAAACCGCCGTTTCCGGCCATCGTGGGCGTCTTTGGCGCGCCGACCCTGGTCAATAATGTCGAGTCGATTTCGGCCATTCCGTTTATCGTCGAGAAGGGCGGGGAGTGGTTTGCCTCGCTGGGCGTGGAGAAAAACGGCGGGCCCAAGCTCTACGGGTTGTCCGGACATATCAAAAAGCCCGGCGTCTACGAGGCGCCCTCGGGTATTACGATTCGCGAATTGCTCGAGGATTACGGCGGCGGCATGCTCGACGGCAGTGAGCTCAAGGCGATCGTCCCCGGCGGCTCCTCATGCTCGGTGCTCACCCCCGCCGCCCTCGATGCGCCGATGGCCATCGAGGCGATGCAGACCTATGGGAGCACCATGGGCACCGGGTGCATCACCTTTTTTGACCAATCGACCTGCATCGTGCGCCTGGCGGCGCGCGTGGCGCACTTTTATCACCACGAATCCTGCGGTCAGTGCACCCCGTGCCGAGAGGGCAGCGGGTGGTCGGCCAAGGTGCTCGACGCGATCGAAAACGGGCGCGGGCGCATCGAAGACCTGGGCCTGCTCATCGACATGGTCGATAATGTGCAGGGCAACACAATTTGTGCGCTCGGCGACGCCCTGGCGGTGCCGCTTCGAAGCTTCGTCCAGGTCTTTACCGACGAGTTCGAGGCGCATATTCACGACGGGTGTTGCTCGTTTCCGGCGTGGGGGAAACCCCGCAATGCCGCGATCGTGCCGGCCCGTTCATAAGGCCATTTTTTTGCGCCCAATGGCGCGACTGCGCGGCTTTGACCTGTTGGTTTAAATGCGCTATCAGACCCGAGATTGAAGCCGTATCTCGTCAGTCACGATAACTTTCACGGTGCTCCGCTTCGGAGTCGTGTCTGTCAGAAGGAGAGTCGTTCATGGGTTTTTGGGAACCCCTATTTTTTTGGATCTTCGCAGCCGGCGTGCTCGCCACGAGCCTGGCCGTCGTGGTGTTTCGTAACCCACTCTACAGTGCGTTGGCGCTTATCGCTGACTTCTTCTGTTTCGCCGGGCTCTACGTTTTATTGTCGGCCCACTTTATGGCCGTCATCCAGATTTTGGTTTACGGGGGCGCCATTATGGTGCTCTTCCTGTTTATCATTATGCTGCTCAACCTGAGCGACGATGATCTGGGGCCACGACTCTTTAGCCTGCACCAACTATTGGCCGCGGCCACCTCGGTGGCGGTTTTTGTCTTCGCTGCCAGCGCAATTCTCGCGGTCGTGGACTTCAATAAGGTCGATGCGGCACTTGGCGAGGCTCGCCTTGAGCAGCAGGCCGCAGGCGACAATCCCGACGCCCCCCGGCCACCCAACGTGGTCGAGGTCGAAAGCGCGATCCCGGGGCTCTACACCTTCAATACCGAAGACGCGCTGCAACAGCGTTATTCCGAGAAGCTGCGCTCCTGGGACGCCGGTGAGTCGACCTACGCGAGCTATAAGTACGCCCGATTCAATAACGACCAGCCCTATGTGGTGCCGCCCGGGCTTTTGGCGAAGCTGCCCGCCGCCGAGCATCCCGGCAAGGCCGTCGCCCCCGACGGGCGCCCGATCGCGCTGCGCAGCGCCAATAAGGACGGGTCTGCCAAGATCTTTGGCACGGTTGAGCCGGTCAGCCTGTTGATCGTCAATCGTTTCGTGGTGCCATTTGAGTTGAGCGCGATTCTGCTGCTGGCGGCCATCATTGGGGCCGTGGTGCTCGCGAAGAAACGACTTTAAGAACGCTTATATATGACGAGATTTGGCCGCGTTTGGGCCAAATTCATCTGGAGTTAATCGATGACCTGGGAACCCACACTGGCCCATTACCTGATCCTTGCCGCGGCGGTTTTCAGCCTCGGCTTGTTCGGCGTAATGATCCGGCGAAACGCCATCACACTCTTTATGTGCATCGAGTTGATGCTCAACTCCGTGAACCTGACCTTTATTGGCTTTAGCAAGTATCGCGTCGACCTCGACGGGCAGATCTTCGCGTTTTTTGTCATCGCTGTCGCCGCGGCGGAAGCCGCGGTGGGCCTGGCGATTATTATCCATCTATTTCGGCACAAACGCAGCGTCAACGTCGACCAGGCGCATGAGTTGCAATATTGAACGCCTCGTTGTGGACGCCGCGCGCATGACCGACCTGGCCATTTTTATCCAGGCCCGATTTGTGGAAAGTGGGCCGTTTAGGCCCGCACTCTGCGGGGCTTAAGCACCCTGCAAATGATTTCCACGCAATGATTTTCTGCTGGAGCGAGACTCGCTAATATGGAACCGCATCTTTTAGACTTTAGTGTGCTCGGTTTGATCGTTTTGTTCCCGCTGCTCGGGGCCATCATCAACGGGCTATTGGGCGCCAAACTCCCGTCGAAACTCATCGACTGGATTGGGCCGTCGGCGATCTTTTTGTCCTTTATTTTCTCGATGGTCGCGGTCGTCACGCTCTATCGCCAGGGCATCATGACCACGGTCAACGGCGAAGAAGTGCGCCAGTACGGCCAGGCGAGCTATGTGGTCTTCGAGTGGATCTACTCGGGCGCATTATCGCTGGATATCTCGTTTTTGCTCGACCCGCTCAGCGCGGTGATGATCCTGATCATCACCGGCGTGGGCTTTCTGATTCATGTCTATTCGGTCGGCTATATGGCCGAAGACCCGTCCAAATGGCGCTATTTCGCCTATTTGAACCTCTTTGTCTTCGCCATGCTCCTGCTGGTGCTCGGCAAGAATATGCTGGTCACCTTCATCGGCTGGGAGGGCGTGGGCGTGAGCAGCTATTTGCTGGTCGGCTTCTGGTTCTCCGATGAGGCGAAGGCCGTCGCCGGCCAGAAGGCTTTTATCGTCAACCGCGTGGGCGATTTCGCGTTTTTGTCGGCCATGTTTTTGCTCTTCTACGAAACCGGCACCTTTGATTATAACGCCATCGAAATGATGGCGACCAACCCGGCCACCGCCATCAACCTGCTGCCGATCGCCTTGCCCGTGTCGCTGCTCATCTTCCTGGCGTGCACCGGCAAGAGCGCCCAGATTCCGCTTTATACCTGGCTGCCCGACGCCATGGCCGGCCCGACGCCGGTCTCCGCGCTGATGCATGCCGCGACCATGGTCACCGCCGGCGTCTTCTTGATCTGCCGGATGAACTTCGTCTTCTCGATGGACCCCATGGTCGGCATTGTCGTGGCAACCGTCGGCATCATCACCGCATTTGGGGCGGCGACCATTGCGTTGGTCCAAAACGATATCAAGAAGGTCCTGGCCTATTCGACCATCAGCCAGCTCGGCTATATGTTTTTGGCCGTCGGCGTGGGCGCTTACGGCGCGGCGGTCTTTCATCTTATGACCCACGCCTTTTTCAAGGCGTTGCTCTTTCTGGGAGCCGGTAGCGTCATCCACGCGATGGGCAATGAACAGGATATGCGAAAGATGGGCGGGCTTAAAAAATATATGCCCATCACCTCCAAGACCTTCCTGATTGCGTGTCTTGCGATCTCGGGTGTGCCGTTCTTCAGCGGATTCTTCTCCAAGGACCTTATCCTCTGGAGCGCGCTGTCCAACGCGCATATCCTCACGGTGCCCGATGTCATCGCCAATGGCATCTCGATCGACCTGCTGACGAGCGTGCAGGCGAGTCCAATCCTGAGCCAGGGCGCGGTCGATATCGCGGGCTGGGCGGTGGGCTTTCACTGGTTCTTCTTCATCATGGGTCTTCTGACCGCCGCGATGACCGCGTTCTATATGTTCCGCGCGTATTTTATGACCTTCGAGGGCGAATGCCGCGCCGACGCGAAGACCATCTCGCATCTGCACGAGTCCCCGGACTCCATGGCCATCCCGCTGATCTTTTTGGGCATCCTGGCCGCATTCTCCGGGCTGGTGGGCTGGCCGCACTTTGTGCCGGGCTGGCTCGGCCTGCATGACGGCGTCGTCTATAATTTCATGCTCGGCTTTGAGCACTGGCTCGACGAAGTCTTCGTCGTCTCCAATAACTTCCGCTATTTCGGGCGCTTTGGCGCACATCCCTATACCGCCGAGGCGATTTCGGCGGCGGTGAGTATCGTCATTGCGGCCGGTGGAATTGGGACGGCGTGGCTTATGTATGTGAAGCGCCCCGAGTTGCCCGGGGAGATCGCCGAGCGGGTGCGCGGGCTGCATAAGGTGCTCAAGAATAAGTACTGGGTGGACGAAGCCTACGATTTCGCGTTCGTGCAGGGCTCGGTCAAGTTCGGCCGCGCGCTGGCCTGGTTCGACGAGAATATTATCGACGGGTTGATCGCCAACGGGCTCGCCTGGCTTGCTGCGCAGTTCGGCGGCATCCTGAGCAACCTGCAGAGCGGAAATACCCAACGCTACGCGGTTTATATCACCCTGGGACTCGTGCTTGTTGTCCTGGCCATCATGTACCCCGCGTGCATTTAGGGCGTTGCTGCTCCGTAAGGACCACCTTTGCGCCTGGCGCAAAGGCGGTCGCAAGAATCAAGTTTTGCAGCCTGACTAATCGAGGATGTCAATAGATGCTTGAAGCAATCCATATGTTGAACGTAATTGCCTCCCTCCCGACCTTCGGGGCGGCGTTGACCGACGGGAGCTTTCCCTGGTTGACCGTGGTCACCTTTGCGCCGCTGCTCGGGGTTCTGGCGCTGATGCTGATCCCCAAGGAGCAGGTCGGGGCACTGCGCAATACCGCCCTGATTTTCTCGCTGGGCGTCTTTTTTGTGAGCCTGGGGTTGCTGTTGAATTTCGACCCGAACCCGACCCAGTCGGCGGGCGCGTTCACCTTCCAGCTCATCGAAGGGCCGGTGGACTGGATCCCAAGCCTCGGGATTTCCTACGCCCTGGGCATCGACGGCATCAGCCTGTGGCTGATCATCCTGACCACCTTCTTGATGCCGATCACCATCTTCTCGACCTACACAGCGGTCGACGAGCACGTCAAAGAATATATGATCGCGCTGCTCTTCATCGAGACCGCGATGCTCGGCACCTTCATGGCGACCGACGTTTTCCTCTTCTATATCTTCTGGGAGATGATGCTCATCCCGATGTACCTCATCATCGGGGTCTGGGGCGGTGAGAAGCGCATCAAGGCTGCGGTGCAGTTCTTCCTATTTACGATGGCCGGCAGTCTGCTGATGCTTATCGCCATCCTCTATGTCTACCTGAAAACCGGCGACGCCAGCGGCCAGAACAGCTTTTTGCTGGCCGATATGCTCGCCGTTGATTTGACCTATAAAGAGCAATTCTTCCTCTTTGCCGCCTTCGCGCTGGCCTTCGCCATCAAGGTGCCGCTGTTCCCATTCCACACCTGGTTGCCACTTGCTCACGTGCACGCGCCCACCGCAGGCTCGGTGATTCTGGCCGGCGTGCTGCTCAAGATGGGCACCTATGGATTGCTGCGCTTCGCGTTCCCGATGTTCCCCGATGCGCTCAAAACCTTCGCGCCGTATATCGCGGTCCTGTCGGTGGTGGGCATTGTCTACGCAGCGCTGGTGGCGATGGTCCAGGACGATATGAAGAAGGTGGTCGCCTATAGTTCGGTGGCTCACCTTGGCTTCTGTGTGCTCGGCCTGGTGGCGATGAACCCGCTGGGAATCAGCGGGGCGCTCTATATTATGATCGCCCACGGCGTGGCGACCGGCGGGCTCTTCCTGTGCGTCGGCATTCTCAAGGAGCGCCGCCACACCATGGAGATCAAGGAGTTTGGCGGAATCGCCAAGCAAATGCCCATCTTCGCGGCGATCTTTGGTCTGGTGATGCTCGCCTCGGTCGGGCTTCCCGGGCTCAACGGGTTTGTCGGAGAGTTTATGGCGATGCTCGGCGCCTCGCAGAGCCACTTTCTGTGGTTCGGTGAGCCGCTGGTCTTTATGCGCCCCGAGGTTCTGGACGGCGCCCGCCAGACCTTTGAGTTCGGCGCAACGCCGGTCTTTCCGCTCGAAAATTCGATGCAGGCTGGCCCCGAAATCACCGCCTATATCTTCGCCGTCATCGCTGCCAGCGGGGTTATCCTCGCCGCCTGCTACCTGCTTTGGATGTTTCGCCGCGTGATGTTTGGCCCGCTCAATAACGACAAGAATAAGAAGCTTGCCGACCTCAACGCGCGCGAGATCACCTATATGATTCCGATTGTCGTGATGGTCATCGTCATGGGCGTTTTCCCCAAATTCTTTTTGAGCCGCATGGATAGCTCGGTGCACCAGTTCCTCCAGTATATGGATGCGAATGTGAGCGCCGCCGGCTCGGTCACCGTGACGCCCACGCAGGGCGAGAATTGGCTGCCCAAGGGGAAGATTTTGGACGGAAATTCCGCCGATAATCCCTGAATATTCACGGCGATGCTTCTGTCGCGAGTTGCCTTAGAGTTGTCCGGCGCGCTGGGTCGCCCGGACCGGTACATAAAAAGAGTCACTCATGTTCAATGCACTTTTGATGATCCAAATTCACACCCTGGCGATGCTCACCCCGCCGATGATGAGCGAGTATACCGCGCTGGTTCCAGCCGGTATCGCCGCCATCACCGCGCTGCTGGTCATCCTGATCGATGGTTTCCATCGGGGTGAGGAAGGGCGCGGTTATCTCGCAAATATCGGCGCCATTGGCCTGGGCGTGGTGATTTTGAGCTGCTGGATGCTCTGGGATAAAGGGCTCTCACTGCCGGCCTTCCACGGGATGCTCTATCTCGACAAGTTCACGCTGATCTTCGCGGTCCTTGCCAGCGCGTCAGGCATCCTGGCCATGCTGATGAGCTCGCGCTATTTGCGCAGCCACCTGATGGACCGCGCGGAGTTCTACGTCCTGGTGCTTTTTAGCGTCTCCGGGGTGATTATCCTGGCCGGCGCGGCCGACCTGCTGACCTTCTTTATCGGATTCGAGATCATGTCGATTCCGGTCTATGTCGTCGCAGCCTTCCTGCGCAAGGACTCGCGCAGCGCCGAAGGAGGAATGAAATACTTCTTTCTCGGTGCCTTCTCGGCCGCCATCATGCTCTACGGTATTGCCCTGATTTACGGCGTGACCGGCACCACGAACCTCGAGTATATCGGCATCAACCTCGCCGAAATGATGAGCAATCCCGAATCGGCCAAAGCCTCGCTGGGAATGGTCGGCTTTGGCGTGTTGCTCATCCTCTCCGGGCTTGCGTTCAAGGCGTCTTCGGTGCCGTTTCACTTCTGGACGCCGGATGTCTATACCGGTGCGCCGACCACCGGCACCGGATTTATGGCGACTGCGGTTAAAGCCGGCGCGTTTGCGGCCATTATGCGCGTCTTCCTGAGCGCCTTCTCGATTCCCGAGTTGCAGGGCGGCTTCTTCGGCTATGGCTGGGTGGATGCGTTCCTGGTCATCGCCGCCGCGTCGATGATTCTGGGCAACCTGGTCGCGATCAAGCAAGACAATGTCAAGCGCATGCTCGCCTATTCGAGTATCGCCCACGCCGGGTATATTATCCTCGGTTTTACCGCGGCGAGCAGTCGTCCCGAGTTCTTCATTTTGAATGACGCGGTCATCTTTTATCTGTTCACCTATACCTTCGCGACCGTCGGCGCCTTCGGCGTGCTCGCCTGGTTCGGGCGCCGCGGTGAGTCGGCCGAGACCTATGAGCAGCTTGGCGGGCTTGGGTTCAAGTACCCGGTCCTTGGTCTTTGCATGGGCATTTTCATGTTCTCCAGCGCGGGCATTCCGCCGCTGGCCGGCTTCGTCGGAAAGCTCTATATCTTTCAGGCGGCCGTCGAAGTGGGGCAGGCCACCGGAGACTTTACCCTCATCGGTATGACAATTCTGGCCGTGCTCACCAGCCTCGCCGGCGTATATTATTACCTGCGCGTCATTGTCTGCATGTATATGAAACCGGTTACCCGCGAGATTCGTCCCGCGGCGAGCAAGAGCGCAACCTATGCCATCGTCGTCTGCGCGATTCTTACGCTCTATCTGGGCGTGATTCCCGGGCGCGTCATGGGATGGTCCACCGAAGCGATGGTCGACTTTAAGGGCGCCCCCGATTCGGTGGAAAAGGTCATCGAGGCCGGTCAGGTTGAACTCGACCGGCTCGAACTGCGAAAGAGCGCCAACCAGGCGAATCGATAAGTCGAAAGAGTACGCATATAGAAAAAGGCCCGCGACGAAAGTCGCGGGCCTTTTTTTTGCTACGTATATAGAGGCTCTGAATCACGCCGCGGGGGAGCGAAATTGCAGCGCAACCTCACCGCCCACGATGATCACGTCGCCGTGGGTGAGCGTTCGGCGCGCGCCCAATTCGAGCATCTCGTCGTTGAGCTGGGTGCCCATATCCGAGAGGACGCACAGCGTATAATTCTTGTTCTGGCAGAAGATATAGCCGTGGCGAAGCGCAAATTTTGACGCGTCTCCGTATTGGCTCAGGTCGATAACAGGGCCTTCTTCAAGGTCTTGCGGGTCCTGATAGCCTTGCGCCGGGGTGGCGGTTGCCACGCTTGATTCCGGCGCGTATTCATCCGGCTCGCCCGACCCGAATTCCTCCGATAAGTCTTCTGGCTCGCTGAGTTCGTGCAGGTCAAACGCGGGCTCTTCTTCCAGTTCATCGGCGAAGGGGAAGTTGTCGCGAATTGGCTCCAGCTCGTAGGCATCCGCATCGTCGGCGGCGACGGCGCGCCCAAGTACCGTGCAGGCCGCGTCGACGGCGAGCGTGCCGAGTTGCTCGCCGTTATGGAAGACGCGCAGGCTGGCAGGCTCCGAAAAATTGCCCGGCGTTGGCAGGGCGATAATGGGCTCGCGCTCCAGGCGAGCCGGGTGCAGGATCGCCGCGAGTTCCGGCGCAAGCGCGGCTTCCGCCTGCGGCTCCTCAACCTCACTGACTTCGCTGAGAGCCGCGCTCACCAGGGCGTCGTCCTCGGCTTGCGGCTCAAACCCGAAGCCATCATCACCATTCTCGGCGTCGGCGCCCCGCGCGTCGACCTCGCTAATCGCCTCAAGCGTCATGCCACCGTCGGCCGCAACCACGTCGTCTTCGGGATAATCGTAGCCCGCGTCGGCGTCGCCGGAGTCCACCTCAAGCTCATAGAGCGCATCTTCCTCGCCATCCGATTCGTACTCAATCTCATAGAGGTCGTCTTCGCCCGCGCCCTCGTCGCTTGCCTCGGTCCCCTCAACGGCGAACCCGTAGCCTGCCGAGAAATCATCTTCGCCGGAGGCTTCTTCCGAGACCTCGTCGAGTGCAAATTTGTTCTCGGGCGCATCTTCGAACTCGTAAGCCGAGGGGGCGTCGAGCTCGGCGCCACAGGCGTCGCATTGTTGGGCAAGCGCGTCGTTGGGGGTGTCGCACGCGGGGCAAATAATTTCTTCGGCCATCGAGGTCTCCATCGTGTTGGGAGGACGTGTCGAGCGATGAGTCGCTGCGGATTCGGAATGATCGGGTTTTGAAAGTTATGGTTCCGCGGCCATCTTATGCTGCTCTGTGCGCGAGCGCAATTGCAGCCCAGTGCAGCGATCTGGAAATACTCGAGCAGTCTGGGCGAGGATTGAGCGAGGATTTCCAGATCGCCGCACTAGTCGTCGAAGAGCACGTCCTGCATGGAGTACCACCCGGCGGGTTGGGTGCTCAGCCAGCGCGCCGCCCGAAGCGCCCCGCGGGCGAAGATGCCGCGGTCGCTGGCGCGGTGGGTGAGCTCCAGGCGCTCGCCGTCGGCGCATAAAAACACGGTATGCTCGCCGACGATATCGCCGCCGCGAATCGCATGGAATCCAATCTCGTCCGGCGCTCGCGGGCCGACCTGGCCGTGGCGGGTATAGCGCGCATTTTCTTTGAGCGTTTGTTTGCGCCCACGTGCGGCGGCCTCGCCTAAAAACAGCGCCGTGCCGCTGGGGGCGTCGACTTTATGGCGATGATGCGCCTCAAGGACCTCGATATCGTAGTCTTCGCCGACCGCGCGGCTGGCAAGTTCCACGAGGCGCTCCAGAATATTGACGCCCACCGAGAAGTTGGAGGCCCACAGGATCGCGGTATCGCTCGAGTAGCCCTTGAGTTCATTGGCCTGCTCAAGGCTGAGCCCGGTGGTTCCCGAAACAAATGGCGTGCGGGTCTTCGCAGCGATCTTGGCCGCGTGAAGGCAGCTCTGGGGGATGGAAAAATCGATGACGACATGCGCGTTCTCGATGGCGGTCTCAATATCCGCGCTCGCGCGCACCGAGTCGGCGCCGAGCGTCGTATTGATGAGGTTGCTTCCCGGGCGCACCAGGGCGTCGGTGATGCTGATATCCTCAATGCACGAGGCGCTATTGAGCAGCTCCATTCCCATGCGCCCGGCGGCCCCAACGATCACCACGAAGATTTTATCTGTCACTTTGCTTATCCTTCGAAGTTATAATCTTTAAGCACTTCGCCCAGCTTCGCCCGCTGCGCGTCCGATGCCTCATATAGCGGCCCGCGAACCTCCGGGGCGCACCAGTCGAGCATCGCGGCGATGGTCTTGGTGGGCATCGGATTCGGGGCCGAGAAAAGGGCGCGGGCGAGCGGTTGGATCTTCAGGTGCAACTGGCGCGCGCGCGCATAATCACCGTTGAGCGCAGCCTCGCACAACTGGCTCATCGCAGCCGGGTCGAGGTTGGAAACCACCGAAATGCACCCATTTCCGCCGCACGCGATGAGCGGGAAGGTCGTAAAGTCATCTCCCGAGAGCACACTTAACTGCTCGCCAACTTCGGCGATCACCTCGGTGTCGAATTTCAGATCGCCGGTGGCTTCTTTAATCGCCACGATATTCTCGTGCGGCGCCAGACGCCCGACGGTCGCCGGGGTAAGCGAGGTCACGGTGCGCCCCGGCACATTATAGAGCACCACCGGCAAGTTGCCCTGGTCGGCGACGCTCGTGAAATGGCGATATAGCCCTTCCTGGTCGGGCTTATTATAATAGGGGACCACAACCAACGCGGCGTGGACGCCCTCGATCTGGGCGACTTTTCGGGTATAGGCGATGGTCTTCTTCGTATCATTGGAGCCGGTTCCAGCGATGATTGGAACCCGCCCGTCGGCCGCCTCGACCACGGTGCGAATCACGAGCAATTGCTCGGCCTCGCTCATCGTCGCCGCCTCGCCGGTGGTCCCGCAGGGGACCAGGCCGTGAATGCCGCCGGCAATCTGGCGCTCGACCAGCGCCTTGAGCGCCTGCACGTCGACCTCATCATTTCGAAATGGGGTGATAAGTGCCGTATAGGCTCCGCGGATTTCCATGGTTATTCTCCTGAAGATGCGCCGTAGATATAGGTTAGAAAGACATTGATTTGATTAGGGCAGCCCGGCGGCAAACGCAAGTTAAACGCGCGCCCCAAATCGGCAATGGCGCGCCTGCATTATCCATCGACCAGCCACTCTTCGAAGGGCGCGGGCTGACCCGCGTCGAGATAGCGAAGCTCCTCGATAAATTGCGATTCCCGAAGCACCGTGCGCCGCCCGCTCTTCCCCTGTTGGATCATCGGCTGGCAAAGATATAGCTCATCGCGCGCGCGCGTCGCCATCACATAAAAGAGGCGGCGCTCTTCCTCAATATCCTGCGCACTCTCGGCGCGCGAGCCGGGAAATTGCCCCTCCGAAAGCCATAGCCCGAAGACCGACGTCCACTCCAAACCCTTGGATTGATGAATCGAGGAGAGCGTCACATACTCGTCGGGCATATCGCCGCCGACGAGAATCTCCTGGCCCGAAAGGCCCGATAAGAGCGAAATTTCGCCCAAAAAATGGTCAATATCGCCAAAATTATCCGAATAGACACTGAGCTGTTCCAGGTCAGCCAGGCGATTCTCGGCGTTGTCGTAGGTTCGGTGCACATGCTCGCGAAAATCGCTGGCGAGAATCGAATCGATGAGCTGTGAGGGCGACGAGATAAGCCGCTTATCACGCAGACTCCCCATGAGCTTGGCGGCCGCGCCCCATGAGGCGCTCGCCCGCGCGGGCAGCGCGCCGAGCAGCTTCGCGTCGGTCACCGCGCTGAGCGGATCGGGCTGACTCTGCACATACATCCAGATATCCTGGGAGCGCTTGCTCCCGATGCCGCGCCACTGCGCCGCCATGCGCATAAAGCTGAGCTCATCGCGCGGGTTGAAAAGAAATTTCAGGTAACTCAGCACATCTTTGATATGCGCCTGCTCAAAGAAGCGAATCCCGGAGCGCACCACATACGGGATATGGCGGCGCGTCATCTCCACCTGCAATTCCATCGCGTGATGATGCGAGCGGTAGAGCACCGCCATCTGGTCGAGCGACTGCCCCTCGTCGGCCAACTCCAGGATGCGCTGGCACACAAAATCGGCCTGCTGCTCGACCCCGCGAAGCTTGATCAGCGCCGGGCGCTCCCCGGGCGCACGCACGCTCATCAACGTCTTGTGAAACTGGTTCTCATTAAAGTGAATGGAGGCATTGGCGAGGTTCAGGATCTCGGGAGTGGAGCGATAATTGGTCTCCAATCTATACTCGGTGCATCGCTCGTAACGCTTTGGAAATTCAAGGATATTTCGATAATTTGCGCCGCGAAATGCATAGATGCTCTGGCAATCATCGCCGACCACCATCAGGTTCTGATGAACCGACGCCATCAGGTCGATAATCTCGCCCTGCAACTGATTGGTATCCTGATATTCATCGACCAGAATATGCTCGAATTGTGCCGCATATTGCTGCAAGACCTCGGGGTGCGATTCCATCAAGATCTTCCAATTGATCAGAAGATCATCGAAGTCCATCAAGGACATCTCGAGCTTGCGGGTCTGGTAGAGGCGAAAAACGCGGCGAATCGACTCGGCCAACGCTTCAAAATGCGGGTATTGCTCGGCGAGCACCTCCTCGACGGTGCGCTGGGTATTGGCGCAAAAGCTGTAGATCCTGGCGAGCACGCCGCCGCGCGGAAAATGCTTGTCGAGGTGGCCGACCTTGGCATCGACCACGCACGCACGCATCAGCGTCGCGGCGTCCTGAGAGTCCAGAATCCCGTACTCCTCGCCGTACCCGAGCCGCGTCGCTTCGCGGCGAAGAATGCGATTGCCGACGCTATGAAACGTGCCGCCCCACAGCGACGTGGCGTTGATATTAAGCAGGTCACTGACCCGCTCAATCATCGCGCGCGCCGACTTATTGGTGAAGGTGAGCAGCAGAATATTTTGGGGCGAAACCCCACGCTCCACCAGATGCGCCACGCGGTAGGTCAGCGTATGCGTCTTGCCCGAGCCGGCCCCCGCGATGACCAACATCGGCCCCGCGCCCGCGGTGACGACCGCGCGCTGTTGCGCGTTGAGCGCGCTATCGTAGTCGATGCTCCCCGCGCCGGCGCGAGGTTTATTTTTTATTGTATATCGCTTCATGGGGTTTATGAATTCAGGGCAGTATCTGAGCGTTCGTTCAGCATGTCGGGTGCAAGTGTAGGCGCGAAGATTCTTTTCGCAAGGGTTATTTTTGCGGGGCGTGCGAGCGGGGATTTGCGCTGGATTTGGAGTGGTTGCGAGCAGTTTTTCGTGAGGTTGGAAACAGAAGTTTGGAAAATTTTCAAAATTATTGCTTTTTAAGTGATTGAATCTATTGGCTTTTTTTGTGGGATAGGAATTTATTTTTGAAAAACACGCAACAAACGCGTGGGTTTTGTCGAAAACACTTAGGAGGGTGGCGCTATGACTTCGACGAATCCACGATCGAGCCCTCACGGTTCTTCAAGCGGACTAAACAAATTTAAGGGAGCAATTAAGATGAGTGATTCAATCGATTTTAAAGCCGATTCAGATTATGAGCGCTATGAGGCCTTCGCGGATTCTGAGACAAATATGGGATTCGCGTTTTTTAGTGACGAAACCGTCAGAGCCCAGATGTCTAAAGATCGGCATATAAAATTCATGGACAGCATCAACGAGACGCTTTGCGACCTGGAGGGTGATTTCAAAAGTGCATCTGCCGAATTGAAGGCGAAAATTGACGAGTGTGATGATCCGGTCATGAAGCAGCAATTAGCCGGAGCGCTTGATGAGTTAAAAAATACGTGGAAGCAGATCACGCATCATCCGCCTGGAATGCATCGCGAGTTGGGTGAATTTGGCGAGATGTGGAATGAACGAATCTCCAATATGCGCAATGGAATCGTCGATGCAAGTTTGGTGGTCCGAGCGAGCGAAGAGATGTCGATGATCGGTGCGGAGGCGCTTCAAATTAGCAAGCCTCCCCAGGCCGTCGAACATCATGGGAGAGACACCGCTTCACGTATAGGTCTGTCCGCTTCCGGCGCAACCGATGCCGGAGAGTATGCGGATCTCGGCGACCTCGACGTCGAAAGGATGATGAACTTAATGACCTCAGATCCGCAGGCGGCCATGGCTGAACTGAAGAACTTGACTGCGGAAGACCGTGCGATTGCGATGCAGATGATCTCCCAGCAGCTTCAGAATATGAACCAAATGTTCTCGATGATGAGCAATGTGGCGAAGACGCTGCATGATACGTCAAAATCGATCATCAATAATATGCGCGTCTAATGGAGTTTGGGGGCGCCGCGGCCGACGAGCGCGCGGCGTAAAACGAGCAAATAATCGAAAGGTTTTAGCAAAAAAGGAGCGCAAATGGAGCAATATTCAAGCGAATCAACGGCACAATTTGACAGTGCTGCGCCCGCGCAGGCGAAAGACGTCGAGGCGGAGCCAGCCTCCGAAGCGCTCGCCGAGAAGATCCGTGAGTTCGCCCGGCGGGTGGTCAATGGCGAGAGCACCGCGGACCTCTTCGGGCTCGGCGACGAATTTATCGATGACGTGGTCGGGCGGGCCTATCAATTTTATGGGGCCAAGAGCTTTGATAACGCCGAGACGCTGCTTAAGGGCGTCATCGCGCTCGATGATACACGGGCGTATCCGCACCTTTTACTCGGCGATATCTTGTTGCAAAAGTCGCAATATGACGGCGCGATACAGCAATTCGAACGGGCGCTAGCGCTGGATCCCGACGACGGCGAGACGCTCGCGAAACTCGGGGAATCCAAACTGCGCAGCGGACATGCTGAGGAGGCAAATCGTATTTTATTGGCGGCCATGGCGGTTCTTCCCGACGGGTCGCGCCATCATAAGCGCTCACGCGTGCTGCAAAATATCGCGCAGTGCAGCGGGCGCGAAACCCAGGCGACGGGGTCGGTATGAGTGAGCGCCGAGAAATTCGGCGCCAGCGCCTGCAGCAGCAGCAGCGCGATGCGGCGAAACGCGCAGCGCCCCCGCACCCGCCGCCCGGCTCGGCCGGCACGCGCGCCGCGCGCCTGCAAATACCCGCGCATGCGCTTGGCGCGCTGGAGTATCAGGCGCATCGCTTCTATCGCCGGTGGCACCTGGCCCAGGCTGAGGCGATTGCGCGCCGCGTTCTTCATTTGGACCCAAGGCGGGTGCGCGCCTGGCAGGTGCTCGGGGATATCGCGATGCGCCGCGCTGATTGGGCGCAGGCCTTCGAAAATTTCGAGACCGCGCTGGGCCACGCACCCCAAGACCCGATTTTACAGTGTCGCGCTGCGGAGGCGCTCTTCTGGCTTGGCCAGTACGAGCGAGCAGAGCGATGGTTTGCCAGGGTCCTGAGCCTGGACAGCCCGGCGGCGCGCGGCGCAGCCAGGCGTGCGCGAGGGTTTTTGGATTTCCACGCAGAGGTTTTTCGACGTGCACAAAACCCCGAGGGTGAGAATCCAACCCAGGCGTTATCTGAGGATGAACTTCGAGCCGCGCTCGCCGCGCGCGCGAAAGCACCCCCCGCGTCGCAACGGCGAACCGCGCGCTCGCAGAGAATGTCCAGGCACTGATCACGTGGGCCCAAAGGCGGCATGAGGCGCGCGCTGGCAAGGCGCGGCGTTGACATCGCCCGGGGCATTCACTATTTCTTGGGGGGCAAATTTCGATGTGAAACGGCGTGATTTTGCTTTTCTTTTCTCAGCAAATTAAGCGCAAAAAGCGGGAAGCTGCAGGTTGCGACGAGGGCATACTCGCCGCAATATTTATAAGAGAAATCTACGCGCGAAGACCGAGATATTCTATGCAGTTTTTCAAGCAAAATTTTGGCGCGTCGGCGCTTCTGCTGATTTGTCTGACGGTGGGTGCGCTCATGGGTGGATGCGGTGACTCCGACGGCGATGGAAGCATCGTCACCGGAACATCAGGACGCCTCCTGGTTCAACCTTTGAATGTTTCGTTTTCTCAGGTCAATTTGGGCGAAACACAGACCCAAGACGTCACCCTGACCAATATCCATCCCGCCGAATCATTGACGATCTACGAAATCACGCTTCGCCCCCGCGAGGGCGGCAGCGCCGCTGATCTTAAACTTCTTGGCAAACCCGCCGTTGGGACGCGTCTGGCCGCCGGGGAGGCCCGGACGTTTCAGGTCGAATTTCAATCGCAGGGAATCGCAAATCGCGCCAAGATGGAAGTCATCAGCAGCGATCCCAATTATGGCCGGGCGACTCCGTTTGCGCTGGATATTGACACCCAGGAGAACCGCCCGGCGATTTCCTTTTCGCCGAGCTCGATTCGCTTCCCACCGGTTGGCCGCGCTGCACAGCAGCCGTTGATTGTGCGAAACTTTGGCAGCGCGCCGTTGATCATTTATGGGGTCGGATATTCCGGAAACGCCGAGTTTCGAATCGATCCAGTACCACCGGGCGAGATAGTGCTGCAGCCGCATGATGCCACGCTCGCCGCGGAGAATCCCGCCGATTATGAGCTCGAGATTATCGTGCGTTATCAACCTGAGAGCGCCGCAAGCACCGGCGTGGGAAAAATTCGAATTGAGTCCAATGATACCCGGCAGGGTATCGAGGAAAACGGGCGTGGCGTTCAGTTCGTGGATGTTCAGGCCAACGCAACCTCCCCGTGTATTATGGTCGATGGAACCCTGCGAAATTTCGGACCCGTACCCATTGGCGCGACTCGCCCGCATACCGTGCTCGTCACCAATTGCGGCTCCGAGCCGCTGGTCGTCTCCAATATCGAAATTCTTGAGAATTCCGCCGGCGATGAGTTTTCGCTGGACCTGGGCGCGTGGGCGATTCGGGCCGACGGTTCGCTGGGCGAGGATGTCACGATTGAGGCGGGCGGGGACGCGACCTTTGGGATGATCTATGGCCCGCGCGAAGTCGGCAGTGATACCGGGAAAGTGCTGATCGAGAGCAATGATCCGGCACAGCCCGAGCTTGAATTAGACCTCTTTGGGCGCGGCTCCGACGGGGTCTGCCCGGTGGCCAGTCTTGAGGCGAAGGTGCGCGGGCTAAGCACCGCGCCTCGCCCGACTATCAGCGCCGCGCCGCTTGATTATATCGTGCTCGACGCCTCGGCCAGCCACGACCCGGACGGGCAAATCATGAATTATGAATGGACGGCGCTCCAGGTGCCCGACGGAACCGTCGCCGAGCTTGGCCCCACCTCCGAGGACCCCAATGACGCCGATGCGTCACGCCGTGAGTTTCGCGCGCTCCTGGCGGGAACCTATAAATTCGCACTCGAAGTAGTCGATAACGACGGCTTTCGCTCCTGCAATCAAGCCGTAGCGACCATCGTGGCGATTCCGAATAAGACCATTCATATCGAGCTTACCTGGCATAACCCCGAGGACCCCGACGAGACGGATACCAATGGCAGCGACCTGGACCTTCACCTGGTAAAAATGGGGCCCGGAAAATGGTTCGAGTCGCCCTATGATGTCTATTATGGCAACCCGAATCCGGGAGGCGGCGGGATCTGGAATCCCGAGAGCCCCAGCCTGGATATCGACGATCTCGACGGCATGGGCCCCGAGAATACCACCTTCGACGACCCGGTGAATTGCGAGTGGTACGCCGTCGGGGTGCACTATTATCGCGAAGCCTTCGGTACCGCCTATGCGACCATTCGAATTTATATCAATGAGGCGCTGGTTTTTGAGGCGCTCAACAAGCCGCTGACGCGCGGCAATCAATTCTGGGATGTGGGGCGCATTCATTGGAATCAAGGCGGATTTCCGGGCTTTCATGTCTTTGAGATCGACGAGGTGATGCCGGCGCGCCCGGACGGGCAGCCGCCGCTGGTGAGCGACGCGATGGCCAGCAGCGGGTTGTGTACGGTCCGAGACTTGTATTAGAGCGTGGCGCGTCGGTTTTTGATAACCAGTCTTGTAATTTTGCAGTTGAGCATGCCCGCGGCGTGCCGAGTTCAGGTATAGAAAAAGATGATGGTTCCGGAGACGAGCTGCAGCGAATGTGGCGCTCAAGTGGTGCGTGGGGAGCGCTGTGGTGAATGTGGGCATGACCCGCGCCAGGAGGCTGAGCCGGCGGTGTGGTTGGAGGTCGGCGATCACTTTAAACTCGCGCTGGACCCGGGCGATCTCGGCCTGCGCTCGGAGGGCGGCGCCGCGCTGCACCTCGAGTTGGAAATGGTCGAGTTATGGGAGCACTACGAGCATCGTCGGGTTTTATTGGCGCATCCAAGTGGATGGTCCTGCGGGGATATTTCGCCCAGTGACGCGCAGTTTTCTGAAAAACTCGCCGATTTATCCCTGGTGGTCGAGCAGGAGGTGGAGGATATCCTGGGCGCGCGCCAGGTCGTTCCCGAGGCGCTCAAGCAGTGGGTGCGCCGCCCGATTTTGCAGGTGCGCCGCGACGATACCGCGCTGTCGATCTTTCGAAATGACGGCGGCCTCGCCCTTGATGAGATGGTCGAGGTCGGGGTGGGCAGGCTTTCGCTGCGCCAGATTCGCTCGCTTTTTGTGCCCGTTCTTGAGGCGTTGGCCGTGGTGCATCGCCACGGGCTGGTTCACCTGCGACTGACACCCTGGCTGCTGCGTATGCGCGACCGTTCGGACCCCGAGGGGATTCCGCTGGAGTTTTTGCGCGACGTGATGAACGTCGCAGAAGGCGAGCGCGAGGCCGGGCTGGGCGAAGAGGCGACCCATGTTCACGACACGTATGCGGCGCAGGATAGTGTGGACATGGCGCAGGCGAGTGAGGCTTCGGTCCGCCACAATTCTTTCGACGGCGCGCGCGCGCGTGAGATCACCCGCGATGATATCGTCCCGCTATTTTTGTCTGAGGATGATGCCGCGCTCAATGCCTCCGGGTTGGAATTGCTCTTTGACGGGATTGACGGGTTTGTGGAGCTCGACGCCGACCTGGAGAGCATCTTATTTACCCGCGGATTCTCGGCGCCCGAGCTCATCGCTCAGGGGCCGATCGCGCATTATCAGGCTTGTGATATTTTTAGCCTGGGAATGATGCTGTATTTTCTGATCGCCGGTCAGGTTCCGCCGGTCTCGGTTTATACCCGCCAGACCCCGGCGATTCCGGCGCGCAACCTGCGCCCGGACTTTCCCCCGGGACTTCAGGCGGTGGTCAGTCGGGCGACGCGCCCGGACCCCGCGGACCGATATCCCACGGTCGAGGCGATGCTCAAGGCGTTTGAGAATGCATGCAATATCATGGGGGAGCGCGCCCGGGGCTCGCGCTCGCAGCCGCCGCGCGTCTCGGTCGCGGTCGACACGCATGTCGGAATCTCGAAAGGGCAGCGAAATCCGGTGAATCAGGACGCCGTCTTTGTCGGCGTCTCCGATGATCATCGTCTTTCGCTGATGATGGTCGCCGACGGAGTTTCCACCGCCAGCTACGGCTCGGGCGACCTGGCGAGTAGCGCGCTGGCTGCCGAGGCGGCGGTGGCATGGGACGCGCTGAACGAAGCCTATAAAAGGGATGAGCCCATTCATCCCAGGCTTGTGCTCCAGGAGATTTTGAACCGTGCCAATGAGCGCCTGGTTGATTATGTGAACGCGCGGTTTTTGCCCTTTCGCGGCGGCCCCCACGAGGTCATGGGCTCCACGGTGCTCGCCGCGATTCTTCACGATGGCCTGGTCACCCTGGTCACGCTGGGCGACAGCCGGGTCTATCTATCGCGCGGGGATTCCTTCGAGCAGGTAACCACCGACCATAATTTATGGACGTTGAGCATTCTGGATGGAATAAGCGCCGATAGTGCACTCGCGATGCCCCACGGGGACGCTCTGGCGCGGTGTCTGGGGACGTTTGCGCTGCAAGATGAGCGCCTCCACGCGCTAAGCCCGGAGCCGGACGTGATTTCGTTTCCGGTGCTGCGCGGCGACACATTATTGCTGACGACCGACGGGCTGGTTGATTTTGCGGCGGCGCATATGCTGGCCTCCGAGGATTCCATTCATCATATTTTGGCCTCCGAACCCGACCCGGCCCTGGCGTGCCTGGAATTGATTCTGCTGGCGAACCGCGGGGGTGGCGGGGATAATATCGGCGTGGGTATCGCGAAATTTATCTAGTGCAGCGCTCTCAAAAATGCCCGTCCACGCTCGGCGGCCCTGAGCCGCGATGGCTGCGCTACTTGCTGCTCGCCCATGCGCAATCTCACCAGATGGTCTCGACCTGCCATCCCCCTGAGCGGTTTTCTGCGCGTCCCATTTGAGCGCTGAAATTTGTCCTGTTAATATACACGTGTATGCCAGGTTGTCGCACCGTATCTATAATAAAGAGACTGAAATGAATCGTTGGTTCATCGCGGCAAATAGGGATGTTTTGGGGGGCAAAATCGCCGGTTCTACGCGGCTTGACGGGCCCCAAAGGTTGCCCTTGTCGCCCCTTATTCTCGTGATGATGTTGTTGCTGGGCGCCAGTGCTTGCAGTTTTGACGGCTCTGCGACGCCGCCACCGTGGGATCTGGAGGATGATACGGGCGTCGACGGCGGTTTGCTCAACGATATTCGTCTTCCAGACGATGCCCTGGAAGATTCCGAGGACGCGTTCGACACGTCTCGGCCCGATGGGTCTGGCGAGGATATAGTGGGGGATACCGATATCGGTGACGCCACAGATTCAGACGCCCAGGATGCCTTCGATGCGCGTGATGCCGGTGATGCGAGTGATGCCGGTGATGCCGGTGATGCAAGTGATGCAAGTGATGCAAGTGACGCCGG
>Ga0209075_1000146_pt1 | contig 61114 bp, 56 predicted proteins | sample Stecom2011_FD_187523 | JGI IMG/M metagenome (GOLD analysis project Ga0209075, IMG submission 187523) | Agricultural soil microbial communities from Utah to study Nitrogen management - Steer compost 2011 (SPAdes) (version 2) | ecosystem: Environmental > Terrestrial > Soil > Agricultural land...
ACAACCCACCAACGCGGCATTTTGCATGGGCACGGTTTTGTCGATTTTCACGCAGTTATCCACGTGCATGGTGGCGTATTCCGCCATCACACCGCAGGCTCCGAATACGTTGAGTGGCTCGCCGTTGGCGTCTTTAGTTCTTACTGTGCCATCAGGCAATGTAAACATGGCTTTGCGGGCGTTCTCGCACAGCACTGGCCGACCACGCACGCACTGGCGGCACTTGCCACACATGGAGATAAAGGAACTGACTACGTGGTCGCCTTCCTGAAACTCGGTTACGCCTTCGCCTACTTCAATGACGACACCGGCAGCTTCGTGACCTAGCACAAGGGGTGGTGGGTACGGGATTTTGCCAGTGGTGGCGGACAAGTCGCTGTGGCATACGCCGCAGGCGGCGATTTTCAGGGTGATTTCACCACGCTTGGGGCCTTCAACAGTGATGGTTTCTACCTGAACGGGTTGGCCCCATTCGCGGCAGACTACAGCTTTGGCTTTTCTGTCCATGGTAAGTGCTTCCTGTTAGTCATCTGGAGGAGCTGAAACTTTGGTGGCTGGCCCGGAGGCGAGGTGCCTTTTCTTCTGGGAAAAACAACTCGCTGCGCTCAGACATCTTTTTCCCGCCAGAAAAGGCACCCCACCCCCGGACCGATTGAACACCTCAATTTGTTCTGCCTTTCCCGCCGCTGATCATTTTTACAGGTTATACGACTTCAAACAGCCCGGCTGCGCCTTGGCCTCCGCCAATGCACATGGTGACGACAACGTATTTGGCGCCAAGGCGCTTGCCTTCAATCAGGGCATGGCCCGCAAGGCGGGAGCCAGTTACACCGTATGGGTGGCCGATAGAAATAGAACCACCATTAACGTTCAGCTTTTCCATGGGAATGCCCAAACGATCACGGCAGTAAACCACCTGCGACGCAAAGGCTTCGTTCAGTTCCCACAGATCAATGTCATCCATGGTCAAGCCGTTGCGCTCCAGTAGGCGCGGAATGGCAAACACCGGGCCAATACCCATCTCATCTGGCTCGCACCCTGCTACCGCAAAACCACGGAAAATACCCATGGGTTCAATGTTGTGCTTTTCAGCATAAGTGCTGTTCATTACCGTGCACACAGAGGCACCATCAGATAGCTGGCTTGCATTGCCAGCCGTCACAAAATTGCCCTCACCACGCACCGCATTCAAACCCTGCAACCCCTCAAGCGTTGTGTTGGGGCGGTTACACTCATCGCGCGTGAGAGTGACATTTTTCTTACTGACTTCTCCGGTTTCCTTATCCTTCACCATCATCGTCGCGTCAAAAGGCACAATCTCATCATCAAACTTGCCCGCCTCCTGAGCAGCGGCTGTGCGCTGCTGGGAGATTAACGCGTATTCGTCTTGAGACTCACGGCTGACGTTGTAGCGTTGAGCCACAATATCCGCCGTTTCAATCATCGACAGGTACAGCTCAGGCTTGTTCTTCATCAACCATTCATTGGTTGCATGAAAACTGTTGAGCTTATCGTTCTGAACCAGAGAAATAGACTCAACGCCGCCCGCTACCATTGCAGGCACTTTCTCGGAAACCACCCGCTGCGCTGCAATAGCGATCGACTGCAAACCGGAACTGCAAAAACGGTTAATCGACAGCCCCGCAGTCGTCACCGGCAAACCCGCTCGTATTGCCGCTAAGCGAGCGATGTTTTTACCCTGAGAACCTTCGTGGAACGTCGCCCCCAGAATCACATCTTCAACAATCGCCGGATCGATGCCCGCACGAGCCACAGCGTGTTTAATAACGTGCCCTGCAAGGTCCACACTGTGCGTGGCGTTCAAAGCACCACGGTAAGACTTGCCAAGCCCTGTGCGTGCGGTAGAAACAATAACTGCGTCTGACATAAACATTGCCTCGAAATAAAAGTGAAGTAGCGCCGGCCAGCCCCCAATGCACCAGACAAAAGAGGCCAGCCAATAACAGCCTTACAAGTCGCCGAACTTCTTGCCATCAGCCACCAACTGCTTCAGCAACGAAGCAGGCTTCCACTGCTCCCCTCCTACCGAAGCGTGATACTTCTCCACCGCAGCCAGAATCACATCCAAACCAACCTGATCTGCCCAGAACATAGGCCCACCACGATAAGCCGGGAAGCCATAGCCATAAATCCAGACCACATCGATATCCAGGGCCCGGTCAGCAATGCCCTCTTCCAGAATCTTCGCCGCCTCATTCACCATCACATACATGCAACGCTCAAGAATTTCCTGATCCGTAATCTCACGGGAAGCGATGCCCTGCTCCTTGCGGAAGTCTTCAATAATGCGTTCCACTTCAGGATCGGGAATCGGCTTACGGCTGCCTTCTTCGTACTTGTAAACACCCGCCATGGTCTTTTGGCCCAGACGCCCTTGCTCAGCAAGCTTATCCATCCAGCTGGGCGGGACGTTTTCGCCAGCGTTACGCAGCTCTTCACGAATGCGGTAACCCACATCAATACCGGCCAGATCCGACATGGCAAACTGCCCCATGGGGTAACCAAGGTCCGTTAACACCTTATCGACCTGCTGCGGTGTAGCTCCTTCGTTAACCAGCGCCATGGCTTCAGTGCCACGCTTGTGCAGCATACGGTTGCCCACAAAGCCGTGACAGTTGCCAACCAAAACACCTACCTTCTTGATTTTCTTGGCAACAGCCATCACGGTCGCCTTCACCTCATCAGAGGTCTTGCTGCCACGAACGTTTTCCAGCAGCCGCATCACGTTGGCCGGGCTGAAGAAGTGCATACCCACCACGTCTTCCGGGCGTTTGGTGGCAGAGGCAATTTCGTCGATATCCAGAGTGGACGTGTTGGAAGCCAGAATGGCTCCGGGCTTACAGGTGCTGTCTAGCTTTGCGAAAATCTCTTTCTTGACCGCCATGTTTTCAAACACAGCCTCGATCACCAAATCCACGTCTTTGAAATCGTCATAGTTCAGGCTGCCGGTGATCAGTGCCATCCGGTCGTCCACCTGCTTCTGGGTGATACGTCCTTTTTTGGCAGAGTTCTCGTAGTTCTTGCGGATAATGCCCAGCCCTTTGTCCAGAGCTTCCTGTTTCATTTCAACGATGGTGACGGGGATACCGACGTTGGCAAAGTTCATGGCGATGCCACCACCCATGGTGCCTGCGCCAATAATGCCAACGCTGTTTACGTCACGCACCGGTGTGTCCTTCGACAACCCTTTCACTTTGGAGGCTTCGCGTTCCGCAAAGAAAGAATGAATTTGTCCTGCCCGTTGCGGCGAGTTCATACACTCTACAAACAGCTCGCGCTCGCGTTTTAAACCTTCCGGGAACGGCAGGGTAAAGGCCGCCTCAACAGCATCCACGCACTTGAATGGGGAAAACTGACCTCGGGCCGTTTTTTGCAGTGACGCGCGGAATTGTTCGAATACGTCGCTGCCTTTATCCGCCGCGATCTTGTCGGTCAGGTCCCTTACCCGGCGTACAGGCATGCCCTCATCTACAACTTTTTGGGCGAAGGCCATGCCAGCCGCTTTCACATCCTTGCCTTCATCAACGGCATCCACAATACCGAAGACCAGTGCGTCCTTGGCTGCTACAAACTGCCCTGTCGTGATCATCTCCAGTGCTTTCTGAGCCCCCGCCAAACGCGGCAAACGCTGGGTGCCGCCAGCGCCGGGCAGGAGGCCGAGTTTTACCTCCGGCAGACCAACTTTGGCACTGCTCAGCGCAACTCGGTAATGGCAACCCAGAGCCGTTTCCAGCCCACCACCCAGAGCTGTGCCATGAATCGCAGCAACCAGCGGCTTGTCGCTGTTCTCAAACTGTGCAACCACCGAAGCCAACCCCGGCTCCTGCATAGGCTTACCAAATTCGCGGATATCAGCACCTGCTATAAAGGTGCGACCCTCACACACCAACAAAAGTGCTTTGGCATCAGAATCCTTTTGCCCCTGTTCCAGCGCGGCAATCAGGCCTGAACGCACCGCGTGGCTGAGGGCATTGACCGGCGGGTAGTCCACTGTAATTACGCCAATATTGCCTTCACGACTGTAAGTTACGACTTCAGACATAATCTCTTCCTCGCTTTATATGGAATTTAGTTTTAACAAGCGAAACATCTGTACGATTTAATACAAGTTCTCTCAGGGTTTCAACCACCATTTAAACTCGCCCATAAAAAAACCGCAGGAGGGCATCCTGCGGTTTTTTTACGTGGGCGCTTTAAACGCCTAGCGATTCTATGTCACTCGCCAGCATGGCCAACTGGTGTGCAATCGAGTCGCGAAGCTTCTCCGCAGGCACCAAGTAAGACGGAGCAGCGCAGGTCAACGCCATGGTTGTTCCGTCCTGCAAATGAACGGGAACACCGGCAGAATTAATATTGCGATCCCATTCACCGAGCGAAAGACAGAAGCCGTACTTCTTGTAGTCTTCCATGGCGCGATCCAAACCTTCCTTTTTCTCGGGCCAGGCTTCCGGGCCATATTTTATCGCCATCGCGTCATCAATTACCTTTCGTCCTTTGTCTGAGATTGCGCAGTAATAGGCCCGGCCCGCCGATGTGGTCGCCAATGGCAGCTTCTTACCTATATCCATTCGCAGCAACGAGGCTTCCGGCGGTAAACGGTTTTCTACATAGATCATGTGCAGGCGATCACGGCAAGTCAGGCCTATAGACATGTTGTTGTGGCGAGCAAATTCATCCATGTAAGGCTTGGCCAACTGGCGAACTTTCAGATTGGACACATACGCATAACCCAACGCGAGTACACCGGAGCTAAGCTGATATTTTTCCAGCTGGGTGTTGTAGCTCAGATACCCCAGCTTGGTCAGCGTGTAGGTCATACGGGATACGGTCGGCTTGGGCAGACCCGTAATCCGGGCAATATCCTGATTACCAAGAATGACAGAGCCTTGGCTGAACGCACGCAACACATCCAGACCACGGGACAGCGCCTCGACGAACTTACGATCCTTCTCCGGCTTCACCGGTTCGCCGTCACCGGAGGCTGCCATGAGTTCCGGTGAAGTGGTTTTTGCTTTGGGCATAGTGTGGCGTCCTCCAACAACGTCGCCTGCTCCCGAGTTCCGGGGGATCAATTTCATGTATATAAAGTGAGCGGCATTTTAATCGCTGATGAACTCAACTACCACTAACTCCGGGCAAGACAAGCATTTCAAAAGCTAATAGCGCCAGTAACAGCGGCACAGCAATCAACACAAACACGCCATTCCAGCGGAATGCCACCACCCAGCGCGGAACCTGACCGAAGCGGGCCAGCAGCATTACTGATGGCCCGAACGGTGAAAGCATCATCGCCAGTGAAAAGCCGATAACCAGCGCAACGGATATCAAAATCGGATCCATGCCTTCTGCCATCAGCTGCGGCAACAGCCCCGCCTGAACACTGAGCACCGTAATCGGGATAATCCCGATGGTTGATAATAGTGGCAAGCTCAACATACCAACAACGGCGAGCACCCACATTCCCCCCGAAGAGGTTGCAAGCCCGCTCAGGGCATCCGCCGGAATCACGCTCGACACTGACACCCCCAAAATCGCCGAGGCAGCAAAAATCGCCATTTCATTGTTCATGGCCGACACCTGAGTCACACCCTCCTTGAGCACCACTCCAAGCGATCTTTCCTGCCACATCATATAAAGAAGCGTAACCGATGGAACAGCCATCATGGCAGCAACAGACACTTTGAAATCGGTCAAAGCGACGATCATTGCCATTATGAAAAAAACTGTCGCGACCAACCCCAGCAACTGCAACGTGCCCGCTGGCCAACGCTCCAGAGCTACACGCTCGCTGCTTACTTGCTGAAAGCGGCGCTGCTCCAGAAACCAACCAACGCCTATCAGAACCACGGACGCCGCAAGGCCATAAGGTAGCAGCATTAGCCAGGTTAACTCGGGCAGCTCTTTAGTCAATATCGCTACTGCCACACTGGTCGGCGCCACCAAAGGCACCAGTGCAAAGCCGCGTAGCGCGCTAATCAGAACACTGCGCAGCCATTGCAGGCGAGATTCGCCGGTAATTCCGCGCTCTCGCAGCGTGTCCGAAAGGCTGCCGCACAGCAGGTTCATCATGCCGAAACTCAATACCGATGCCATGCCACAGCTAACAACTGCGTACTTGGGATACAGCCAAAGGGCGCGCCCCCCCAGCAGGACATCGTGGATCCGGCGCAGAACCTCAAAGCGTCTAACCAAACACTGCATCATCCCAAGACTGCCAAGAAAAGCAGCGTAAAAAGCCGCATCAGCCGACGCTTTAACCAGCCTGTCTATACCCAACTGACCACGCACACACAGCCACGCTGTGACCGCCAGAGAAATCAGCAACAACACGCGGGAATAACCTTGTAAGCGCCCACCCGCCCACAGAAAACAAAAAATGAACAATACGCCCGCGATTGCACCGAGCTGAATGCTTGAAAAGCCGATAGCAATCAGCTCGATCAATACCGCCAAAGGTAACAGCCAGCGATCTGCTGTACTCATACTTGCCTAGCCTTTGACGGGATCACATGGATAGACGAGGTCTCTGCTTGCATTTCACACACACCCGGATTAGTCTTTTGCATAGCCATTACAAAACTAAGTTTCGCTGAATGAAACTACACTAGCGCAAATAACAAGACAACCCGGTATTTATTTGCGGTGGGCTTTCGTTAACTCAGACGGGATTAATGCGAAGTTTGCCGCTCAGGTTCTCGGATGTACCACTAGACTGACTATGAGCCCTATCGATAGGCCCGGCTGACCCCGAACGGAGGTCGCACCGCCACTGCGATTGAACGGGTTAACAACTGTTTTTAATGAGGAGAAAAACATGGCTTCTGCACCTTGGAACGACCTGCTGCAGCTTGAAAAACAGCTGGATGAAACCGAACGCCAGGTCCGGGACAGCATTCGCGGCTTTTGTGATCAGCGCCTAATGCCCGGCATTGTCGAGGCCAACCGTCACGAAAAGTTTGATCGGAGTATCTTCACCGACATGGGCAATCTCGGCATGCTGGGCGCCACCTTGCCGGAAGAGTACGGCGGCCCGGGCCTTAACCACGTTTGTTACGGACTGATCGCCCGTGAGGTGGAGCGTGTTGATTCTGCCTACCGCTCCGCACTGAGCGTTCAATCTTCACTGGTTATTCACCCGATTCACGCCTTCGCTCAGGAAGCCCTCAAAAAGCGCATCTTGCCTAAGCTTGCCTCAGGCGAATGGGTGGGCTGTTTTGGCCTGACCGAGCCCAACCACGGATCTGACCCGGCTGGCATGGAAACCCGCGCCAAAAAAGTCGACGGCGGCTACCTGCTGAGCGGCTCCAAAACCTGGATCACCAACTCTCCTATCGCAGATATATTCGTGGTGTGGGCCAAACTGGACGGCAAAGTAAACGGCTTTGTTATCGAGCGTGAAGGCGCCAAAGGTCTGGAAACGCCAAAGATTGAAGGCAAATTCTCGCTGCGCGCGTCTGATACCGGCTCTATCTTTATGGATGAGGTGTTTGTTCCAGAAGAAAACAAGCTTGACGTAGAAGGCTTAAAGGGCCCCTTCAGCTGCCTTAACAAAGCGCGCTTTGGCATCAGTTGGGGTTCGCTCGGCGCAGCCGAATTCTGCTGGCACGCAGCCCGTAACTACACTCTGGAACGCAAGCAGTTCGGCAGGCCCTTGGCTGCCAACCAGTTGATCCAGAAAAAACTGGTTGATATGCAAACCGAAATTACTCTGGGCCTGCAGGCCGCCTTGCAACTGGGCCGAATGATGGACAGCGGCGACGCGACGCCGGATGCAATCTCCCTACTCAAGCGCAATAACTGTGGCAAAGCGCTGGATATCGCTCGCGTTGCCCGCGATATGCATGGCGGGAATGGCATAGCTGACGAGTACCACGTAATCCGTCACGTAATGAACCTCGAAGCGGTGAATACATACGAAGGCACTCATGATGTCCACGCCCTGATTCTTGGCCGTGGCCAAACCGGTATTGCAGCATTTAGCTGAAGCCCAACCGCCCAACACGACGAGGCTACCCAATGAATATGAACTACACCACTGAGGAGCTCGCTTTCCGTGACGAAGTGCGAGCGTTTCTGGATGAGAAACTGCCGGCAGATATCGCCGCCAAAGTGAAAGGCTTCCGCCATCTGTCCAAAGAGGACCATCAGCGCTGGCAGAAGATTCTCAGCGCTCAGGGCTGGTACGCTTCACACTGGCCTGAAGAGTATGGCGGTGTGGAGTGGACGCCCGTCCAGAAACACATCTGGGATGAAGAATCCTGCCGCTATGGCGTGCCCCGCTCTGTGCCCTTTGGCGTAAACATGGTGGCGCCGGTTATCATCAAATTCGGGAACGAAGAGCAGAAACAAAAATACCTGCCTCGAATTCTCAGCGGTGAAGACTGGTGGTGTCAGGGTTACTCCGAGCCGGGCGCCGGTTCCGATCTGGCGTCCCTGAAAACCCGCGCCGTGCGTGAGGGCGACCATTACATTGTGAATGGTCAAAAGACCTGGACCACCCTTGGCCAATACGCCAACATGATTTTCTGTCTGGTGCGCACCAATACCGAAGTGAAAGCGCAAGCTGGTATCTCCTTCTTGCTGATCGACATGAACACGCCTGGCATTTCCGTGCGCCCGATCATCACTCTCGATGGCGAGCACGAGGTAAACGAAGTTTTCTTTGAAGATGTAAAAGTTCCGGTTGAAAACCTGGTCGGCGAAGAAGATAAAGGCTGGACTTACGCCAAGTTCCTCCTAACCTACGAGCGCACGGGCTTGGCTGGCATTGGCTTGTCCAAAGCTGCGCTGTCCCACCTGAAAGCACTTGCCTCTCGCCGCATCAAGAACGGTCGTCCGCTGATTGAAGATACAACGTTCAGCCAGCGCATCGCCAAGGTTGAAATCGATTTGATGGCAGCTGGAATCAGCAACCTCAGGATCATTGCTTCTGTTGAAGGTGGCGGCATGCCGGGCGCCGAAAGCTCCATGCTGAAGGTAAAAGGTACGGAAATTCGCCAGTCTATTAACGATCTGGCGCGCAGAGCCATAGGGCCTTACGCCATTCCGTTTGTGGAAGAGGAACTGAACCATGATTATGACGGCGAGTTCCTGTCGGACGAAAACGCGGCCCCTCTCTCAGCTCAGTATTTCAATAACCGTAAGCTCTCGATTTTCGGCGGATCCAACGAGATCCAGAAGAATATCGTATCGAAAATGATTCTCGGGCTTTAAGGAGACGACCATGGATTTCCGACTCAATGAAGAGCAGCAAATGCTGCAGGACACCGTGGCCCGTCTGGTGCGCGGTGAATACAGTTTTGAAAAACGCCTTGAATTCAGTGAAACAGAAGCCGGGTTCAGCGTCGATTTCTGGAAGCAGCTCAGTGAGCTGGGCCTGACAGCCGTTCCTTTTTCAGAAGAGCTTGGCGGTTTTGGCGGTGGCGGCGTGGAAGTGCAATCGGTCATGACCGAATTAGGTCGCGGACTTTGTCTTGAGCCGTACCTGCAATCTGTCATTTTTGGCGGCGGCCTTATCGACCATGCGGGCAGCGATAGCCAGAAAGAAATCTGGCTGGGCGGAATTGCCAGTGGCGAACTGCAAGCAGCTGTTGCGCTTCAGGAGCCCCAGAGCTTTTATGATCTGAACAATGTCGAAACCCGCGCCGAGAAAAAAGACGGCGGGTATCTGCTCAACGGCCGCAAGGCGGTGGTGATCGGCGGGCATTGCGCTGACGTTATTGTGGTTTCTGCGCGCACGTCTGGCGATGCGCGGGATTCTGGCGGAATCAGCCTATTCGCTCTGAAATCCGACACTGCCGGAATTGAACGCCGGGTGTACCCAACCATTGACGGCTCTAAAGGCTGCGATCTTCTTCTGAACAACGTTCAGGTAGATGCCGATGCCCTGCTGGGTGAAGAAGGCAAAGCTGCCGAGGTGATTGAGTATCAGGCTGGCCGCGCTATTGCAGCATTATGCGCAGAAGCCGTGGGCGTTATGGAAGTCGCCAACGAGCTGACTCTGGATTACCTCAAGCAGCGCAAACAGTTCGGCGTACCTATTGGCAAGTTTCAGGTACTGCAGCACCGCATGGTCGATATGATGTCTGAGCTTGAGCAGGCTCGCTCCATGGCTATTCTGGCCGCCAGCGTGGCGGACGAAGAACAGAGTGACGAACGCCGCCGGGTGCTGGCTGCGGCTAAAAACGTTATCGGCCGCAGCGGCCAGTTCATTTCAGAACAGGGTATACAATCCCACGGCGGTATCGGTATGACATGGGAATATAATTTTGCCCATTACGCCAAGCGCCTGATCATGATCAACCACCAACTGGGTGACGACGACTTCCATCTGGAGCACTACGCCTCTCTTTTGCAGGCAGGGTGAGCAACATGACAACCAACACCGAAGCAAAAGCTCTCAAAGCGGCGGAATGGCAGGTACGCAGCCAGCTGGCTGCAGCCTATCGCCTTGTCGCCCTGTTCGGATGGGATGATCTGGTATTTACCCACCTTTCCGCGCGGGTACCTGGGCCTGAACATCACTTTTTAATCAACCCTTATGGTTTGCTGTTCCACGAGATTACCGCCTCCTCTCTGGTGAAGGTTGATAGAGAGGGGCAAGTGGTGGAGTCCGGCGGCCTTGGCCGGGTAAACCCTGCTGGCTTTACCATCCACAGCGCTGTGCACATGGGGCGCGACGATGCAGGTGCCGTAATGCACCTGCATGCGCCGGATGGCGTGGCGGTTTCTGCCCACAAAGACGGCCTACTGCCCCTGAGCCAAACGGCCATGCTGTGTCTGGCGCATCTGAGTTACCACGATTATGAAGGTGTAGCTCTTAACCTGGATGAGCGCGAGCGCCTAATACGGGATCTGGGGGATAAGTCCATGATGATGCTGCGCAACCATGGTGTTCTGACCGCCGGTAAAGATGTACCGGAAACCTTCACATACCTGTACTTCCTAATGAAAGCCTGCGAAATACAGGTTAAAGCACAAAGCTGCGGCCCAGTGTGGATGCCCTCAGAGCAGGCCATCAAAACGACTGCAGACCAGTCGCAATCTCTGAGCACCGCAGCGACGCTCACCTGGCCAGCATTGTTGCGGCTTCTCGATAGCAAAAACCCCGGTTACGCGGTGTGAGAGGGGGGGCCTGAATGGAAATACAACTTAGACACCTGCCCGACCATAAAGGAAGCCTGAACTGCCACAGCCCATGGCTTACAATCACTCAGGAGATGATCGGGGCCTTTGCTGATGCAACGGGGGATCACCAGTGGATTCACGTAGATGTGGAGCGGGCGAAGCGCGAGTCACCCTGGCGAAGCCCCGTCGCCCATGGATACCTGACGGTATCCCTGATGTCCATGCTCAACCCTAAAGCACTGCGGGTAACTGGCACCAAGGCAACGATTAATTACGGACTGAATAAACTGCGATTTCCAGCTGCAGTGCCCGTGAACTCTGAGATCCGCACCAACGTCGAACTGATCGACGTTGTCTCGGTGGATGACAAAAAAACTCTGGCGACGTACAAAACCACCGTGGAAATAAAAGGCCAGAATAAACCGGCCTGTGTAGCAGAAAACCTCGTTATGTATGTGGTCTGAGCCAGACATCTCGGCGAGGCTTTTTAAACACTATTCCCGCCCTTCCAGAGCCGCGCGCATTTTCAGAGTCACCAGCACGGTGTTTAGATGGGGCACGGCAAGACCATGGCGCTCGGCTATGGTCACCACATTGCCCAATACCGCCTCCCGTTCAATCGGGCGGTCGTTCAGATAATCCAGCGCCATACTGTTCTTATAGGCAGGCATTTTGCGAGTGCTCTCAATATTCTGGTCGATCAGCGCCTCATCCATTGGGTAGCCTTCCGCGGCAGCCACCACCATCACCTCACGCATCATGGCCCGAATCAGCTCCTCACCGCCCTCGGTATCCAGAATAGTAAAAGTATCGGCTCCGTTGGCAACAACCGATAAAGGGTTGAACGGTGTATTCCATAGGCACTTGCGCCAACGCTCACCCACCACGCGCTCTGTCAGATCAATCTTGATACCACCCTCCATAAAGAGCTGGGATAAGGCCCGACAGTTGTCATCAACGCCTTCAGGATAACGCCCCATTACCAGCTTACCGTATGCCTTATGCTCCACAACGCCTGATTCTGTGCGGCTTGCCGCAATAAAAGCCAGACAGCTTATTAGCGGATTATCCGGGTAAGCGTCGGCCAGCTCTCTCTCGATATCCAGTCCGTTTTCGATCAGAACCAAACAGGTTTTCTCACCCATCCAAGGTGCAACCAGCGCAACCCGGTCCACACCGGGTAACACCTTCACACACAGAATGAGAAAGTCCGGCGATTCGTCTGGCAAATCACTATCGCGGTATACACGATCGGGTTCGAAAGAGAGGTCTCCAAGCGGGCTTGTAATGCGTACACCCCGGGTTCTGACTGCTTCATAATCTGAACGTAAAACGGTGCTCACCGAACAACCGGCTTTCTTGAGAATAGCACCGTAGAAGCTGCCGATAGCGCCGGCACCAATAATCAGAATGCTGGGTTTATCGTTCATGGTTTCTCCGTTCCTTTCCATTCTTCGTCCTGAAGCGCTCGCCACATCAACTTGCCCGTGGGGGACTTCGGCAGGGTAGTCACAAACTCAACAATGGTTGGTACTTTGTAGACCGCCATTGTGTCCTTGCACCAACTGATAATTTCTTCAACGCTGGTGCTGTCTTCTGCCTCCGGCTTCAGCACTATACAGGCCTTGACCGTTTCACCACGCTTGGGATCCGGCGCCGAGATAATGCACACCTCATGAATGGCCGGGTGTTGATACATCAGCCCTTCCACTTCCGACGGCCACACCTTGAATCCGGATGCGTTGATCATTCGCTTGAGACGGTCGACCATAAAGAAGTAGCCTTCTTCGTCGTAATACGCCAGATCGCCAGTGCGGAAGAAACGCTTACCGTCGATTTCAACAAACGCTGCTTCGGTTTCGGCTGGTCGGTTCCAGTAGCCCATGGTTACCTGCGGACCACAGGAAACGATCTCACCGGTTTCACCCGGGCCTTTCTCTTCCAGAGTATCCACGTCAATTATCCGGCTATCTACATCAAACACCGGAATACCCAAACACTGAGCTTTAGGCTTCGCGTTGGGGTTGATATGGGTTGCAGCCATGGTTTCTGACAGACCATAACCTTCGATGTAGTTCAGGCCCGTCAGCTTTTTCAGCTTCTCCGCAACGGCGACCGGCATGGTCGCGCCTCCGCCACCAATCATATTAAGACTGGAGAGATCATATTTGCCGATATCCGGGTTAGACAGAAAGTCCACGGCCATGGTGACTATGTTGGTCCAGCCGGTAACCTTGTAGCGCTCGATGAGCTTAGAAGCGGTGGTGCGATCCCAGCGGGTCATGATCACCGAAGTGGATCCGGCAAAAATCGGCCCGTTCATGGAGCCTGTCATTCCTGTTACATGGAAAAATGGCAGCGTAGCCAACTGTACGCTGTCTGATGTGCTCAGGTTCCAGAACACTCTATGTACCGCCGTGGCCATCACCGAGCGATGCGTGTGCATGCAGCCTTTTGGTGTGCCGGTTGTGCCCGAACTGTAAGGAATCACCGCCAGATCTTCCGGGCCGGCGGTGTGCTCAGTCGGCCTGTGGCCCTCTGCCATAGCTGCTTCCCAGCTTACCAAACCAGCACCATCACCCGACCAGGGCGGGCTTGCGACTTCCGCTGGCAGGTCCAGATCGGTGTCGGGCTTGATGTATGTGCTGTAAGAGGCCACCACAATCTGTTCGAGATTGGTTTTGTGCAACAGGGGCGCAATGTGTTCAACCAATTCCTGACCCGCCAAACATACCGATGACCGAGTGTCAGAAATGAAGTGCTCCAGCTCTGCAGCCCGATTCATTGGGTTTACCGGGATTACAACAGCATCCGCACGCAGAATCGCGTAGTAGGAAATGACGTACTGAGGGGAGTTCTGCATATACAACAGCACCCGATCACCCTTTTTCACACCTTGCGCCTGCAGGTAACCTGCCATGGCTTCCACCTCCGCCAGTAGACGGCGGTATGTGATAAGGGCGTCATAGAAAATAATAGCGGTGTGATCAGGGTAGCGCTGGGCCGATATATCCAGATTAGTAAACACACTGGTTTTCGGTAAAGTCATGGTCTTGGGCAACTCTTTCGGCCAGACCGCGTAGTGGCGTGTGAACATGATTATTATTCTCTTCAGGTTTAAATCAGTCTGCCAGCATTGCGGACAGATCAAATTCTTTCGTTTCCCCGGGCAGGGGGGCTTCATGCCGCAACGGCGTTATCGCAATCGCCCTATCTCTCAGCACAGCCACATCGGAGTCCGGCGCTACGATATGCCGCGAACTGCGATCATGCTCAGGAGCAACAACCCAAACCTCTTCCGCCAGATTGCGGGCAATCTTTTCCAGCCTCGCCAGCCCCGGGGCATTAATGCCGTCGTCGTTGGTGATCAGAATTCGCCGTACCATGGGGGTTGTCATACTCGTTCACCTGCACTCGCAATCGCCCAGCCTGTTTCAGCCAACAGGCTCGCTCGCTCGCCCACTTCCAAAGCGTTGGCGTTGGCAGCATTGCCGTCGAGCGCGCGCTTGTAGACCCCCTGAAGGATAGAAGCCAACCGAAACAATGAAAACGCGAGATACACGTGCCAGTCTGCAATGCTGTCACGCCCAGTTTTAGCGCAGTAGCGAGCGATGGTTGCCTGCTCATCCGGTACACCCAGTGCTTCCAAATCCTCTCCAAGAAGCCCGCGCATACCCGTCAGGTCTGAGGGCAGATGGTAAGGCAAGCAGTAATAGGCCAGATCCGCCAGCGGGTGCCCCAGAGTGGAAAGCTCCCAATCCAGAATAGCAATAACCTCCGGTGTGTCCGGCGCTAACATCAGATTTCCAAAACGGTAATCGCCATGGGCGATGGCACACTCATCGGTCGACGGCAGATTTTCCGGTAACCAAGCCATCAATTTGTCCATGGCAGGCATGTCGCCAGTTTTTGCCGCCAGATACTGTTTGCTCCAGCGCGAAACCTGACGTGCCACATAACCCTCTGGCCGCCCGTAGTCGCTAAGGCCAACGGCATTTACGTCCACGGAATGCAGCCCTGCGAGCGTATCGATAGCAGAATGGTGGGCTCGTAACCGGTCCTTACGATCCAACTCTCGTAGAGCAGAATGACTGACGATACGGCCTTCCAAAAAGTCCATCACGTAAAACGGCGTACCAATAACGTCATTGTCCTCACAAAGCACCCGAACGTTGGGAACGGGTACCTTGGTGTGCTCGAACAATGCGCGCATCACCTTGTACTCACGCTCCACCATATGGGCGGAAGGTAGGGTTTTTCCCGGTGGTTTTTTGCGCAAAACATAGCGGCCGCTGTCGGTTTCCAGTAAAAACGTTGGGTTCGACTGACCGCCCTGAAACTGTTTCACCGACAGTCGACTACCAATCTCTGGCAACTCCTTTTGCAGCCAGGCCAGAAGTCTGGACTGATCGAATTTATGTGCTGGTAAAACGTCCACCAATTCCGGCTTCATACTCATTGCTCGCCTCAGCCTTCTTTAATCTTTATGTGCCGCCGGCCTCACCGCCACTCGCGAGGCCCTGTTTCAACAAATCGTTTCGCCGCCGTCGGCTACAATGGTTTGGCCGGTTATATAGGCACTGGCTTTGGTTGACAAAAAGACAGCCAGACCAGCGATATCAACCGGATCACCAATCCTTCTTAGAGGGGTTTTATCTTCTGCGCGCTTCACGCGAACAGGGTCTTCCCAGAGCGCTTTGGCGAAGTCGGTTTTGATCAGGCCGGGGGCTATACTATTTATACGGACGCCTTTCGGCCCCCACTCCACCGCCAGATTTCTCGCCAGTGCGGCTTCTGCTGCCTTGGACACTCCATAAGTACCAATGGTGGTGTTACCACGGATTCCAGCAATGCTGGACAGCATTACAACAGCGCCCTCGCCTTGCCGTGCCATCTGAGGCAGCACCATGTTGGTAAGCCAGAAGCTACCTTTAACATTGGTGTCCATGATCTTGTCCCAGGCCTCGTCAGTCATTTCCGAGGTTGGGCCATAAACGGGGTTAGTAGCCGCGTTGCAAACCAGCACGTCGATCGTGCCCCAGGCTTCGTTGGTTTTGTTTACCAGATTCTGCAGATCGTCTTTTTTACCTACGTGGCAGGGTATGGCCATGGCCTCGAAACCTTGCGACTTCAGCTCATTCGCAACCTGTTCACAGGCCTCGGCTTTACGGCTGGAGATAACAACTTTCGCGCCCAGGCGGGCCATTTCTTCGGCAATTGAACGGCCGATACCTTTGGTGGAGCCCGTTATCAGGGCTACCTTTCCGGTCATATCAAAAAGCGGGTTGTTCATAACTCGATCCTCATGCACGGTGCTTGGGGCGCGGGTGGGAAGAGCGTTCAGGGGATGCCAAAAACAGGGATGTTTTTGACAAGCGTACAGGGACGTATTCACAGCGTGCCCCTGAACGCTCTTCCCGCTCGCGCCTCCTCAAAGGTTTCGGTCTGATTACCGGTACTGACGCAATTCAATCTTGGCCACAGAATCCAGATGCACCTCATCCGGGCCATCCGCCAACCGCAATGTCCGTACCTTGGCCCAGGCAGACGCAAGGAAAGTGTCCTGACTCACACCTGCACCACCATGCACCTGAATAGCGCGATCAAGCACCTTCAAAGCCATGCTCGGAGCAATCACCTTAATCATGGCAATCTCCTGACGGGCTACCTTATTACCTACGGTATCCATCATATGCGCAGCCTTCAGCGTCAGCAGTCGCGCCTGCTCGATTTCAATACGACTACGGGCAATATCCTTACGGATAGAATCAAAGCTGGACAGGGGCTTGCCAAATGCCTCGCGCTCATTGGCACGCTTGCACATCAATTCCAGCGCTCGCTCAGCAACACCAATAGTGCGCATGCAGTGGTGAATACGGCCAGGCCCAAGGCGACCCTGAGCAATTTCAAAGCCACGCCCCTCACCCAGCAAAATGTTGCTGGCAGGAACCCGCACGTTTTCATAATGCACTTCTGCGTGGCCATGGGGTGCGTGATCGTAACCAAACACAGTTAAAGGACGAATCAGTTTTACACCGGGCGCATCCAGAGGTACCAGAATCATGGATTGCTGTTGATGCTTAGGCGCCGCCGGATCGGTTTTGCCCATCACGATGGCAATTTTTGCCGACGTCGTCATGGCACCTGAAGACCACCACTTTTTACCATTGATCACATACTCATCACCTTCGCGACGAATTTCACAAGCAATATTGGTCGCATCTGAAGAAGCCACATCCGGCTCGGTCATAGAAAAACAGGACCGGATCTCACCCGCCAGCAAGGGCTTCAGCCACTGCTCCTGCTGCTCTTCATTACCGTATCGGGCAATGGTTTCCATATTGCCGGTGTCCGGTGCGGAGCAGTTGAATACCTCCGGAGCCATTTCAGAACGGCCCATAATTTCGCAAAGGTGGGCGTATTCAAAGTTGGTCAGCCCAGCCCCCAGATCGCTCTCAGGCAGGAACAGGTTCCAGAGACCTTGGGCCTTCGCCTTTACCTTCAGCTCCTCGATGATCGGAACCGGCGCCCAGCGATTCTCTGCCCTTTCGATCTGCTCATGATGCTTATGTTCGTTGGGGTAAATGTGAGCATCCATGAACTCCGTCAACTGCGCCTGCAGCTTTTTTACTTTGTCTGATAACTCAAACATGACTCATTCCTCTTTGATACAGACTCATTGACCGGCCTTCACAGCCGATCGGGTTTTTGTTTTGTAGACTGAAAATCAGATTGGGACGCCTTCCGGCTTGTCACTGCCAGACCGGATTCGGAATGTGCCCTCGGCAATGGCGAGCAGGTTGCCTTGGTCGTCGAGGACTTCACCGGTGCTGTTGAAAATCCGGGTTCCCCCAGCGCGCTTCCGTCCGATCACTCGGATAGTGCCGCTGGAGCATTGGCCGGTGAACGTCGTAGTCAGAGACAAGGTAATGGCTTTACGCATCCGCCCCGGGAAGGGGCAGTGTGTGCCAGCCTGAGCCATGGCAATATCAAGTAGCGAGGTAAGCACGCCACCGTGAATGACTCCACCCAGATTCAGGTGCCGGGGTTGCAACTCGAGTTCAATAACTGCTTCATTTTCTTCCCAGCTGGCCTGACGGTAGCCCAGCAAGTTGTGGAAGCCCGGCAACTCCGTGCCATCAACATAGGTTCGATCAACAGAAGGAAGCTCGTGCTTACTCATTACACTTTCATTCCCGGCAGGTTTAAAGAGGCCGTGTTGCCACCATCCACAGGCAGCGCCTGCCCGGTGATATAGCTGGCATCATCACTGGCAAAAAACAGAATGGCCGCCGCAATTTCTTCCGGGTCGCCGTAGCGGCGAAGTTCGCAGCGAGCGCCCAGTTTGTGGGCTTTTTCATGGGCACGGGCATAGTCAAATATCGGTTTGGTCATGCCGGTCTCGACCAGACCCGGGCACACGGCGTTCACGCGGACATTGTCGCCACCAAGATCACACGCAGCGGTCATGGTGAGGTTAATCACTCCAGCCTTGGAGGCACTGTAAGCGTTGCCTCCCGCGCCTGAACGGATACCAGCAACCGACGCTGTATTAATAATGGAACCGAGTTTGCGAGCCTGCATATGAGGTGCAACATGCTTAATGAGCAACATGGTGCCAATGAGGTTAACGGACAGCACGCTGTTCCACTCGTCGCGCTCGTTTTCAGTGACCGGCGGATGCCCCTTCCCTGTACTCGCAATGCCTGCGATATTGCACAGGATGTCAATTTTCCCGAAAGCCTTGATCGTCTCGCTTACCAGATCCTTTACCTGAGTTTCATCGGCAACGTTGACGATGCGCCTGCGATGCTCAGCACTTTCTGGCATCTGGTTCCCGGTTTCCACCAGACCCGATTCGGACGTATCCGCCAAGACAACTCGGGCACCTTCGCGGGCCAGCCTCAAAGCAGTTGCGCGGCCTATACCACTGCCAGCCCCGGTAACAAGTGCCACCCGATTCTCAAAACGCTCCATTCCGCTGCCCCTTCGTGTCGCTAATTTTATTATTGCGCTGGCGGTTTTGCTTTCGCATTAATTTGTCATGCCTTCCGATTTTGAGTCAATATAATCGGAAGTAAATTTCACTAGTCAAAACACCATAGCAGCATAAGGCACAAAAATGAAAAGTAACCTGAGAAAAATGCCGGTGTATGCCCCCATAACCGACAATGAGCCCATGGAGGCCATTGGCCACCGGATACAATCGTTCAAATCCACCCGCGCCAACCATCCGGCACTGATCACTGAGCAAGGTACTGTGGGTTGGCGGGCGCTTCTGGAGAGGACAAACCAGATTGCAAACCGCCTGAGAGAGGCAGGTCTGCAGACCGGCGATTCTGTTGCTGCGTTATCGGAGAACAGTGCGGACTATATTGCCTTGTATCTTGGCGTGCTCACGGCAGGCGGCTGTATGGTTCCGCTATCAGGCATGGCCAGCGCCGAATCTCTGGGATTGATGCTGTCAGATTGCAGCGCGCAATTTCTATTCGTATCGCAAACAAATCGGGATCTGCTTCATAGCGTCCCACCCGAGCTAAAGGCGTTGCCAGCCGACCGCATTATTGCTCTGGATGAACATGGTGACGGTATTGGAGAGCCACTTACCAACTGGCTTGGCAACACGTCAACCGAAGCCGCACCGGCGCATGTAACCATAGATGATGCCTTCAACATCATTTACAGCTCTGGCACCACCGGCACGCCAAAAGGCATACTTCATGACTACCGGTTCAGGCAAAGACAGATGGTACGCATGAGCCGCTTCGGGCTGGATGCCGATGCCGTTAATCTGGTCTCAACGCCGCTTTACTCCAACACCACACTTGTTTCGGTGTTACCCACACTGTTCCATGGCGGCACTCTGGTGATCATGGCGAAGTTCAACGCTCGTCGGTTTCTGGAGCTCGCAGAAGCGCACCAGGTGACCCATGCGATGTTAGTGCCGGTGCAATACCAGAGGATTCTGGCTGACACAGAGTTCGATCGCTTTGATCTCTCCAGCTTCAAGCTAAAACTCTGCACCAGTGCACCCTTGAGGCCAGAGGTAATAGCCGATGCCATGGCCCGCTGGCCCGGTAATATACGAGAGCTTTACGGCCTTACTGAAGGCGGTATTTCCACCAGCCTTGACTGTGCAGCCTACCCGGACAAGTGGAATTCTGTAGGCGTTCCGACGGAAGGCGCGGAAGTGCGCGTAATCAACGAAGAGGGCCGCGAACTGCCGAAAGGCGAAATCGGCGAAATCGTTGGTCGGGCTATCTCAATGATGCGAGGCTACGTGAATCGGCCAGAGCAGACCCGGGAAATCGTTTGGGAAAGCCCAGAAGGCGATGTGTTTTATCGCAGCGGAGACATGGGGCGAATCGATGAAGAGGGCTTCATTCATATACTCGATCGCCGTAAAGACATGATTATTTCCGGCGGATTCAACATATACGCCGTGGATCTTGAAAAGGCGCTGCTGGCTCACCCTGCGGTGGATGATGCAGCGGTTATCGGTATTCCAAGCGAACAGTGGGGCGAAACACCGTTAGGACTGGTTGTTCTCAGGTCCGGACACTCAGGTTCGGGGCCAGAAATACTCGAATGGGCCAACGAAACACTGGGCAAGAGCCAACGCATCTCTGCGATCGAACTCCGAACAGAGCTGCCCCGCTCCACTATCGGAAAAATTCTCAAACGGGAGCTTCGCGAGCCCTACTGGCAAGGCTTACAGCGCTGATCAAATGCCAGCACAAACTTTGGAGTAGGCATTTTTCTTCTCAGTTCGATTAATGACTAGCTGAAGCACACCCTGAGACTGCTGACTATCGATCATTGAGCTATCCTTTTAGAAATATTCTGCTGTATACGCCTAAAACATCCTATTGCAAAAGCCAGCTCTTGTGATAGATTCACTAAACAATAGTTCACCCTGCAGTCGTCAGTTCTGCACAGTGAAACAACAATAAACATCATTACAACAACGAACGAGGCACGTCATGAATCTCTTCGCCAATGCACGCAAAACTCTGACCGTTTACGCGTCAGCCCTTACCCTAGGGGTTTCCGCCGCCCTGACCGCTGCACCTGCAGCTGCACAGGAAACCTACACTTGGAAAGTACAGTCTCACTGGCCGGGTGCCAGCAGCTCCTACACAGACAGTCTGGTAAGGCTGCAGCGTGTTCTGGACGAGCGTACCGACGGCCGCCTTAAGCTCAAGCTTTATGAAGCGGGCGCGCTTTTCAAGGCTCAGGAAACATTCAATGCCGTAAGTCGCGGCATTCTCGAAATGGGTACAATTTCTCCGGGCTACGCTCAGGATAAGATTTCTCTCGCTGGCATTGCTTCCGGCTTGCCCTTTGCGTTCCGCAATGTTTGGGAAGCCACTTATTTCCATCAGGGCATGGGCTTTGAGCAGATGCTTCGTGACGAAGCTGCGGAACACGGTGTTTACTGGGCGACCGACAAGGTGTACCCCACCGAGATGGTGATTAAAAAACCGATCAATAGTTGGGATGATTTTACCCGCCTAAAAATCCGCTCCTCCGGCGCTCTGCAAAAGTTCCTGACCGAAGCGGGTGCTGCCGCATCTTACATTCCGGGTAGCGAGCTATACTCGGCTCTGGACTCGGGCATTGTTGACGGCGCCCATTGGGGTGCTGCTCAGGGCGCTGCCAGCATGGCTCTGTATGAAGTGGCCAAATACCACGTGCAACCCGCCCTGAACATTGCAGGCACAGACGTCATCATTGTCAGCATGAAGGCACTGAAAAAGTTGCCGGAAGACATGCAGCAAATCGTCAAAGATGCTCTTGATGAGCAATTTTGGGTTCGTACCAACGAATACCTTTACAAGGAGCGCATAACTTTGGCCAAGGTCATCGCCGAACAGGGCGTGCAGGTAAACGTTATGCCCGATGAGGTTCAGGATAAGCTGGTGAAAGCAGCACAGGCAATGTGGAACGAGGAAGGCGAGCGCAGCGCAAACGCCAAGAAGGCGCTGGCTATGCTTAAAGATTACCTGAAGGAACTCGGCTACCTCTAAGCTAAGAGATTAGCTAATTGATAAAGGCTGGCGCCTTTGGCGCCCGGCCTTTTTATCCCTGAAGCAACCAACATCCTTCCGGAGAATGCCATGAGTGTGCTGACCGCATTCATAAGCGGGGTTACCCGTCTTAATGATTTTGTCGGACGCTGGATCGCCTTGCTCGTTTTCGCCATGTTCGCGTTCCTGCTACTGGAGGTGGGATTCCGTTACCTGCTGAACGCGCCCACGGTCTGGACCAACGAACTTACCCAGATGCTGTTTGGCGTTTATGCAGTCATGTCCGGAGGCTACATCATGGCTCACCGGGGGCATGTGAATGTCGATCTTTTGCACTCTCAACTGCCCCCCCGCAAACGGGCAGCCATGGATATCTTCACTTCGCTGATATTTTTTATTTTCACCCTAGCCTTGCTGTGGTTTGGCATCGATATGGCGAACGAGTCCATATCAAGTTGGGAATCCTCTTACTCCGCCTGGAATCCCCCAATCTGGCCAGTAAAGCTAGCCATTCCTGTCGGTACAGGGCTTTTGGTACTTCAGGGCCTGGCCAAACTACTTGAAGACATCGCCATTGCCTTCAATCTGGACTATTACCGCCCCGATCAGAACACTACCGAAGGAGAGCAGTCGTGAGTATTGAAATCCTGACCCTGCTGTTTTTCGGCTCGTTGCTGTTCTTCCTGATACTGGGCTTACCGCTGGCGTTTGTTCTCGGCGGTGTTTCGGTGATCTTTCTATATTTCACCTGGGGATTTGATTCCTTCTATATGGTGGCCTCGCAGATCTGGGGCACCATGGGCAGTTTTACACTGGTTGCCATACCGCTGTTTGTCTTCATGGCCATGGTGCTGGAGCGAACCGGTGTTGCGCGAGACTTGTACCGGATGATGCATTTGTGGTTCGGCGGCCTTCGTGGCGGTCTGGCCATAGGAACATTGGTCATTTGTGCGGTGTTTGCGGCAATGGTCGGCATCAGCGGTGCAGCAGTGGTCGCCATGGGCACCATCGCACTGCCCTCCATGCTGGAGCGCGGCTATGATCGCAAGATGGCGTTGGGTGTCATCAACACAGGCGGTGGTTGGGGCATTCTGATACCACCCAGCATATTGATGATTCTCTACGCCCTGATTACCGGTGTATCCGTAGGCCAAATGTTTGCTGCCGGTATCATGCCGGGCGTGCTGTTGATGGTTATGACGGTTATTTACATCCTTGTGCGCTCTACGCTTCAACCGCATCTGGCGCCTGCATTACCGCCGGAAGAACGTGGCTCTTGGCCCGAAAAATTCCGGGCGTTGAGAGCCGTTCTACTGCCCATTGGCGTTGTGTTCATGGTGCTGGGCTCCATCATCGGCGGCATAACTACGCCCACAGAAGCTGCTGCCATGGGTGTTCTTGGCTCGCTGATTTCAGCTGCCGTGTATCGCCAGCTCAAGTGGAGCATTTTGCACGAAGCGGCTATCCGAACGTTCAAGCTAACGGGCATGATCATGTGGATTCTGTTTGCCGCCCACGCGTTCAGCGCAGCGTATCAGAGCATGGGTGCGCAGGAGCTCATCGAAGGCATGATGCAGTATATCCCCGGAGGCCCCTGGGGCATCATCATCGCGATGATGGTGATTATATTCTTTCTGGCCATGGTGCTTGACCCGGTTGGTATCATGCTGATCACTTTGCCGGTTTTCATGCCAATCGTGAAATCCCTTGGCTTCGACCCAATCTGGTTCGGCATCCTTTTCGTGATCAACATGGAAATTGGCTACAAGACGCCACCTTTCGGCTTCAACCTCTTCTATTTGAAGGGCGTGGTTCCGCCGAATATCACCATGAAAGACATCTATACCTCTGTGGTTCCGTTTGTGATCATCGAGATAATCGCCATAGGTATCATTATGGTATTCCCGGAAATCGCCACTTGGCTACCAGGGGTGTTCTTCTGATCCATCACTCAGGTGCACCAAAAAGGCGGTCAGTGAATGTTACATACCAAGCTGCCGCCTGCACCTGAACAATGTATGCCAGTAGCTACCTTCGCCTCAGCACTATGTCGGTGGATGCGATTGCGCCCAACCTCATGATTAACAACCCCCGCCCTCGGCCAACCCGCAACACCATAATGATGTTCGTGGGCTTGATGCTGGTCGCCCTCAATCTGAGACCTGCACTCACCAGTGTCGGCCCGATTCTGACGTCCATCGGCGATGGCCTGTCGCTGTCGTCTGTTGGCCAGGGCGTACTCACAACACTCCCCGTGTTGCTGTTGGGCCTTGCAGCACCACTGGCTCCAAGAGCAGCGCGCAAATTCGGCTTGGAACGAGCGGTGTTAGTGGCCCTTATCATTCTGGGTGTGGCGTTAGTGGCACGCCCTTACCTTGGCGCAGGCAGCTTATTTCTGGGCACAGCGGTGGCCGGTGGCTGCATCGGCGTGATGAGTGTTTTACTTCCGGGTATCGTGAAACGGGATTTCCCCAATTCCACAAGCCTGATGACTGGCATTTACACCGCCATGCTTTGCGCCGGAGCCTCTGTTGCAGCTGGGGCAACCGAGCCGCTTCGCATCGCCTTCTCCGGCAACTGGGAACCTGCGCTGGCCTTCTGGGCAATCCCCGCCGTTATCGCTGCCCTCGTCTGGTGGCTGCAACTCAACGGTAAGCACGTTCCGAAGGTGCCCAGCGCACCCACAAAATCCATGTTTAAAGACAAACTGGCCTGGCAGATTGCTTTTTACATGGGCCTGCAATCATCACTGGCCTATACGGTATTTGGCTGGCTACCCACAATTCTTCAAGACCGCGGGTTGGCGCCAGTGGATGCGGGGCTGGCCGCGTCGGTTTCCATTCTTATGCAAGTGCCAACCGCTATTGCAGCACCCTGGATAGCCAGCCACATGCGCGACCAGCGATTTATGCTGGTACTGGTGATGCTGGCAACATTGTCAGGGCTTTGCGGCAGCATTTACGCACCGATCAACGGTGTGTGGGTATGGGTAGTTTTGCTGGGAATGGGCCAGGGCGGCTCATTCAGCATTGCACTTACCTTGCTTGCCGTAAGAGCGCGGGATGCGGAAGCCGCTGCGCGCTTGTCGGGCATGGCACAAAGCCTGGGCTACACCATGGCAGCTCTGGGTCCGCTATGTGTGGGCATACTGCACGAGAAGTTCGACAGCTGGAATGTTGCAGGTGGCTTTCTGGCCCTGATCGCCATTGGAGCCATTGTTGCCGGGCTCGGGGCCGGGCGCCGGCTTTACGTGCTCGATCATTAGGCAAGGTGGTCTTAGGTGCCGTCACCTCGAACGCCGAGCCGGTCCAGATAGACATGCAACTCGGCCTCACTCATATCAACATATTCCAGTACCCGCCCATAAAGCATAACCGTGGGTACATTGCGCCCGCCCCGCTCTTTTTGGGTTTCGTGTATCAAATACAGAATAAGCCTTTCAGTTCGGGTTAGGCCGTCACGCACATCCGGAATCACGTCCAAAACCTGCGGCCACTCTTCAGGGCCCATAAGCTTCCTTTATTGCACATCGATACAGTTTCACGTCCAGCCTCCTAACTGTTTGTCTTACTAGTAGTTCCCAGAGTACTCAGCTAACCTGAGTCTTAGTACTCAAATTCACCGTTTAACAGACCAGTATATGGGAAAGACCCGGGACACCGCAGCTCAGATAACCAAACTGCATTGGATAGTGATCTGCCTTTCCTTGTTGCTGACGGTGGCGGCCTGACAAATCTCGTCACAGATCGCAGATGCCAGAGCCGAAGACCACTTTGATCAACGGGTTGAGCAGCTCAACGAACTGTTAATGGACCGGATGCAAAAGTACGAGTTTGCGTTGATTTCCGGAGCAGGTGCTATCCGTGCAAACAACAACGACCTCTCACTCACCCAGTGGCGGCAATTTGCAGAAGTTCTTGCCGTGCAAGACCGGTTGCCCGGCGTTCGCGGCATTGGCGTTATCAAAAGGGTGCCAGAGAGTAAACTGGAAGCCTATCTGGCAGAAGAGCAAAAAGAGCGACCTGGTTTTCGTATTCACCCGCCTCACACAGGTTCGGACTTTTGGCCCATCACCTACCTTGAACCTCTCGCCGGAAACGAAGCCGCCATTGATCTCGATATGGCACACGAATCAAACCGCTTCACTGCGGCTCAAAAAGCGATGCGCACAGGCCAAACGCAAATTACTGGGCCCATAGCTCTGGTTCAGGACGATGAGAAGAAGCCAGGCTTTCTGTTTTTTCATCCCTTCTACCGCACCCAAGGCGCGCAACAACAAGGGAATAAGGAAGCTGATTTCCTTGGCCTTGTGTACGCGCCTTTTCTTGTTTCCCGGCTGATGGAAGGCACCTTGGCAAACACAAACCGGCTGCTGCATTTTCAGATCAGTGATGGCGATCACCAGCTTTACAGCGAGTTCAATGAAACAGGAGAGAATAACTACGACACCTCACCTATGTTCCAAATCTCCTATTCTCTCGATATTTATGGGCGGGAGTGGCAATTTGACGTGCAGACAACCCGGCTTTTCGACAAATACAACGCCAGCAGGCAACCCGTAGCCATTCTGGTGAGTGGCCTGATCATCAACGGCCTTATCCTGCTTGCATTCCTACTCCTCTCCAACGGCAAACGGCGGGCCGAGCAGATACCGGCATCGGGATCAGAGAAGAGGACCAACAGCGGGTTTTCGAGAACTTTCGTCAAGCCGATGAATCCACCAGCCGCGTATTCGGCGGCTCGGGCCTTGGCTTGGCAATCAGCAACCATCTCGCAAAACTCATGGGCGCAACGCTCAGCCTGGAAAGCGCCGAAAACCAGGGGTCCAAGTTTACCCTGATGATCCCTGTTGCTCTGGCCGAGAACGAGGAAAATATCGGCACTCGCCATGTTACAAGCCCTATCCAAGTCTATCACTATGGCATGAACCACAACCTTTCCCTTCTGGAAACCTACCGCGAGCACTGGTCTCTGGAACTGACAAAAGCCGCAACCCTGAATGAAATAAAATCCGTATTGGCAACAGGGTCTGAGGAAGGGAGTGCCAAGCCGTCAATGGTGATCGTCGATATGGAAGATGTCGAAACAGAGGTCGCTAGAGGCTTCGTACAGGACCTGCTGGCGGCACCGGCGCAATACCAAATGAAGGGGCTTCTGGTAGTCGTACCTGCTGGTTTCAAGCATAGCTGGATGATTGAGTTTCAGGATGCCGGCGGGCGCACAGCCTATGAACCTCTAACGCCCTCCAAGCTTTTCGAGCATCTCACGCCGACGCAGCTGGAAGAACACACGCTCTCATCGTCTCCTCGCCCCTTATTCCACAATTTGAGCGTACTGATTGTTGATGATGTGCAACTCAATTGCGAAATCGTTGAAAGCTACCTTAGTTCTTTTGGCGTGCAGTCCGAGTCTGTCCACAACGGTCCCGACGCTATGCAGCGCCTGAAAAGCCGCCCATTCAATCTTGTTCTGATGGATCTTCATCTGGATGGTGAAACGGGACAAGACATTACCCGCCAGATACGAGCCCACGAGGGTATCAGTCAGCCAATCATAGCCGCGCTTTCTGCCTCAATATCCGAACACGACCGCAGCAGCGCGTTCAGCGCGGGTATGAACGACTACCTGACTAAGCCTGTTCTCCCCGGGGACATTCAAAGGTTGCTGCAAGCCTTTTTCAAAGAGCATGCCGCCAGCAACCAACTATCACCTCCGGCTGAGGCAACAAACCCGCTGAATCAAACATCCGACGTTGAATTGCCGAATTTTATATCCCGATCTGCGCACCAAACCCTATTCGGAGCCGATCCCGCCCTGTTCAACCGTTGCCTGCGCAGCTTTCTAGCCAGCTCCACAGAGATGATTGCTGCCCTGAAACACTGCTTGCAACATAACGATCCGGCAGCGACCAAGGCCATTGCTCACAAGGTTAAAGGAGCGGCGGCCAATATCGCTGACACGGAATTGGCGAGGGTTGCTGATGAGGTTGAAAAAGCTACCGAATCGGGCAACTCAGCACCCGGACCAGATGTACTTCTCGCAACTCTGGTGGAGCATGCACGGCAGCTTTCTGAAGTGACCAGCGCTGCAGAATCCACCGCTTCGGCCGATACCAAGATGAGCGATCCGTTGAATCAGGTCATTGAGCGGATGATTCAGAGAGTTCGCCAAGCGCCTGCGCGGTGCTGTGTTCACAGACGACTCCATAGCCAGACTTTCTGGTGATGAATTCGGTATTGTTCTCCCGCTTACAGCGCCTGCCTATTTCCGAGGTTAAGATCGACCGAAGCTTTGTGCTATCAGCGCCGGAGGAGCCTATGAACGCCAACATCGTTGAGATGGTTGTGCGAATTGGCGAAACCATGGGTGCCCGGGTTGTGGCTGAGGGCGTGGAAACCCAAGCCCATGCGGACTTTCTGGCTTCCCGGCACCCGCAAGTGTACCTGCAGGGGTACTTCTTCGGCACACCACAGCCAATCGACACGTTTATTAATCCCCCCGCTCACTAGAGGCGCCTGATGGCTAACTGCAGGCGGGTGCCTACTGATCCTTCAGATCATGCTCGCCAATCTGAAGCTTCGGCCTATCTGCGTCCACCTCAGCCAGCGGCGCGCACTCCCGCATGTTTTCCAGACACCGGCGGGTTAGCCTCTGATACTCCTCAGTGCCCTGCTGCTTCCAACTGACTTCCTTATCGCTTAGCTGGCGTAGCACTTTGGCTGGAGAGCCTACAATCAGGGAGGCCGGTTCGCAGGTGAAGCCGCTTTTCACAAATGCGGCAGCGCCCACGATGGATTTTGTCGCGATAACAGCTTCATCCATAACAACGGCGTTCATTCCTACCATGGCATCTTCTTCGATCACGCAGCCATGCAACACAGCGCCGTGCCCAATGTGTCCGTTGCGCCGGATAATGGCATCACGCCCGGGAAAGGCATGCACTACGCAGGTGTCCTGCAGGTTGGCGCCCTGTTCCATCACAATTCGGCCAAAATCGCCGCGCAAAGACGCACAAGGTCCTACATAGCAATCAGGGCCCACATGCACATCTCCGATAAGCACAGCACTCGGGTGGATATAAGCCGTGGGGTGGACTACTGGCGTTACACCGTCAATTCGGTAACAAGGCATAAAGCCTCCTTATAACGTGTTTGTTTTTGGAATTTTGAGCTACATTTTTTGTATCAGAATAAGCATTGCATAGCTTACACAGTGGTGGTGGAGGTTATAGCCCTTTTCAAGCCTTTCTAAGACTAAAGGCTAACAAACAAAATAGCCTTTAAAATCATAGCTCTATAAGAGCAACACTTACATCACCCACAACGTGATACAAAAATTCGATTTGAGATTCTTGACCGGTATCAATTCGAACCTATACTCTTTCCTTAAATCAATAAGGCGGATCACCGCCCTGCGGCTACCGCCTTGATAACTGTCAGACCTTACCGACAAATTCTTAGAACAACGCAATGCCGGAACCGCTACACCACAGATACTGCTCCCGGACAGACCGGGTAAAGGCGGTAGTCTGCCTGGTTTAAACACCCGCCCGAAGCGATCAAAACGGGTTTCACTGCTATCACAAGGACTCCTCCATGACAGAGCAGAGTGTACTTCTCGATATCGATCAGGGAATTGCCAAAGTAACCCTGAACCGCCCCAAAAGCCTAAACAGCTTCAACGTTGAAATGCATGAGCAAATGCGCGCTGCGCTTAAAACCATTCGTAACGACCACAGTGTGCGGGTCATGTTGCTTACCGGGAATGGTCGCGGCTTTTGTGCGGGGCAGGATCTGTCGGATCGCAATGTTAAACCCGGTGCCGAGGCGCCGGACTTGGGGTACTCCATTGAGACTTACTACAACCCGATGCTGCAAGCCATTCGGGACCTGCCCATGCCGGTTATCTGTGCCGTGAATGGCGTGGCTGCCGGTGCAGGCGCAAACATTGCCCTCGCCTGCGACATCACACTGGCTGCCCGCTCCGCAAACTTTGTGCAGGCATTTTGCAAGATTGGCCTGATTCCAGACTCCGGCGGCACATGGACACTCCCACGCGCAGTGGGAATGGCCAGAGCAAAAGGCTTGGCCATGTTGGGAGACAAACTCAGTGCCGAGAAAGCAGAACAGTGGGGCATGATTTGGCAGTGCGTGGAAGACGACGCACTTCAGGATGAAGCCATGAAGCTGGCACGCCACTTCGCGTCTCAGCCCACTAAAGGCCTGGCGATGATCAAGCGCGCGTTGCACGCCAGCACAGACAACAGTTTTGAAGAGCAGGTGGTGCTGGAAAGGGATCTTCAACGCGAGGCCGGGCGCACAGACGACTACCGTGAGGGTGTTGCCGCCTTCATGGAAAAGCGCACGCCTGAATTCAAAGGACAATAAGCATGCAGTCAATGACCACCAACACTCCCATTGCGGTTATCGGCGCTGGAGCTATGGGATCCGGCATTGCTCAAGTAGCCGCGCAAGCCGGCCATCAGGTTTTTTTACTCGACCAGCGCGATGGCGCCGCAGAAGCCGGGCGCCAGAGTGTTGCCAAACAACTGCAGCGTAGGGTCGACAAAGGGAAAATGGATCAGCATGCGCTGGACGCGCTTCTGGCTCGCATCAAGCCTATCGAAAAGCTCGTTGAGCTGGCCGAGGCGGGCTTGGTGATCGAAGCTATTATCGAAGATCTCGACATCAAGCGCAGCCTGCTGGCAGACCTTGAAGAGGTCTGTAGCGATAACGCGATTCTGGCCACCAATACATCCTCCATATCCGTGACCGCTCTGGGTGCCAACATGAAGCACCCTGAGCGTTTGGTAGGCATGCACTTCTTCAATCCGGCGCCGTTGATGGCTCTGGTAGAGGTTATCAAAGGTCTGGCCACCAGCGACGAGGTTGCACAGTGCGTTTACGCAACGGCCGCTCAGTGGGGCAAAAAACCGGTAACCGCAACCTCTACCCCCGGCTTTATTGTTAACCGGGTAGCACGGCCTTTTTACGCAGAAAGTCTGCGCCTGTTACAAGAACAGGCAACGGACAGCGCAACTCTGGACGCCATCGTGCGCGAAGCCGGAGGCTTTCGTATGGGGGCTTTCGAGCTGACCGACCTTATCGGCCACGATGTGAACTACGCGGTAACCTCCTCGGTGTTCAATTCCTACTATCAGGACACCCGCTTTTTACCTTCACTGGTGCAGAAAGAGCTGGTGGAAGCAGGTCGTTTGGGCCGCAAGAACGGACAGGGTTTTTACAGCTATGCGGAAGACTCTCAAAAGCCGGAGCCAGCAACCGTTGAAGCCGCAAGCAGTGATGCAGACACGCTCATTGTTGAAGGCAGCTCCGGCCCACTGGCCGCATTGGTAACACGCCTGAGTGAAAGTGGCCTCAAAATCATCGAGCGGGACGGCCCCGGCCGCTTGCGGTTTGGCGAAGCAGTTCTGGCGCTGACCGATGGCCGCATGGCAACAGAGCGCGCTGCGGCAGAAGCCTGCAACAACCTGATTTTGGTGGATCTTGCGTTTGACTACGCCAAGGCCAGCCGCCTTGCGATTGCTGCTGCAGATCAGGCGTCACCGGAAGCAACTGCCGACGCCTGCGCCCTATTGCAAAAGGCGGGCATTGCCGTGAGCCAAATCGCCGACCGCCCGGCTTTGGTGATCATGCGCACTCTTGCAACTCTGGCCAACGAAGCCGCCGATGCCGCTCTGCATGGGGTGGCGTCTGTAAGCGATATAGATCTTGCGATGAAAGCCGGCCTCAATTACCCGGAAGGCCCGCTGCGCTGGAGCGACAACCTTGGCTCCAGTCTTCTGCACACCGTGCTGACGCACCTCCAGCAAAGCTATGGCGAGGACCGTTATCGTCCCGCATTGCTGTTGAGGAAAAACCGGTTCGCTGAAAAGGGGTTCTACTCATGAGCAACGAACATCACGCACCCGATGCACAAAAACTGGCGCAGGACTGCGCCGAGTCCATGTTCGAACGGGACCAGGCCAGCCGCAACCTCGGCATGAAAATTACCCACGTAGCTCCCGGCAAAGCCACAGTGACCATGCCGGTGACCAGCATCATGATTCAGGGCCACGGATCCTGCCATGGCGGCTACCTGTTCACCTTGGCGGATTCCGCGTTCGCCTTTGCCTGCAACAGCTACAACAAAGCCACCGTGGCATCCGGTTGTTCCATTGAGTACATGCTCGGGGCCCGTGAGGGTGACATGCTCACCGCCAACGCGGTCGAGCAGTCCCGTGGCAACCGCACCGGCGTATACGACATTACTGTCACCAACCAGAACGGCCATGTAGTCGCCCTGTTTCGCGGGAAGTCCTATCAGGTGCGCGGCGAAGTTATCCAGTCGGAGAATGATTAATGAGTAACGAAAAACGCTTGCAAGATGCCTATATCGTAGACGCAGTTCGCACCCCCATCGGCCGCTATGGCGGCGCTTTGTCTGCCGTGCGCGCCGACGATCTGGGCGCGATTCCCATGAAGGCCCTTATGGAGCGCCACAGCGGCTTGGACTGGTCGGCAATCGACGATGTGCTCTACGGCTGTGCCAACCAAGCCGGTGAAGACAACCGTGACGTTGCGCGCATGTCTCTCCTTTTGGCGGGGCTGCCGATTGACGTTCCTGGCTGCACTCTCAACCGCTTGTGCGGCTCCGGTATGGATGCCGTTGGCAGCGCCGCCCGAGCTCTGCGCACCGGCGAAGCTGGCTTGATGTTGGCAGGCGGTGTGGAGTCCATGTCCCGGGCGCCGTTTGTGATGGGCAAAGCCGACTCTGCCTTCAGCCGCAACGCCGAAATGTTCGACACCACCATCGGCTGGCGGTTTGTGAATCCGGTGCTCAAAAAGCAGTACGGCATTGATTCGATGCCCGAAACTGCCGAGAACGTCGCGGCTGATTTCAATATCTCCCGGGAAGATCAGGACGCCTTCGCCCTGCGCAGCCAGCAACGCACAGCCGCAGCCCAGAAAGCCGGACACTTTGATAACGAGATCGTTCCAGTGAGCGTACCCCGCCGCAAACAGGATCCGCTTGTTGTGGATACCGACGAGCACCCCCGCGAAACCACTCTGGAAAAGCTGGCAAGTCTAGGCACACCTTTCCGCGCAGATGGCAGCGTAACCGCTGGCAACGCCTCTGGTGTAAACGACGGTGCCTGCGCGCTTCTGCTAGCCAGCGGTGACGCTCTAAAACAACACAACCTCAAGCCCCGTGCCCGGGTAGTTGCCATGGCCACAGCCGGTGTTGAGCCACGCATTATGGGCATGGGGCCAGCACCGGCTACCCGCAAAGTGCTGAAAACGGCGGGCCTTGAGCTGGCAGATATGGATGTCATCGAGCTTAACGAAGCCTTTGCCGCACAGGCGCTGGCCGTGCTGCGCGATTTGGGCTTGCCCGACGACGCCGAACATGTAAACCCGAACGGTGGCGCTATTTCTCTGGGCCACCCACTGGGCATGAGTGGCGCACGCCTTGTAACCACCGCACTGAATGAACTGGAGCGCCGCCACCAACAGGGCCAGAGCGCCCGTTACGCACTTTGCACCATGTGCATCGGTGTGGGTCAGGGCATTGCACTGATTATCGAACGCGTAGACAGCGCTGCGTAATGGCATTGGCCCGGGCTACGGGCCTGAAACAACGAACTTTAGCTGGCCCGGCGCCAAGTCGGGGCAACAAGAACAAGACAGGTAACAACAATGAATCTACCCATGCAAAAACTCGGCAAGCTGGACCGAATGGAAACCGCCAGTGTGGATGAGCTCCGCCACGAGCAACTTCAGCGTCTACGCTGGAGTGTTTGGCACGCCTATACAAATGTGCCCCACTACCGGAAGGCTTTTGACGCCATCGGCCTCAAGCCAATGGACATAAACACTCTGGAAGATATTGCCAAGATTCCATTTACCGGTAAAAACGACCTCCGGGATAACTACCCGTTCAATATGTTTGCAGTGCCCATGAAGAAAGTCGTGCGGGTGCATGCTTCCAGTGGCACCACCGGCAAGCCTACCGTTGTTGGCTACACTCAAAGTGACATAGAAACCTGGGCCGACATCGTTGCCCGCTCCATTCGCGCCGGTGGCGGCAGCGCCGGAGACAAAATCCACGTGGCCTACGGCTACGGCCTATTTACCGGGGGTCTGGGAGCCCATTACGGTGCTGAACGTCTGGGCTGTACCGTTATTCCCATGTCGGGAGGACAAACCGAGAAGCAGGTTCAGCTGATCCAGGATTTTGAGCCAGACATCATCATGGTTACACCGTCCTACATGCTCAACATTGCAGACGAACTGGACAGGCAAGGTATCGACCCGAGAAAACTTCCGCTACGTCTGGGGATTTTCGGCGCCGAGCCGTGGACCAACGAAATGCGCACAGAGCTGGAAGACCGTTTGGGCATTCAGGCGCTGGATATCTACGGGCTTTCTGAAGTTATGGGCCCCGGCGTTGGTATGGAATGCTTGGAAACCAAAGACGGCCCAACCATCTGGGAAGACCATTTTTACCCCGAAATCATCAACCCCGAGACCGGCGAAGTATTACCAGACGGTGAGTACGGAGAGTTGGTATTCACCTCCCTTACCAAAGTTGCTATGCCGATTTTGCGTTACCGCACCCGCGATCTCACGCGGCTGCTGCCCGGCACAGCTCGCCCGATGCGCCGGATCGACAAAATTACCGGCCGCAGCGACGACATGTTGATCATCCGCGGCGTTAACGTGTTCCCCACACAGATTGAAGAGCAAGTGCTGAAATGCCGCGCTCTGGCGCCCCACTACGAAATTGTGGTCTACAAAAAGGGCAATCTGGACTGCGTGGATGTGCGGGTTGAGCTGAAAGCAGGTGCAGAAGGCGAAAACATCAAAGAAAACGCAGCCAAGGAGCTTAGCCATCACATCAAATCTTACATTGGCATAAGCACCACAGTTGAGGTGTTCGACGCAGGTACCCTGAGCCGCTCGGAAGGCAAGGCGAATCATGTGTTTGACCGCCGCAAGGACTGATCACTTCAGCCGGGGCTGACGCGCTCAACCCCGGTTATTGTTTTTTACTTAGCGAAACAAGAAAGCGAAAGTAATCATTAATAGATAAAGCAAAAGGCATTATTTTCATAAGGTTATATTGTCCACCAAAGTCTAATACGACCAACATGATACAAAATGATCTGCCTTGATATTTATTCAGTATCATATAGTATGAAATCAATGCCTGCGTTCTGTCGCAAGCACTGCTGGTCAATACCAGCAGGCCATATAAGTGATATTCGGAGAGAGAACTATGTACGCACAAATGGTTGATACCGGCACCAAGCGCCTCAAGACCCTGGAAGAGATGTCTCCCGAAGAAAGGGACTTTCAGGAAAAAATTGATGCCGAAACCAAGATCGAACCAAAGAACTGGATGCCTGACGCCTACCGCAAAACTCTGGTGCGCCAGATTTCCCAGCATGCGCACTCAGAGATTGTCGGCATGCTGCCGGAAGGCAACTGGGTAACGCGCGCCCCAACTCTTAAGCGCAAGCTACAGTTGATGGCCAAAATTCAGGACGAAGCTGGCCACGGCCTTTACCTGTACAGCGCTATGGAAACTTTGGGTGCGGACCGCGATGAAGAAGTGCAAAAGCTGCACGACGGCAGAGCCAAGTACTCCAGTATCTTCAACTACCCAACCCTAAACTGGGCCGACATGGGGGCTGTTGGTTGGCTGGTTGATGGCGCCGCCATTGTGAATCAGGTGGTATTGCAGCGTACATCTTACGGCCCTTACTCCCGTGCCATGGTACGCATCTGTAAGGAAGAGAGCTTTCACCAGCGTCAGGGCTATCAAATTTTGCTCGACATGATGCGCGAAGGCACCCAAGAGCAAAAGGATATGGTGCAAGACGCCATCAACCGTCTCTGGTGGCCAGCGCTGATGATGTTTGGTCCCCACGACGACGAATCACCGAACTCCCAGCAGTCCATGGCTTGGAAGATTAAGCGCAAGAGTAATGATGAGCTGCGCCAGATGTTTATTGACCAGACCATCCCACAGCTTGAGTACCTTGGCTGCACGGTTCCCGACCCGGATTTGAAGTGGAACGAAGAGCGAGGCCATTACGATTTCGGTGACATCAACTGGAAAGAGTTCTACGACGTTCTCAAAGGCGACGGCCCATGCAACCACGAACGTATTTCCACCCGCAAAAAAGCGATTGATGAGGGTACCTGGGTAAGGGAAGCCGCCGTCGCCTATGCCGAAAAACAAAATCAGCGCGCAGCCAAAGCCGCATAAATAGGAGAAATAACAATGTCTGAATGGCGCCTATACGAAGTATTCGTACGCAGTAAGCACGGACTTAACCACAAGCACGTAGGCAGTGTTCACGCTGCCGATAACGAAATGGCTATGGAGAACGCCCGCGATCTATACACCCGTCGCAGTGAAGGGGTAAGTATTTGGGTTGTTCCCTCTGAAACCATCACAGCGTCGGCCTCGGACGAAAAAGAAATCCTTTTCGACCCGTCGGAAGACAAGGTTTACCGGCACGCTTCATTCTACAAGCTGCCTGACGAAGTCGGGCAAATGTAAGGAGCGTTTCATGACACAGCAAAAAGCGTTACAGGATTACGTACTTCGACTTGCAGATTCCGCCATGATTCTGGGCCAGCGGCTCAGCGAGCTGACGGGCAAGGCTCCGGCTCTGGAAGAGGAAATGGCATCGATGAACGTTGCGCTCGATCTGGTTGGCCAGGCGCGCAACTGGTACGAGTACGCAGCCGAACTGATCGACGATGGCCGCGATGCCGACAACCTTTGTTTTCTTCGTGATGCCCATGACTATCGCAATCTGTTGATGGTGGAACAGCCCAATGGCGACTACGCGGTCACCATAGCGCGCCAGTTCTTCTTTGATGTGTGGCACTACTTCACACTGAAAAGTCTGGAGAACGCCAGCGACGAGCGCATCGCCAATATTGCAGCCAAAGCCGTAAAGGAAGCCACTTACCATTTGCGACGCTCTTCCGAGTGGGTCAAGCGCATGGGCGACGGTACTGAAGAAAGCCACCGCCGCATTCAAGATGCTTTCAACCTGCTTTGGCGCTTCACAGGTGAATTGGTAACGCCGGATGAAGTCGATCAAGCCATGTTCGAAGCGGGTATTGGCCCGGACCCCGAGCAGTTGAAGCAAGACTGGTTCGGCATGGTGCGTGAGGTTGCGGCCCAGGCGACACTGGAAACGGGTGCCGAAGACGCTTGGATGTATCTAGGCGGGAAGCGTGGTGAGCACACTGAGCATCTAGGGCACATTCTGGCTGTTATGCAGTTCTTGCCCCGCGCTTACCCAGACGCTACCACCTGGTAAGCCAGCCCTGATTGAAAATAGGAGCACCTCCGGTGAATGAACGTGAACCATCATCTGTAGACCTGCTGATTGCCAGCGACCGGGTTCCGGCGAATGCCAATCCGGAACGGCTGACACAAGAAGCAATCTGGGCATTGTTGGAGAACGTCAAAGACCCGGAGGTACCTGCGGTTAGCGTTGTCGAGCTAGGCATCATTCGGCGGGTGGATTGGGACGGCAAAAATCTTACTGTGGATGTAACGCCTACCTATTCCGGGTGCCCCGCAACCGAACTGATCGAAGAATTAATTGCCGAGGCTCTGCGTGCTGCAGGCATTCGCGACCCAAAAATCAAACAGGTGTTAACGCCAGCCTGGACCACCGACTGGATAACCGAAGAGGGCCGGGAAAAACTCCGGAAGTTCGGTATTGCGCCGCCTGAGGGCAGTGCCAGCAAAATGAGCCTATTAGGCGCCGACGACGTGATTGCCTGCCCGCTTTGTGGCAGCGAGCACACCGAGCGCATCAGCGAGTTCGGCTCTACGGCCTGCAAAGCACTATACCGCTGCAAGGACTGTCTTGAGCCCTTCGACTACTTCAAATGCATATAGAGCCGATACGATCATGAACAAATTCTACTCACTGGCCCTCAAAGAGGTCAGGCCGGAAACAAGAAACGCCGTATCCCTTTGCTTTGATCTGCCCGACGATGTGGCGGATAAGTTCAAGTATAAGCAGGGGCAACACATTGTGGTGCGCACCAAGCTAGATAATGAAGAAGTGCGCCGCACTTACTCCATCTGCTCCAGCGTAAACGACCAAGAGCTGCGCATCGCAATCAAGCGTGTGGACAACGGGCTGTTCTCCAATTTTGCCAACGAACAACTCAAGCCGGGTTCCACTCTGGAAGTCATGCCTCCGCAGGGTACTTTCGGGATTGATCTGGACCCTCAGCGTGAAGGCACCTATTTGGCGGTTGCCGCCGGTAGTGGCATCACCCCGATCCTGTCCATCATTAAAACCACGCTGGAAACCGAGCCTAAGAGCCGATTCACATTGTTCTACGGCAACAAGGGCACAGCCAGCACCATGTTCCGGGATCAGCTCCAGGATCTGAAAAACGAGTACATGACTCGCTTCAATCTGGTTTACATCTTTACCCGTGAAGAACAGGACATCGACCTCTATAACGGCCGCATTGATGCAGAAAAGTGCGATCAGCTCTTTGACCACTGGATTGATGCCAAAAACCTTACCGGTGCCTTCCTGTGTGGCCCGCAGCTTTTGACTGAAACCGTGCGGGACTCTTTGGTGCGCCATGGTCTGGACAAATCCAACATCCACTATGAGCTATTCACACCCGCGGGCGGTGTACCCCAAGCACGTAAAGACCGTGCCGATGCCGTGGTGGATCCTAAAGCAGTCAGCGTGGTTACGGTGAAGGCCGACGGCCGCGCGCTGACGTTTGATCTGGTGCGGGATACCAAGAGCATTCTGGATGCCGGAAACGACGAAGGCGCCGACCTGCCCTTCTCATGCAAGGCCGGTGTGTGTTCTACCTGCCGCGCCAAGGTGGTGGAAGGCGAAGTGGAAATGGATCAGAACTTTGCCCTGGAAGACTACGAAGTGGAAGCAGGCTACGTGCTCTCGTGCCAGTGCTACCCCGTTAGTGACAAGGTCACTCTCGACTACGACGCTTAGTAATTCTGGAGTTAATGTTAATGTCAGTTCTTAAGAGTTTTATTGCCGGTGAATGGATTGGTGGGCAGCAGGCAAAAGCGCTGCCCAGCGCCATTAACGGCGAGATTGTTGCCCATACCCACGGCGATACACTCGATTTTAAAAACGCTGTTGAATACGGACGCAAGGTTGGCGGCAAAAACCTGATGGCCATGGACTTTCAGGAACGCGCTCTGGCTCTCAAAGCCATGGCCCTATACTTGCAGGAGCATAAAAAGGAACTCTATGCTCTATCCATGCACACCGGCTCCAGCAAATCCGATAACGGCATCGATATCGATGGCGGGTTCGGTACCTTGTTTTCCTACGCCAGCATGGGGCGGCGCGAGCTGCCCTCAGGTAATGTGGTTCACGAAGGCCCGGTTACCCAGCTCGGCAAGAACAACCACTTCGCGGGCACACACATTTTGGTGCCCCGTGGTGGTGTAGCCATTCATATCGATGCCTACAACTTCCCTGTTTGGGGCATGCTGGAAAAGTTTGCACCTACCTTTTTGGCGGGCATGCCTTCCATTGTGAAGCCAGCAACATCCACCTGTTATGTCACCGAGCTAGCGGTGCGCCTGATGCACGAATCCGGCGCCCTGCCTGAAGGCAGCCTGCAGTTGATCATCGGCAGCACAGGTGATCTGTTCGAGCATCTCGAAGAGCAGGATGTGGTTACCTTTACCGGTTCGGCGAAAACCGCCCGCATGCTGCGCAACCATCCAAACATCATCAACCGTTCCATTCCGTTCAATGCCGAGGCCGATTCGCTTAACAGCGCCGTTCTGGCTCCGGATGTGACACCCGAACACGAAGAGTTTGATCTATTCGTACGGGAAATCGGTCGTGAAATGGTGGCTAAGGCTGGCCAGAAATGCACCGCCATCCGCCGTGTAATGGTGCCTCAGGAACACGTACAGGCTGTGTGCGACAAGCTTAAAGAGCGCCTGTCGAAAATCACGGTGGGCGACCCCTCGGTGGAAGGCGTGCGCATGGGTGCTCTGGCCTCTATCGATCAGCTGGAAGATGTAAAAGCCAACATTCAGGAATTGCTGAAAACCAGTGAGCTGGTTGTCGGTGGCGACGGCAGCTTCAAGCCCACGGGCGAAGGCACGGAAAAAGGCGCTTTCATCGAGCCGCACCTTCTGCTGTGCCGCAATCCGGAGAACGGCTGTGGCGCTCACGACATAGAGGCGTTCGGCCCGGTTGCCACGGTTATTCCCTACAACTCGCTAGACGATGTCGTTGATCTGGTTGCCAAGGGCCGCGGCTCACTGGTCACCACGGTTACCACTCGCGATGCGGCTACGATTGCCAAGCTGGCACCGGCGCTGGCTGCCTACCACGGCCGCCTACACTTGCTGGATGCAGAAGCAGCGAAGGAGTCCACGGGCCACGGCTCCCCCCTACCCATGCTAAAACACGGTGGCCCGGGACGCGCCGGTGGTGGTGAAGAACTAGGTGGTATCCGCGCTGTATATCACTACCTGCAACGCACCGCCATTCAGGGTTCGCCTACCATGTTGGCCGCCGTTACCGGCGAGTACATCCGTGGCGCCAAGGTGATCGAGAACGACATACACCCGTTCCGCTACCACTTTGAAGACCTGCAGATTAACCAGTCGCTGCTGACCCATCGCCGCACGGTTACGGAAGCAGATCTGGTGAACTTCGGCTGCCTGTCTGGCGACCACTTCTACATGCACTTTGATGAGATAGCAGCCAAAAACAGCCAATTCGGCAAGCGTATTGCCCATGGCTACTTTGTGTTGTCTGCCGCAGCTGGCATGTTCGTTCACCCGGCCGAAGGGCCGGTACTGGCGAACTACGGCCTGGATACCCTACGCTTTATCGAGCCGGTCGCACCGGGCGATACCATTCGCGCCCGCCTGACGTGCAAGCGTAAGATCGATCAGGGCCGAACCTCACCCGATGGCCACCCGCAAGGCGTGGTTGTTTGGGATGTTCAGGTAACCAATCAGAATGACGAGCTGGTTGCCAGCTACGACATACTGACACTGGTCGCTAAAAAGGGTGGTCTTTAAAAAGGCTAGTCTCTAACAAAAAGGTGCCAAAAAGCCGGAGTGATTCCTCCGGCCATAAAAAAACCGCCAGCAGCTAAATGCTCTGGCGGTTTTTTGTGCCTAGTGTCCCATCACATACCCAAATACGCCTCGCGTACTTTTTCGTTACTCAGCAACTCGCGGCCAGTGCCTTCAATAACCACACGGCCGGTTTCCAGCACGTAACCCCGGTCGGCAAGTGCGAGCGCCTGAGAGGCGTTCTGCTCTACCAGGAAAATGGTAATGCCTTCGTTTTTAAGCTCTTTAACAATATTGAATATTTCTTCAATAATCAGCGGCGCCAGCCCCATACTGGGCTCGTCCAATAGCAAGAGCCTGGGCTTAGCCATGAGCGCGCGGCCCATTGCCAGCATCTGTTGCTGTCCGCCGGATAGCTCACCCGCCAGGTTGCGACGTTTCTGGCGCAGTATGGGGAACTTCTCATACATGCGTTCAATATCTTCTTCTACTTCCGGGCTGCGCCCACGGGTGTAGGCGCCTAACAATAAGTTGTCTTCAACGCTCAGATCCTTGAACACCTGACGACCTTCGGGCACCTGTACAATGCCATTGGCAACCCGTTGGTCCGTGCTCATTTTCAGCAGGTCTTTGCCTTCAAAATTAATGCTGCCGCTGTCTGTCGGCTGCAGTCCGGAGATGGTCATCAGCAACGTCGACTTGCCCGCGCCGTTGGCGCCGACCAGAGACACAATTTCACCGCTGTTTATGCGGATATCAATGCCGTGGAGAGCTTCTATCTGGCCATAAGAGGTCTTCAGGCCTTGAATAGAAAGCATTTCCTCCGTCGCGCGCTGAGCGGTTCTGCGCGGGGCATGATGTAGCCCTAGCCCACCGAGGCGTTCCGGCGTGTAACTCACAATCCGATGACGCAATTCGCGGAATTCGTCCCGCACCCTTTCGCCAAACAACGGATCGTTGGATTGATCCCGGGATTCTGTAATTAGGCGCCAATCATCTTCACTCAGGAGCTTGCGCGCCCGAGGAATAACCACGCCTTCTTCTTTCTTGATGTGCTTGCGCAAGGCCTCGGTAAACCGTGCCAGCGCGTGGCTGAAGTCTTCGCGGCCATCCGGCCACTTCTCCATGCACACCATCAGTAGATGGCGCAGCTCATTGATTTTTTGATCACCAATTACATACCCGTGTGCCAGCTTATCCAACAACGGCTTGGTGTCCGGCGACTTTTCACCCAGAACACGATACAGCACAATTTCTTCGGGAGAGCTGTGTACTCGCCGTGCAAAGTGCTGGATGTAATCGAAGATGGTGCTGAACAGCGTTTCATCGGGTTTCTGTTCATTGATGTTCATGTCGTGCTGAAGCTGATCCAGCAAATCCAGTATGCGCCACAGGGCCTGATGTTCCTGAACAATCGTGCTTATGGCTTGCAGGCTGTAGCTGTCTTCAGGCGCGACGTTGGTCGGTGTCTGTGTCATTGTAATTATTCCTCGCTCCGTTTAACCGCCCAGGTAGGCTGCAATCACATCCGGATTCGTGCGGATCTGTTCCGGTGTGCCTTCGGCCAGTACGCGCCCATAGTTAAGCACCAGCAAACGGTCGGAAATTCCCATCACCAGCTTCATGTCGTGCTCTACCAGCATTACGGTAATACCCTGCTCTGCTATCTTGCGGATAAGATCTTCCAGCGCGGCGGTCTCAACAGCGTTCAGGCCTGCCGCTGGCTCATCCAGCAACACAACCTTGGGCTCGGCCGCCAGCGCCCGGGCAATCTCCAGACGCTTCAGCGCCCCGTAAGACATGGCAGAAGCCTCGGTATCGAGGTATTCACCACAACCCACAAACTCCATCAGTTCTGCGGAGGTCTTGCGCGCGGCCTTCTCGCCACGGGTGAGCGCAGGCAAGCGGAATAGCGTGGTCAACAAATTGCTTTTTAATGTCAGATGTCGGCCCAGCATTACGTTTTCAATGGCCGTCATATTCATGCAAATCTGCATCTGCTGGAAGGTTCGGCACATACCACGCTCAGCCAACTGGTTGGGCTGCAGCTTGGCAATGCTTTCTCCATTGAGCTTCACCTCACCACTGGTGGGCGTGTACAAGCCTGTAATCAGGTTAAACAGTGTGGTTTTACCGGCGCCGTTGGGGCCGATCACCGAATACACCTGCCCAGCCTCCACTGAAAAACTAACACCTTCAACAGCGTGTACACCGCCAAACGCCTTGGACAGATTATTGACTTCCACCAGAGCCGTCATGCATCACCTCCGGCAGCCTTTGAGCGGCGTTTTGCCAAGAAATTTGCAGCAGTCGGCAGCAATCCCTTGGGCATAAAGATCATGGTCAACATCAATATCAGACCAAACAACACCATTTCCATCTCCTGAAAATCGGCCAGCAGTTGCGGCAGCAGTTCCAGCACCACAGCACCGATAATCACACCAATGGTTGAGCCCATGCCGCCCAAAACCACCATGGTGATCAACAGAATGGAGAAGTCGAAACTGGCCACCGACGGCGTAATAAAACCCTGAAAATGTCCGTAAAGTGCACCCATCACACTTGCGTAGACCGCAGAGATCACGAACACCAGACTCTTATACTTGGCGGTGTTTACACCGACCACACTGGCGGCAACTTCCGAACCATGCACAGAGCGCAAAGCGCGGCCTATGGGTGAATCAATAAGGTTCTGTGCCAACCAAACCGCAACCAGCAATACCACACCGGCAAACAGGTACCAGGCCAGATCCCCACTGATCTCCATACCGAACAACGAATACTGCCCAAAAACACTGAGTTCCCAACCGAATACATCAAAGGAGGGCACTGGCATGCCATCCGGCCCGCCGGTTATTTCCCGTTCGTTGTTCAGGATAATCGCAATAATGAAGCCAACTGCAAGGGTCGCCATAGAGAGATAATGGCCTTTAAGCCGTAGAATGGGGCGACCGACAACCCACGCAATAATGGCCACTCCAACGGCGCCCACGATTAAAGCGGGAATGGCAGACCAACCGTAATTGCTGGTCATGATGCCACTGAAGTAAGCGCCTATGCCGAAAAACCCGGCATGGCCCAAACTGATCTGGCCAGCAAAGCCAACCAGCAGGTTGAGGCCAACCACCGCCCCGGCAATCAACGCAATCTGCGTCGCAAGGCTGTAGTGGAACGGGTTGGAAATGAACAGTGGTAACGCAAATACCACGAGGGCCAGAAATACCAGACCCTTGAGACGGAACTGCGAGAATTGAGCCATCATCACACCCGCTCCACAACTTTGGCGCCAAACAGGCCCCGGGGCATGAAGAACAACACCAAAAGAATCATCGAGAAGGCGACGGCATCTTTGTAATCAGACGACAAATAGCCCGCAGCCATGGCCTCCACCACACCTAACGCCAAGCCACCTACAACAGCACCCATGCCGCTGCCGAGCCCACCGATGGCTGCCGCCACAAAGCCTTTCAGCCCTAGAATGATGCCGATGTCATAGGAGGTAAAGGTGATCGGCGCCACAACAATGCCAGCCACGGAGCCCAGCAGCGCAGACACCATGAACGCCAGCATCAACACAACCTGAGTACGAATACCCACCAGGCGTGCGGCGTCTTTGTTCATTGATGTCGCCAGAATGGCCTTGCCAGTCAGTGTGCGGGTAAAGAAGTACACCAGTACCGCCACAAGAACTGAGCCAACACCCAGAACCCAAAGGCTCTGGCTATTCAGTACAGCGCCAAAAATCTGAATCGGCTCATCGCCGCTGAAGTTGGGCATAACGTGGTATTCCTTACCCCATACCAACTGGGCAAGGCCACGAATAAAGATAGACGCACCAATGGTGATGATAATCAGCGTAACCACATCCGCATTTTTTGCGGGTGCAATAGCCAGACGCTGCAGCGCAACACCCAACACGCCCGCAAGTACTACGGCCAGCACGATTGCAAGGAGCATGGGTACGCCCATGGCGGTCAGGGAAACGGTCGCCATTCCGCCGATCATCAAAAACTCGCCTTGAGCGAAGTTAATAACGTGGCTGGCGTTGTATATCAGGGTAAAGCCCAAAGCAATAAGGGCGTAGGTAGCACCAATGGTGATACCCGTAAACAGGTACTGCAGGAATTCAGAAAACATAATCGGGTCCGCTCGCGCAGCGGCTGCCAGCTTCAGGGGAATAGCTGGCAGCCTGTGGTACGGATAAGGAAATGCTTAGTCAATCAACTTCCAACCACCATCCCGAACTTCAAGGATGCGGAAGGAATTCGCCTGCAAACCATTGTGGTCGTCAGGTGTCATGTTGAACGTACCGGTTACACCCACGTGACCCTTGATGTTTTCAAGCGCATCACGCACGGCTGCCTTATCGGTAGAGCCGGCCTTCTCGATGGCTTCAACCGCCAGCATCAGGCCATCGTAAGCGTAAGCACCGAAGGTAGACACTTTGCTGTTCCAACGGGCTTCGTACTCAGTTTTGTAGGCTTCAACTACCGGCTTTTGCGGATCAGACTCCGGCAGGGATTCTGGTACTAGCAAAGGCGACGCGGGCAATCTCAAACCTTCGGCGCTGTTGCCAGCCAACTCCAGGAAACCGTCGGAAGCAACACCGTGGGACTGGTAGAAAGGTAGCTCGATACCCAACTGGGCGTAGTTACGTGTAACGATTGCCGGGCCTTGCCCGAAGCCGAAGTTCAGAACAGTCTGAACGCCGTCGGTGCCGCGGATATTAGTAAGCTGTGCGGTCATGTCGGTGTCGGAACCGCCATAGGTTTCATCCGCAACAATTTCAATACCATCCATCGCCTTGGCTGCAGCAAGCGTTTGCTCACGCCCGGAACTGCCAAAACCACCGGTACCAGAGATTAGCCCAACTTTCGTTAGGCCACGCTCTCTCATATCCATCAGCACGCGCTCTGCCGCCATGCGGTCGGTTTGCGGAGTTTTGAAAACCCACTTTTTAACAGGGTTGGTGATAACAACCGCGCCCGCTAGAGATATGAAAGGAACACCAGCCTGTTCGACCATGGGCACAGCCGCCATGGTGGCCCCCGTGGTGCTGCCGCCAACGATAATATCAACCCGGTCTGAACGGATCAGACGGCTTGCGAAGTTACGGGCTTTTGACGCGTTGCCTGCATCGTCGTAATGGATAAGTTCCAGTTGGCGACCCAGAACACCGCCTTCTTTGTTGATTTTTTCAACGTACATTTCCAGAGTTTTCAACTCCGGATCACCCAGAAAGGACGCAGGGCCGGTTACAGACAGAAAAGAGCCTATGCGGATGGGATCCGCAGCCTGAACGTTCATCGCTAATAGACCGGCTGCTGCAATAGCGGCAACCTTACTTGCTCGACGCGTTATTTTCTTGAACATTGTTGTTGTTCTCCCGAATGTTATCAGGGCGTTTTGGTTTTATATGCCCTAGAGTTTCCGAAAACAGAACGGTATTTCATGCAGAATGGGTACGTTTTTGTATCACGTACCCTTTCACAATAGTCTGAATTCAGCGCAGCGCGACAGACATTGGTCTATCATCACAATAATCTTCTATTCGCCATTCCAATAATACGATACCGTTGACGAATATCAATGGAAAATATTGTATCACTACACCCCTGTCAACTAGATAGCAGACCAAACGAGGCGGGTATAGACCAATGTATGAAGAGTTGGTCATCGCACACGCCAGGGAAGGTAAGCGGCTTTACGCGGTGGCTGTAAACAGGATAATGGCGCCGGACCATCGCCAAGCCTGCCATTATCGCCGGGCCGTAAGTTTTGAAGAGATAAGAGACTATGTCAGCAAAACAACAGCTTGAAAGCCTAATTCAGGATTTTCAGAAAAAACGCCCTTTAAGGGCAGGCTCACTGATCATCACAATCTACGGCGATATCATTCATCCCCGCGGCGGTAATGTGTGGCTGGGCAGCCTGATGAAACTGCTCACCCCAATGGGCGTGAGTGAGCGGCTGGTGCGCACATCCGTTTACCGGTTGGTTCAGGAAGGTTGGCTACAAACCGAAAAAGTGGGGCGCTGCAGCTATTACAGCGTTACCGGGGCTGGCCTTCGGCGATTCCAGCAGGCCTTCGAACACGTTTACACCCTTGGCACAGACGACTGGAACGGCAGTTGGTGTCTGGTTTTTCTCAACCAACTGGAGCCGGAAACCCGCGCCAAAGTGCGGGAGGAACTGAAGTGGCTAAGCTTTGGCAATATGGCTTCGGGCGTTATGGAACATCCGCGCTTCACGCGCCATGAACTGGTGCCGCTGCTGCAGGAATGGGGCGCTCTGGAAGACACCATTGTTATGCAGACTCAGCCATTGGAGCAGCGCAGCCCAAAGGCCTTGCGTAGGCAGGTAAAAGAAAGCTGGAACCTCGACGAACTGGGTTTCCGTTATAAGCGGTTTCTTGAAAAATTCCGACCGCTCTGGCGCGAGCTGAGCACCAACGACAACCTGAGCCCTGAGAACTGTGTCACCGCGCGCATTCTGCTGATTCATGAATACCGCAAAGTGTTGCTCAGAGACCCTCTACTACCGGATGAGCTCTTACCGGGAGACTGGGAAGGGCGTAGTGCCAAGCAGCTGTGCCGCAACCTATACCGCGCCATTTACAGCCGTTCTGACGCATATTTGGCTAGTGCTCTTGAAAACGCCTCCGGCCCACTACCCGGCCCTGCCGCCAGATTCTATCGACGGTTCGGCGGCCTAACAGATGACAACCCCACCGACACCAAAATAGCGGAAGCGAAAGAGTCAGCTTGACCCTTTCGCCTTGCCCACTCAGCCCCTCGAACGGCCCCAACTTGACTTAAAACAACTGCAACCATCGTTCAATGGGGCCAATCGCGTTACTGTATTGCAACTCTTCGATATCTTCTAAGCGAATACAAATACTGTTTTTAAAGCCTGCATTCTATTGAAAAGGAATGTCGGGACTATTTAAGATGTATTTGTAATGAATCAACAGGAAAGACTATGACGCCTACCATCGCCATTCTCCTGATCATTACCTTCGTGCTATCCACGGTTGGTTTGCTGCTACTGATCTGGTCTATTGCCAACAATCAGTTCAGCCACGGTCAGGCTGCGGCCCGCACCATCTTCTCCCCGGGCGAAGAAGGTCACAGTGAAGACCCTGCGCGGCCCGCCGACGAACCTTTCACCGGTAACACCAGTGAGCAGGCCGAAGCCATTGAGGCCCGCTGGACTGCCGATCAATCCTCCAGAACAGCGGTGCTTACTTGGCTAAGTTCATCGGTTTTCTGGCTGCTTCTGGGCTCGTTTTTCGGCCTAGCCTCTTCCATAAAGATGCACCTACCGGAATTTTTGACGGCCAGTGAGTTTCTTACCTTTGGCAGAATTCGCCCCGTTCACCTTAATGCAGTTACCTATGGCTGGGCGTCCATGGCGGGCATTGGTGTAGCGCTGTTTTTGATTCCACGGCTGTTTAAAACCTCGCTGGTGGGCGGCAAGTATGCCGTTATCGGCGGTTTTATCTGGAATATCGGTTTGGTTCTGGGCTTGAGTGCCATCACGCTGGGCCTGTCCGATGGCGAGGAATGGCTGGAGTTTCCCTGGCAGATCGATCTTCTGTTTGTAGTGGGCGGGGCAATGTGCGCCGCTCCCTTGTTGCTAACCGCCGCTAACCGCAACGTTGAACACCTTTATGTGACCAGCTGGTACCTGATGGCGGCGCTGGTGTGGTTCCCCATTCTGTTTCTTATTGCCAACCTTCCCTTTGCCTTTCCCGGGGCGTCTGGCGCAACGGTTAACTGGTGGTTTGCCCATAACGTGCTCGGGCTCTGGGTAACACCCATCGGCATTGGCATTGCCTACTACATGATTCCGAAGATTCTCGGCAAGCCAATCATTTCGTATCAATTATCGCTGATCGGCTTCTGGTCGCTGGCGCTGTTTTATAGCCAGGTGGGCATTCACCACCTGATTGGCGGCCCCATTCCCACGTGGCTGGTCACGCTTTCGATTGTCCACAGTGTGATGATGTCGATTCCGGTGATTACCGTTGCCATCAACCACCACGGCACCATGATGGGCAACTTCGGGCGCCTCAAAGACTCGCCAACTCTGCGTTTTGTATGGATCGGCGCACTCATGTACACGGTGGCATCGCTTCAGGGTTCTATGGAGGCACTGCGCAGCATAAACGTGATTACCCACTTTACACACTACACCGTGGCCCATGCGCACCTTGGTATGTACGCCTTCCTGAGTTTTATTCTGTTTGGCGCCGTGTATTTCATCATGCCCCGCCTTACAAACTGGGAATGGCCATGGCGCAAACTGATTAGCCTGCATTTCTGGCTTGTCAGCATCGGCATTCTGATTTACGTGGTATCGCTGACCGTGGCTGGCTGGAAACAAGGCGTTGCATTGCTCGATGCGGCAATGCCTTTCATGGACATTGTAAAAATGACACTGCCCGCTCTTCAGGCCCGTACTCTGGGTGGCGCTCTGATGACATTGGGGCATCTGGTGTTCGCGTTCCATTTCATCGCCATGTTAATGCGCCAAGGCGCGGCCACTGAGCAGCCGACACTCTTCCGCCCAGCCGTCAAGGAGAACGCTCAATGAAACGTGCTCTCGCAATCATGGTCGGTGCAGCACTTATTCTGTTGCTGGCCACGCTTACATTGGTGGTTATGCCTTACCTGCAAATGTCTGCTGAACAGGTGCCGCCAGACCTCAAACCATACACCGAGCAGCAACAGCGGGGCCGGCAAGTCTATATCGCCAATGGCTGTGTTTACTGCCATAGCCAGCAACCGCGCGATCCAAGTTTTGCGCCTGGCGATAAAGCGCGGGGTTGGGGCCGCCCATCGGTGCCCGGAGACTACGCGTACGATGAGCCTCACTTGCTGGGCACCATGCGGACCGGCCCGGACCTGTTCAACATTGGCGCCCGCCAGCCCAGCATCGACTGGCAGTTGATGCACCTGTACAACCCCAGGGCAATCATCAAAGGCAGCATCATGCCGTCTTACCCGTTCCTGTTCCGCCATGTGGATGAGCCGGTCGAAGGCGACAAGGTGGTGAATATACCGCCACCCTACGGCCCCGAGTCCGGCACAATCGTTGCCACAGAGGATGCACTGGCGCTGGCGGAATACATGCTCGCCCTTGATCACACCTACCCGGCGCCGACCTTACCGAAACGGCCGCCCAAATTTGATGAGCCCAAGGAGAACCGCGCGCCATGAACCAGCATGATCATCGCGCTCAATACCGCGAAGCGCCAGAACCGGAAGAAGGCACACGCGCCACGCCAAAAATTGTATTGGCGTGGATCGCGATACTGATTGTGTGGGGTGTGGGCTACTACGCCTGGCAGATTGGCAAGCCGATGCTGGGTGGTGACAGCCGCTCGGCTGTGGAAATGGTTCAGCAGGAATCAAAACCTGCTGACAATTCTGCAGACAACAGCGACGCTGAAGCGTCAGGAAGCTCAGGTTCTGGCAACAAAACAGCCGCTGCAAAGCCAAACGGCAAGGCCATTTACAGCGCTCAATGCAGTGCCTGCCATCAAGCTAATGGGCAAGGTGTTCCGGGTGCCTTCCCACCACTGGCCGAAAGCGAATGGCTGCTAGCAGATGCCGCGATTCCGGTGGCGATCGTACACGATGGCCTGCAAGGTGCCATTGAGGTTGCGGGCAACAGTTTTCAAGGCGTTATGCCTAAATTTGGCGGCACACTTTCCAATGCAGAACTGGCTGCTGTTCTGAGCTATGCCCGCAGCGAGTGGGGCAATAGCGCCAACGAGATAGACCCGGCTGCAGTCACTGAACATGTGGAACGCTTCGGCGAGCGCGGGGATTGGTCTGCCGAGGAACTGAAGGAGGTTTTCGGGGAGCCCTGAGATGGTCGCCAGCAACGGTAGCACAGCACAAAAAGAGCAAAACCAGACCATCCTGATGGTTGAGGGGATGCGCTGTGGCAGCTGTGCTATCGCTGTTGAAGCCTTGTTGAAGAAACAGCCGGGCGTTAGTGATGCCGCTGTTAACTTCGCGGCAGATGTTGCCATGATTTGCTGGAATGAAGATAAGCCGCCCTTGGCCAAACTCCAGCAAGCTGTTGCCCGCCTAGGCTACCGTTTGCACAGCTCGGTGGACCCAGACCGCAGCAAGCTGCAAGCAGAGTCTGTACGCAAGCATCTACAAAGGCGCCTCGCCGTTGCGGTGGTTTTCGGCATGTGGAGCATGATGCCAGCCCTGCTGATTTATCTGGCACCACTGGGTGCAGTAGAGCCGGAAGTTTTATGGCCACTTGCGCTGGCCAGCGGCCTGTTTGCTGCGCCCGTCGTGCTCTATTCCGGCTCCCACTTCTACCGGGTGGGCTGGCGAACCCTTATTGCAGGTGCGCCGGGCCTCGATAGCCTGATCTTTCTGGCGGTATTCGCGGCCTGCATCATCTCCGCTTGGCAACTCGCCGCAGGCAGCTACCACGTGTACTTCGACGCCGCGGTTATGCTGATCACTTTTCAACTGATCGCGAGATTACTGGATACCAGCGTGCGTCGGCGCGCTTCCGAGATCATTCGCCGCTATCTTCAGCATGTACCTGAGCAGGTCACCCTCAAAACCGCGACAGGAAAATTGGAAACCCGGCCAGCCGAAGATATTAAAATCGGCGAACGTATTGTTCTCCGGGCCGGTGAACAATTGGCGCTGGATGGTCAGGTTGTACAAGGGCAAGGTCAAGCCGATCTCGCCATGCTGACGGGCGAGCACATGCCTCAGCCACTTAGCCCGGGCGCCGAATTGCTAGCAGGCTGCCAGTTGCTTGAAGGTGAGCTTGAACTGGCGGTAACCGCCAGCACTGGCGAGCGCCGTATCGACCGATTATCCCGCTCCATCAGCGCCCTACTCAGCCGCAAAACCACTCTGCAACGCCTAACAGATCGCATTGCTCGCATTCTTTTACCGGTTATCCTGATTGCTGCCGTGCTGGCCGTTGGCCTTGCTCTTGTTCAAGGCGTTCCGGTGCCAGAGGCAGCGGCCCGTGGGCTGGCGGTTATGATCATCAGTTGCCCCTGCGCCCTCAGCTTAGCCATCCCTCTGGTGATCACCATGGGCCACGCCAATATGATCAACCACGGCATTGTGTTGCAGGATCCAGCGGCTCTTGAGGCTGCAGCAGAAGTAGGGGCGATTGTATTCGACAAAACCGGCACACTAACCACAGGCGAGCCCAGCGTAGACAGCATCACGCCGGTCGGCCAATGGACCCAAAGACAGCTACTGCAGTTGGCTCGGGATACGCTCAGGGAATCCACGCACCCGGTTGCCCAAGGCCTAATGGCGGAAATGTCCTCGCCACTTGCAGCAGCCCCCGAGGGTGCACGAGAAAGCATTGCCGGTGCAGGTACGCGCTGGGTAAACGATGCAAATGTCACTCTGGTGGGTCGCGCGAGTTGGCTAAGGGAACAGGGTGTCGAGGTACCGCCCAGCGAAGATACCGGAATGAGCGTTCATCTTGCCCACAATGGTCTCTATGCTGGCAAGATCGGATTTCAGGAAACCCTCAGGTCGGAGTCGATAGCAACGATCCGCCAGCTTGTGCGTCAGGGCTATGCCATCTATTTGCTCAGTGGCGATACCCGCAGGGCTTGTCTCGATCTGGCCAAGCGCCTTGGCATTGCCCCCGAGCACGTGCTCTCAGAGTACTCACCCGAGCAGAAACACAGCTTTATCGACAATCTAGAAAAACAGACTCCCACCGTATTTGTGGGTGACGGCCTCAACGATGGCTTGGCTCTGGCCGGTGCAAGGTTGGGTGTCGCCGTAGGTAACGCCGCTTCCGTCACGGGTGCCGCAGCAGCTATTTACCTCACAGAAAGCATCGGCAAGGTGCCCGTAACCCTGCAGTTGGCAAAACGGGCACGTAAGCTTATGTACCAGAATCTCTTCTGGGCAGTGGGCTACAACGCTCTGGTGATACCGTTAGCGGTTACGGGCTGGATTCAGCCGGTGATTGCCGCCATTGCCATGTCACTCAGCAGCCTCTGTGTTCTGCTCAACAGCCTGCGCATGCAAAAGCAGCTAGTCGGTGATGCGCCAGCCACTCCGGCCGCCGTCAGCCACGTAATGTCTGCGGCCTGAACGATCTCACCAGCCCAATAAAGGTAATGGCCCAGGCAGCCAGAGCAAGGTAAAAAAAGCTAATGGGTATAAAGTCCAGAAAGTGAAATTCCAGTGCAGCCGCCATCTCATAGGTACTGGCAGCATACATCCCCAATGGGAACACCGCTCCCCAATACAAAGGGTCGTATTCCAGCGGGAATTTTTTGTATACATGGCGCCAGATACCCAGAATAAACAGCATGGGTATCCACCAAGTTCCGGTGGCCCAATAGAACACCGAGAAACCCTTCAGAAAAGGCAGCAGTGAATCCAGAAACGGCGCGTCTTTCACATTCACAATCAGCAGGGAACCCGCCAGTGTCGAGATCGCCATGGCACCCATGTTGATCCAGTATGGCGGCGCAAGATCCCCCGGTGAGAATTTGAAAAAGGTATAGCGGTAGAAAATCAGCGACATCATCCAGATGTACAGCATGCCGCCCCAAAGCCACATAGATAGCGCGAGAAAGTTGATCCCCAACTTATAAGGCTGAGGCATCTCCACAGCAATCAAGGCACTGAGCACCGCAATGGATTGGGTTGCCACCACGGCCAATAGCCATCCACCGGTAATGCCTTTGTCCAGCGACGGCTTTTCTTCTTTTACCGTAAAGGCCGTAAATATGGTGTAAGTCAGTGCCAGCCAAAGCAGAATCGCAAGCACCCAAAGCACCCGCCCGGCCAGAGTAAAATCCGTCAGCATGATAAATTGGCTGCCCAGAACACTGGAGCCCGCAGGCAAGGTAAAAAAACCGGGGCCACGCAGGTGGTCTATCACATCAAGTAGAAAGGCCTGCCTATAAAGCATAAAGCGTGCAACCGTGGCGGCCCATAATGCTGCGTAAAAACAAAGGTTCAAATAGAACAAACCTTTGGCAATTACATGAAATTCCAGCATGTGCGCTGCCAAAGAGATAATCCCCGTGGCCATCACCATGCCAAAATAGGCCGGTGACAGGTCTTTCAAATCCTTTGCTATACCCCGCCCGTCTGCTTTCATTTACCAGAACACTCCCTCTTTGGTGCGCGCCTGTCATCAAGTTTGCAGTTTAGTTCAGGGTTGGGTTGGTTCAACTACACCGGGGTGATCTGGCACATCCTTGCCTTTAATTCCAAAGCTGCTATGGTGCCGTCAACCTCAATGAAGGAGCTTTCCATGGTTTCTTTAATCCCACTTTCGATTACCTTCCATTAGTCGGCGAGCCCCGCCATTCGGTGCTCGCGAGCTTTCCTATGTTTTTGTAGAACACAATCGACAAAACGTTTGTGGCACCCGTAACAACAGATTTTTTAGCAGGTAGAGATACTGACATGATGATGAATGTAGGTTTTAACCTGGGTTCACGTGATATCAAAACACTTAACGCAAAGCTGGGAAGGATTTACCGCAACCCCGTCACATCGCCTAAAAATACGGCTTTGATTGGCAGCACAGTTACGCTGATTAACTGCTTGGACTCTTCCGTGCTCACCTTCCGCTTAACGGATTCCAGCACCGGCCATGACGGCGACAAAGATGACGTATGCATAGGCTCCCCCTTCGGCCTTGCACTACTGGGCACCAAGCCGGGCAGCGTGGTTAAGTTAGGGTTGTCCAACGAAGAAGGCCATGCTGTAGTACTAAAAGTATCAAGCTGACTCTATCGAGCTGAAACTCGGTCACTCGGGCATAGCATTACGGGACTCCCTTGCCACCCGCAATTGACACTGGCGCGCCCGAGTGACATGTTTGCATCCGTTTAGTGCAAACAACAATAACAGCGCCGGGTTCTTGCTCCACCCGCTCACACCCCCTAGTTGGCAATGGCTCACCCTGAATCTGGAAGTGATGGTTCCGGCTTTATTTTGGCTGCTTTGTCAGGCCACATTCCGCCAGCGTATCAATCTACGGTCAGGCTGGGGCGCGATGGCGCTTTACAGCGTTGTTGCGCCCTGGACAGCAAGACTCTTCACCAGCCACCAAAGCGCCGAAGGCATGCTGCTGTTTTTCGGCTGGGAACTGGGCGAGTTATTTGAATTTTTTATCATCGCCAACGGTTTCTGGGTTGTACTCGCAGACTGGCCTGCCGACCTTGTAGAGCCACGCCGCCCGCTGAGCCCGAGCATTGTGATCCGGTCGATGACAGCCCTCCTCAAACAGATGTCCAACTCGAACACGCAGAGCGCCTTTCCAGCCTGATGCAGCAAGGCTATTACCGAACAGAGCATCTGACCCTAAAAATGCTGGCCGAACGGCTGGAGCTCCCGGAGTACCGCACCCGGGCACTCATTAATAAGCAATTGGGTTATCGCAACTTCAACGATTACATCAACCAACTACGAATTGCGGAAGCTTCAAAACGCTTGATCTCGGACCCGGAGACGCCGGTGCTCAACATTGCGCTGGATGTCGGATACAGAACTCTCAGCTCATTCAACCGTGCATTCCGAGAAATCAAGCAGTCTACGCCTACCGAATTTCGTCGGAATAACACGGTGTTATAGCATTAAGGAGCGGGAGAACAACTTGCCGAAGGCAGTTGGTTAATCCAGCTACTTACAAGCGCTACGCCTTCTTGATGCACGGTGTTGCGCGCAAGTTCTGGCATTTTATGGCGGTTATCGTCAGTCGACATACGGAACAGCAAGTAAGAATTACCTGGGCTGCCCGGAATGACATCGTATGGGTACCCCACCTTGCCTCCAGCGACCGGCTCTTTGCAAACGCCAAACTTGCTAGGAGAGTCTGCATAAACTCGGTTGTACTCCAGTTGCACACCACTGCTACCAGCAGGCCCAGCGTAATCGGCTGGCAATGTTAGGTCTGCCCGGTGGCAGTGGGCACAGTTAATGTCGAGGTAGGCACGCGCAGCGCTGTTTAATTCATCGCCACTGAGCGAAGCAACGGGCACCTGATCATTGAACACTGGCGCTTTCTCTACACTCTGCAGATCAAACGGCAAGCCCGTTAACAGCTCACCTTCCGCCAAATATTGCAGCTGGTTGTATACGGTTCCATCTGCATAGGTAAAGTCTTTGTTCAGATAGCGTGCTTTCGGGCCAATAGGCAGGAAAATCTGCCCGCGGTCGTCACCCGAATCTGCCAGATTGGGCACAATAGAGTGACACGAACTGCAATCCGCAGCATTTGGCACCGAGTAATCAAAGGTAATCTCTTGCCCCTGATTATTAATGGTTTTGAGGCCGTTCAGGCGCTTACCGGCGATGGCCAGAGTGGCGTCGGATTCTGACGACCAGTAATAAGGCAGCGCAACCCAACCACTGGTGCGATGGATCAGCAACCGAGTTTCAATAACTTGTTCATCGCCATCACGGAAGGCGGTGTTTTCAGGTAGCGCAAAGGTTTTGGTGATGACCGTTCCCACCGGGAAATTTCGCGGTGTTGTTCCGTACAACAATGTTCTCTGACTGGCCAACGTAGATACCCGCATCCGCCGAGCCATAGGCGTAGTTGTTCTCCATCAGCACGTTCTGGCTTTTAAGCGGGTACAAACCATAGGCGCCGTTATCTGATTCCAGCTCGCCTTCCCAAACGGTCGCGGTGTTAGTGATGTGAATACCGTTTACGTTGGTCGTTTTGATGCCGTTTTTAGGCGCCTCGTAAACAGCCAAATCGCGAACGGTAATGCCGTTGCCACCCTGAAAACGAAACGCGTCGTCGCCATTGGATGTGCTGAAATCGAGAATCGTCTCATTCATACCATGGCCAGCAATCGTAAGCCCTCTTGCACTGTTCACAACAATGCTTTCAGTTACGATAAACCGACCTTTTGGCAGCACTACCAACGCATCATCCGGGGCGTCAAAAAGGGCGAGAGAAAGTGCTTCAGTGATATTTTCGCCATCGGCTGCATCCTGAGCGACAAAGATGGCGCTTTCCGGAATAACAAATCCAGAGGTGGTTGATCCAACATTGCTTTGGGCATCCTTGCCGTCTTTGCCGTCATCTCCACAACCTGCCAACAGCAACCCACTGGCCAATGCTGAGATCGTGAAAATTTTTGAGAGCTTGCTTCTATGACGCATGGTGTCCCCTTCTTGCTTATTGTTAGGTTTGCTCGGGCGTATTCTTGATAAAAATGAACAACGCGCCACACCAACATTATTCATGAGCAATAAGCAAAGCGAGAACAAACAGCAATCAGAAACCCCAAGCCTCTGTGCAATTTCTTCAAAGCACTGTGTCACAAGGCTTTCAAAGCACTTTCCACACACTGACGAAATCGTTAAATAGCGGCTTTTTGAGTTTTTGTTCAGGCTTTTGAAGGTAGGGTTGTGCTCTCACTGCGCCGCCTATGTATTGCTTTAAACACCGGAAGGGAAGAGCTCTGTGACAAGCAAATACGATCAGCTATAGTGAATAACTAATAATTAAAAGCCTGTGAGGAAGTCACCGCTAGATGCCCGATGCTATGCAAAAAACTCGCTGGAGCCATGCCTTAATTGCTGCACTTACAGGCGTCAGTACCTTTTTTGTATACGCTCTTTTAATTCTCGCTTTGGTGATTCAAGGCGTGCTCTCATCTCAATATGAAAAGCTCAACACCCTCATCTCTGAGGCGGAAAAAATCGGGAGTGAAGGCGTCGCAATCATTAGCCGACTGAATGCTCTGGACGTCGACGAATGCACCGATGAACTGCTGAGTGCAATGCGTAAGGAGTTGTTTCTCGCCAGCCGAATCAGGGATATCGGGTTTATTGAAGGCGACTTCTTGATCTGCTCAACAGGCCAAGGCGTGCTGGAAACTCCACTTAAACAAGCTCCATGGGGTTTCATCAGTGCGCGTGGTATCAAGCACTGGCCGAGTGCCCACCTTGTGCTGTTTGATGGTGAAGTTACGGCAGCCATTGCGCAAAAAGGCCAGTTCAACGTTGTCTATGACACCCGATGGCTGGAACAACAAGCTACTGTGAGCACCCGTTGGGAGCTGGTCTACCGTAAGAGCCGCTCAAAATTTATACACACTTATGGCGACAAAGAGCTGTTTCGCAACTTGAACGACAAATCAGCACAGGTTGTGAACCTCACATCGACCTACTCCGAAGCCTGCAGTAAAAGTATTCCCTATTGTGCAGGCATGGAAACAACACACACAGACATCATCAATCGCAGCCAAGACTTTGCGGCCTATGCGCTCTTGATTGGCATCGCTTTGGGTTTAGGGGCTGGCTTCCTAGTAGGGTCAGCCCTTAAAAAGCGGCGCAATACCGAGAATCGAATAATCAGAGGCGTAAAGCACAACGCCTACTTCCCTCTATTTCAGCCAGTTGTCGATTTGCAGAGCGGAAAAATCATCGGGTGCGAAGTGTTGGCTCGGTTTCAAGACGCCTATGGAGCCATATACCCTGATGAATTTATTCCAGTGCTAGCCAGAGCAAAGCTTAGCTGGCCGTTTACCCAACAGATCATGCAGAAAACATTAGAGAACCTAGACCCTAGAGCCGACCTGCCCGATGGTTTTAAAGTAAACATCAACCTATTCCCCTCCGACATCGCTCAAAACCGCGTACAAGGCGCAAATATCTCTTTTGCGCTTGCGGCATCTCGTTTTCATATTGCATTCGAAATTACAGAGGATGAGCAGCTGGACACGGCAACGGCCAGAGCCTGTATAGAGTGGATTAAGCAGCAGAATTTTGAACTGGCTGTCGATGACTTTGGTACCGGCTACTCTAATCTTTCAAAAGTACGTGATTTAGGCTGCAACACCTTGAAGATCGACCGCAGTTTTGTGCTGGATATCGACTCCGGTGGCTTAGGGGCCGCCCTGGTTCCGCTGATGATTCGAATTGCCAATGAGCTGGGTATGGAGGTTGTTGCTGAGGGCGTAGAAACAGCGGCCCATGCTGCCATTGTTCAAGAAATGGGAGCTAGATTTGCTCAGGGCTGGGCATTTGGCAAGCCCATGTTGGCAGGCAAGCTGGAGGAACTCGTTCGTACAACGTCCCGAACCGGCTTACGCACTTGATCGGATTTCCTGTTCATCTCTCTCAAAATGCTTCGTTTGATCTAATATTCCCAAGCATCTAAATTCAACGGCTATTACTCAGTCGCCGGTTTCCGGCCAACACTCATACCCAATCTGGACACTGTTCATGGCCCTTAAACTGAATATCGTAATCTGTAGCACCCGCCCGGGCCGTATTGGCCCATCCATCGCAACCTGGTTTCACGAGTTTGCAGAAAAACACTCAAACTTTGACTGCGAACTGGTCGATTTGGCGGATTTTAACCTGCCTGTATACAACGAAGCAGAGCATCCGCGCTCAGGTAATTACGCGCACGACCACACCAAGCGCTGGTCTGAAAGCGTTAACCCAGCCGATGCCTATGTGTTTGTAATGCCGGAGTATAACTACTGCCCACCACCTGCCTTTGTGAACGCTCTGAACTATGTGTACAGCGAATGGAACTACAAGCCTTGCGGCTTCATAAGCTATGGCGGTGCAGCAGGTGGTGTACGTGCCGCAACTCTGGCGCGCCAGCTAGTGACAACACTCAAGATGATGCCAATGGTTGAAGGCGTTATGGTGCCCATGGTCTGGAATCACTTGGACGACGGCAAGGTGTTTCATTCCAATGACCTGATTGACCCATCCGCCACCGCGATGCTGACCGAAATGGAAAAATGGGCCACGGCCCTGAAAACTATGCGCTGATGCGCGGCGGGGATTAGTAACGGAGCCCGGAACGGGCTCCGTGCCAGACACATCAGAACAAGTGTGCGTTAAGCCACATGTGGGTTGCGATGGACGCAGCATAACCGAGAGCAATAACCGGCGCCCAGCGCAGGTGTGACATCAGGGTGTAATAGCCTCTGGCCTGGCCCATCAACGCAACACCTGCGGCAGAGCCTATAGATAGCATAGATCCGCCAACACCAGCGGTAAGCGTAACCAGAAGCCACTGACCATGAGACATATCCGGCTCCATCGAGAGCACGGCGAACATCACCGGAATGTTATCTACAATTGCAGACATAACACCCACTGCAATGTTGGCGCCTGTTGCGTTCCAGTCGCTATACATCAACTGAGATATCTCCGACAGGTATCCAATATACCCAAGCCCGCCAACACACAGCACCACACCGTAGAAAAACAACAGCGTATCCCACTCTGTGCGCGCCATCGGATTGAAGATATCAAAGGGTACTGCTTTGTCGAGCCGCTCCAACAGACGGGTATTCTTATGGCTTTCCGCCCATACCCGCTCACGGGCAACACCGCGCTTGAAGCTGAGCTGCAGGTAATAGCTTAGGAACTGCAAATATGCCAACCCCATCATCATGCCAACGACCGCTGGCAGGTGCAGGAAGTTGTGGCCCAGCACAGCAGTAGTAATCGTGAGCAAAAAAAGCACTACGGTTCGACGGGCACCGCGCTTCATAATCACCGGGTCTGATGTATCCTTGGGTGGCTCATTGGGAATGGCAAAACTCATGATCACCGCAGGCACCAGGAAGTTAACAGCGGCAGGAATAAACAGCCGGAAGAACTCGGTAAACTCAACAACACCCTTCTGCCAAACCATTAGCGTTGTGATATCACCAAACGGCGAGAAGGCCCCGCCGGCATTTGCCGCCACCACGATATTAATACAACCAAGGCCGATAAAACGCGGGCTGTCCTCACCCACTTTCATCAACACTGCACACATCAGTAATGCTGTGGTTAGGTTGTCGGCAATGGGCGAGA
>Ga0209075_1000147_pt1 | contig 61084 bp, 55 predicted proteins | sample Stecom2011_FD_187523 | JGI IMG/M metagenome (GOLD analysis project Ga0209075, IMG submission 187523) | Agricultural soil microbial communities from Utah to study Nitrogen management - Steer compost 2011 (SPAdes) (version 2) | ecosystem: Environmental > Terrestrial > Soil > Agricultural land...
TGTACAGTCTCACTGCTAATTACGGTTGACCATTGAGAAAACCGCCTAATACGAGAGACGTACGTTGGGTGGTGTGAGAGGACAGCAAAGTCGGAAGTAATTACCCGCCTTTGCTTCCTACTCGATATGCTGCGATGGCATTGAAATTTACATGCAAAAGATTGTCTAGTGGAGCAGAACCCTGTATTTTTGTACTTTAAAAATTGAACCGATGGTGAAAAAGTATGTAACGCTCGTAATTCTATTCATTTTGCCTATTGCAGCGTATGTTTTCTTTTCAATGAGCACCAATTTTTTTAAACCCTTACCCGTATTGACAGAAGATGTAGACGAAATATCTGGGTTTGTCAACCTAAAGGGAGAAGAAGTGAAGTTAGAAGGGCATATCACGATATTGGGCTTTTTTGGAAGCAATCTCGAAGCCAACCGGGCATACGCATACAACTTGGCGCATAAAATATATGGGAAATACCACCAATTTCACGACTTTCAATTCATCATTTTGTTGCCAGAAGGAACGGAAGAGCAAGCGAAAGATATCGATAAAACAATACAGCAAGTGGCGCCTACAGATTCTTGGCACTTTGCGTTTGGAGACGAACAAGAAATCAGACGAACTTTTGATGCGCTTGATGTGCCGTATGTGTTAAATGAAAATTTGGCGTCGCCATATGTGTTTATTATCGATAAGGATCGAAATCTTAGGGGGCGCGATGACGACGAAGAACAAGGCGTGATGAAAGGCTTTAACTCCAGTATAATCGCGGAGATCAACAATAAGATGGATGATGATGTGAAAGTGTTATTAGCTGAATATCGAAGAGCCTTAAAAAAATATGATTCTCAACGTGAGATTTAAGATGTAGAACAATAACGGTTTATAAAAACTAACAATGAAAGATAATAAGTATTCATATATCGGAATTTCCTTAGTGATTCTTGTGTTTGGAATCTATGTCGTTTATGAGCTTCAAAGTCGATATGGTGGAAGCGATTTATTGACTATCGGGGAAGTACCTGAATTTAGTTTCACCAATCAGCACGGAAAAACGATTACGAATGAGGATTACGAAGGAAAAGTCTATGTGGTTGAATTTTTCTTCACCTCCTGTCCAGATATATGCATTGTGATGAATGACAATATGGTGAAAATCCAAAATGAATTTATGGGTAATCCAAAAGTTGGAATCGCATCGATTACAATCGACCCTGCACACGACACGCCCGAAGTCTTAACAGCCTATGCAGCCGACTTCGGAATTACAAAACCACAATGGCATCTGTTGACAGGTGACCGCGACGAAATTTATAAACTTGCCAACGAAGGGTTTAAGCTTTATGTGGGAGAATCGCAAAGCCCAGAAGTTGCTTTTGAGCATTCTGGTTTATTTGCCTTAATCGATCAAGAAGGTAAAATTCGGTCGCGTCAGGATGAATACGGCAATCCGTTGATTTACTATAACGGATTGGAAGATAAGGACATTAAGATGCTTGTGGAAGATATTAAGAAATTACTGTAGGACGATGGAGGATTCAAATCAGATAAATAGAAAATACACCGTTTGGATTTGGCTTCTGTCTATCATCATTCCATTGGCAGTTGTAATCCTGTTTAATGTAAAGATAGACGGCGTTGAAAGACTGTGGTATTTGCCGCCAATTTATGCTACAATCAACGCTACTACAGCAGTTATCCTCGTGGTTTCCGTAAATCAGATCAGAAAGGGTAATAGAACGGCACACGAACGTTTGATGAAGATAGCCATCGGCCTTTCAGTATTGTTTTTAGTGCTCTATATGGCTTACCATATTACCTCCGAATCGGCCACCTATGGCGGAGAAGGGTTTTTAAAATATGTGTACTATTTCATCTTAATTACTCATATTTTATTATCAGTGGTGGTGATTCCATTTGTGCTAATCACGTATATTCGTGCCATTTCAGGTCAGTTTTATAAGCATAGAAAAATTGCGCGAATTACTTTTCCGCTTTGGTTATATGTGGCGGTGAGCGGCGTTCTTGTATACTTGATGATTTCTCCTTATTATTAATTGAAATGTGATGTTATGAAAACAAAAGCGATTTTACTACTTACAGTACTCTTGTTGCTTGCGGCCATTCCTGCGGAAGCACAGTGTTCTATGTGTCGAGCGGTTTTGGAGACAGAGGAAGCTGGTGGCGCAGCCAAAGGGATCAATAACGGAATTATGTATCTTATGGTTTTTCCATACTTGTTGGTCGGTGGAGTGGGGTATGCAGTTTACCGCAACCGGAAGAAGGCACGAGCAAAAGGTGAGTTATAGTTTTTGAAGTTTTATTTCTTCAGGCAGTAACAAATTCTACTGGTAGTAGTCATGTAAATAGAGCGAGTGAAAAACTATTATCTTACATCGTTTTAATTCGACGATAATCTGAATAGATAGTAAAAAGAAATGTAGTGTACGAAGCGCGGTTGCTGTTCAATGTATAAAGCGTATTGATATAATATACCCAACCCAAGCTTGTAGGATGCGTAATACATTTCGTTACAAACTCAAAGTCACATGGCGAATCATAAATATATGAGAAAAAACATCTTTTATTTATTTTTAATTTGTTCGGTTCCTTTTTTTGCACAAAGCAATAAATGGACTCTAGAGGCGTGTGTTGAACATGCATTGAAACACAATATTTCTGTCAAGCAAAGCGAATTGCAAATAGAGACGGCAGCGTTGAGCGAAAAAGATGCTTTTGGAAACTTTTTGCCATCGTTAAACGCTTCAGCAACCAACTCTTGGAATACGGGACTGACACAAAATGTAACAACTGGCGTACTGCAAACTCAGACAACTCGGAATTCATCGTACAATATAACTGCCGGGCTACCCATTTTTAATGGACTTCGAAACCTTCGCATGCATCAAAGAGCTCAGATTGAGAAATTGGCCGCTCAGTATAATTTAGACAAAATGAAGGACGATATCGCACTTCACGTGGCTAATGCTTATTTACAGGTGCTGTTAAATAAGGAAAACCTCAAAGTATCGCGAGCGCAGAACGAAATCACGGTAGAGCAGTTAGCGCGCACACAAGAACTTGTAGATGCCGGGGTTTTGCCACGAGGCGATTTGCTAGAGATAGAAGCTACACACGCTACTGAGCGACAAAATATCGTGCTCGCTCAAAATGCGGTCGAAGTTTCGTTAATTAGTTTGGCACAACTCTTATTGATTAAAGATTATGAGAATTTCGATATAGCCGATGACGATTACGAAATTTTTCCAAATGAGTTGATCGAGAAACCAGTTCGCGAGATTATAGAAGCTGCCCAAGAATCGCGCTATGAAGTAAAGCTTGCGGAAAAACAAATGGAGTTGGCACAAAAAGATTTGCAGTTGGCAAAGAGTGAATATTATCCATCGATAACTGGGTTTTTCAATTACAACACCCGGGAATCTGGTTCGGACAGAATTCTTCAAGGCGGTATAGATCCTGACAATCCTACCTTACCCATTGGAGTTGTAGAAGAAACTGGACAGGTAGTGGTAAGTCCAAACTTTGTGTATGTTGCCGAACCGCCATTGCCTTTTTTTGATCAACTATCGGCAAACGACGGAATTTCCTATGGTGTGCAGCTGAACATCCCTGTTTTTAACGGATTCGCAGTGCGCAACAATGTAAAACGACGAGAAATCGAATTAAAAAACAGTAGCTATCAATTAGAACAAGCCAAGCTAGATTTGGAATCGAATGTGTATCAGGCTTTTGTCGATGTGAAAGGAGCTTTTAAAGCCTATGAAGCTGCGGTGGTAGCTTTGGAGTCGCAAGAACTCGCTTATCAATATGCCAACGACCGATTTGATGTAGGGCTGACCAATGCCTTCGATTTCAGCCAGTCGAAAGTGCGTTTAGACAATGCAAAAATAGAACTGAACAGAACAAAATTTGAATACATTTTTAAGCTAAAAGTCTTGGAATTATATTTTGGAATTTCACCAAGCCAATTAAAACTTTAATTATGAATAAAAAGACATTGACCTGGATTTCGGTCGTAGCCATAGTATTGGTTATTCTCTTAGTAACTGGAAAAAAAATGGGTTGGTTTGGTGATTCTGGTAATTATCAAAAAGTTGAATTAGCCGAGATTACTCCCATTTCGATTGTAGAAACTGTGGCGGCAACTGGGAAAATACAACCTGAAGTAGAAGTTGCTCTTTCTTCTGAAGTGTCGGGAGAAATTATTGAATTGCCACTTAAAGAAGGTCAAACCGTTGAAAAAGGCGATTTGTTGGTCAAGATAAATCCAGATTTGATTCAGGCTGCCGTGAGCCAGTCGCAAGCAGGTTTGGATAATGTTAGAGCGCAACTCGCACAAGCAAAAGCCAGCGAGAATAATGCAAAATTGAATTACGAACGGAGCAAGACCTTATTCGAAAGAGGGGTTATTTCTAAGTCGGAATGGGATAATGCCGTGGCAGACTACGAAATGGCACAAGCAAACAGACAAGCAGCCTATTACAATGTGCAGAGCGCCGCAGCGAGTTTAAAGCAGGCTAGAGAAAACCTATACCGAACTACAATTTACGCCCCGATGAGCGGAACAATATCTAAACTTTCCGTAGAATTGGGAGAGCGCGTTGTAGGAACAGCGCAAATGGCGGGAACTGAAATTGTGCGCGTAGCGAATCTTAAGAATATGGAGGTAGTGGTAGATGTGAATGAGAACGACATCGTAAAAGTTGCAATAGGCGATTCTGCCAATGTGGAGGTCGATGCCTATCTCGGACGCGAGTTTCGTGGCGTTGTAAACGAAATTGCAAACAGTGCACAAGCGGAACTAACAAGCGACCAAGTAACCAATTTTAAAGTGAAAGTTAGTATTTTGGCAGAATCCTACGCCGATCTCACCGAAGGAAAACCAGAAAGTTATTCGCCTTTCCGACCTGGTATGACGGCCACAGTCGATATTATTACCAACAAGAAAGATCAAATTATCGGTGTGCCCATCAGTTCCATTGTCGTTCGATCAGACACCACTGGCCTAGACAAATCCTTCTTGTCTGAAAAAAATATTAAACCAGGAGAACGGTTCGAGGCAGTTTATGTCAAAGAAGGCGATGAAGCTGTTTTAAAGCCCGTTACAACAGGAATACAGGATGAAACGAACATCGAGATTGTGTCGGGACTAAAAGAAGGAGAAACCGTAATAACGGGTCCCTATACAACAGTGACTAAAATTCTGAAACCTGGAGATAAAGTACAGCAAGCTGATAAAAATTAAACCCTGAAAACTGATGGCTACAATATTGTGTCTTGAAACTGCTACTACCAACTGCTCGGTTGCGCTTGCTGTTGATGGCAAAGTCATTGGGCTACGCGAGGTGAACAATTATAAGTACACGCATTCCGAAAATCTACATGTCTTTATAGAAGAGCTGATGCAGGAGTCTGAAACTGAAATGAATCAACTAGATGCCATTGCAGTGTGTAAAGGGCCAGGATCGTATACAGGATTGCGGATAGGCATTTCAGCTGCTAAAGGACTTTCTTTTGCGCTGGATATTCCACTAATTGCCATTCCAACACTACAAGCATTGGCAAAACAAGCTTCGTGCACCAACTGTTTCATTGTACCGATGATAGACGCACGCCGAATGGAGGTGTTTGCCGCTGTTTTTGATGCCGAAAATAATAAGGTGCGTGAAACACGTGCGGAAATATTAACCGAAGATTCCTTTTCAAATTTCCTGACCGAAGGGAAAACTGTCTTTCTTGGCGATGGCGCGGCTAAATTTAAAGACTTAATCCAACACAAAAACGCATACTTTTTAGAAGATAAATTTCCTAGTGCTGCGAATATGGCTAGCTTGGCGGAGGAGAAATATAAAATAAGCGACATCGAGGATGTCGCTTATTTTGAACCTAATTATTTCAAGGAGTTTAAGTCGAATTAAGTAAAGGCTATTGTAGCGAATCAAAATATTCGATTGCCTTCACAAGATCCGTCTCATTTCTAATGTCCAATTTATTTTCCTTTATAAAATTCTGAACGTCTTTTCGTTTGTCACCCATCATTCTCATGATTTTTGAGCGAGAGGATGGCATTTGGTAAAAACTACCGTCATCTACTAAATAGTAGGTAGTCGTCTTCTTGAACGAAGCCGGTGCTCCACGATCGTATGTTGATTTAGGCTCCTGACGTGGAGAGAAAGTTGAAACCACTTTCTTGTAAAGCGAATACCGATCCCCTTCGAAAAGCACATTAAAGTAACCACTTTTGTCTGGAAACCGCTCGTTGGTTACATAAACATAGATATCATTCAGAATATTGACATAGATGTCGGGAGAGTTCACAAGCGCTCCATAATCTGCATCGGTCTTGTTTTTCTTGATTTCAATTTCGTCTGCATATGCATTGTAGCGCATTGGAACACCGCGTGAAATCACTTCTTCTCCTTGGTAAATATTACCAGGGATAAAACTTGGGTTGGCATAGGCCTCATCCTTAATGGCTTCAAATTCAGCTTCAGTCAGGCCAAAAGCAAGTGATTTTTCATTCAAATCTATTGTTCTAACGTGAACATCAAGGTATTGATTCCTTTGGGCATAAGTATTTATGCCAAGTAGGGTGATAAGGCCTACGATTAGTATTTTTTTCATTGTTTTATGTTTTTAACGTATTTATAAATTAAGGTTTGAAATATACGAATTTCGATATGGTTTAAGTTGCTAAAAAGAAACAAAAACTATGCAGCTAATACTCAAAGTTTATACCGTTTTAGCAATATTAAGAGTTATTTTGAATTAACGGAAGTTAATTTCGTAGAACACGTCATATTGTTTATTCCTCCTTTTGAATGTGCACCGTATGTTGTGGAAATGGAATTTCAATTCCGGCTTTGTCCAGTCTCACTTTTCCTTCCTCCAAAACATGCCACCGCAATGCCCAGAAATCTGAATTCTTAGCCCAATAGCGCAGCATTAATTCCACATAGCTATCTTGAAGACCCGAAACTGCTACCATGGGTGCTTTATCGGCGTCTTTAATTACTGTGTCCTGATTGTTGACCAAGTCGAGTAGTATCTTTTTAGCTTCTCTAATATCGTCATCATAACTAATTCCGAAATGAAGCGTTTCGCGCCGAACTCCTAATACAGAGTAATTGATAACTTTTTCGTTGCTCAGTTTGCCGTTAGGAATAATGACAACCTGATTGCCAGGAGTTGTCAACCTCGTATTGAATATAGAAATCTCTGAAACAGTACCGCTTACACCTTGAGCTTCAATCCAGTCACCAACTCTAAAAGGGCGTAGTATCAATATTAGAATTCCGCCAGCAAAATTTGAGAGCGAACCCTGTAGAGCTAAGCCAATAGCAAGCGTGGCAGCACCAATCATTGCAATTAAGGAGGCCGACTCTACCCCAAGTTGCGTGATGACCAAAACAAAAAGCAGGAGTTTTAAGCCACGGTCAATAAGGAGTTTGATAAACTTATAAAGCGTGGGGTCGAAATCTTTATCGTCAAAATATTTTCGAATCAGACGATTGACGAATTTTATGAACCACCATCCTAATGCTAATATTAATAAGGAACTCAATAGTGTAGGGATGAATTCAATGAGTTGAGAGCCATACTTTTCAATATAAACGTCTAAGTCTTTTAGTTTGTCCATAGTGTAATTTAAACTTTTTGTTTTTTAATGAATTGATTTAAGGGTTTCTGATACTGTTTCCATCGGTTGTCGACAGGTGTTGTCAACACATACAAATAACAATGTTTTATCAGCAAGATACCGATTGCGAAACAGTGATTTATCATCGTCGCGATTCGTTGCTGCAATCACCTTATTGGGAAGGTAGTTGGCATTCAATTTTCGGGCTTTGACAAAGGCCTCAGGTCCTGTAATAACTATTTCGAAAAAATTATTTTTGAAGTTGAGTAATAAGTCCAGCCAGTTCGTAAATCCTCTCGGATGGCTTTCTGCTTGCGTTAAAACATTCTTCAACATCTGTTCTGATGTTTTATTATATGCCACATTTCCCGTTAACTTTGACAGCAAAAATAGGTTTTTTCCCATAACGGAATTCGATGCTGGGATAACATTGTCGAAATATTCAAAATATCGATGAATTATGGGTGAATACTGCTTCGATGAAAAAAAGAACATTTGCTTTTCTGAGTCGAAGAAATGCTGCAAGACATAATCGGTCAATTGTTCGGATACGGCAATCCATTTCCAATCGAATGTAACTTGATAAAGGTTGATAAAGGCTTCGATCACAAATGCGTAGTCTTCTAAAAATCCGTGAATACTACTTACTCCTGCTTTATAAATATGATTTAACGAACCATCATCTTGAAGTTGATGTGCTAGTAGGAATTCTGCATTTTTATTGGCGAATTTTAAATAAACTTCATTCCCAAGCGCTTTGTAAGCGTCTACATAAGCAGTTAGCATTAAGGCGTTCCAAGATGTTAAACTTTTGTCGTCGAGTCTAGGTAGGGGGCGTTTGTTTCTATACACGGATAGAACGGACTTCCAGCGCTGTTTCTTCTCGACTAACACATCGTGTTCGAGATCGAATTCCTGAACAATCTCACGATCAGATTTCTTTCTAACAAAAACATACTGCCCGTTTTCCCAGAGACCATACGGATTGATATTATAGTATTCTTGAAAAATATCGAAGTCGTCCCCGATTATATCTTGAATTTCCTGTTTCGTAAACGAGTAAAATGCACCTTCCTCCAATTCGCCTGCCTCATTTTCACTATCGGCATCGAGAGACGAATAAAAAGCTCCTGATGCATCGGTTAGGTGTGCTTCTATAAAAGCTAAGGTTTCGACGACAACTTCTTTGTAAAGTGGTCTCTGAGTGGCTGTGTAGGCGTTGGCGTACAAAGAAACTAAGAGTGCATTGTCGTAGAGCATTTTTTCAAAATGAGGGATATGCCAGCGGTCGTCCACACTATAACGTGAAAATCCACCGTCTATATGATCGTAGATTCCTCCGAACGCCATTTTATTTAAGGTGTGGGTAACAAAACTGAGTACTTTTTCGTCTTCTGTTTTTTTTGCATATCTCAGTAGAAAGTTCAGGCTGGTTGGCATCATAAATTTAGGTGCATCGCCAAACCCACCATTGTCGTAGTCAAAACTAGAGGCAAGATTATCTATGATTGGTTGAATCGGATAGCTTTTAAAGTTGATTTCCGATTCGTTTAACGCGATTAAATCCATAGATTTTAGCCCTGATTCCAAACGGTTTGCGTAGGTGACAAGTTTCTCTGGTTCGCGAATATAAAGTTCTTGAATTTGCTGCAAGGCATCGATCCATTGCTGTTTTCGAAAGTATGTGCCTCCCCAAACAGGACGCCCATCGGGAAGGGTCACCACGTTTAATGGCCAACCAGCGCTTCCGGTCATGAGTTGCACAGCATTGATGTAAATTTGATCCACATCGGGTCTTTCTTCCCGATCAACCTTTATCGAAATAAAATCTTGATTCATCACAGCGGCGACTTCCTCATCCTCAAAGCTTTCGTGCTCCATCACATGGCACCAATGGCATGCCGCATATCCGATGCTGATAATCATCAGCTTTTTTTCCTTTTTCGCTAGCTCCAGCGTTTTAGAGGTATAAGGTTTCCAAGCCACAGGATTGTGCACATGCTGCAGTAGATAAGGGCTAGTTTCGGAGATTAATTCGTTTATAAAAGATTTGTTTTTCAACGGCTGTGATTTGAAAGGAAGGATGAGCCCTTGCAAAAAATAAAAAATACGCTATAGAAAAAACCTATAGCGTATCTAAATTATAAGTGTTTCTTATTTAACTTCAAAGGTGATTTTGACATTTACTCTAAACTCAGCAACATCACCATCTTTAACAACACAACTTTGATCCTTGATATAGACAGATCGTATGTTTTTCACCGTTTTAGACGCTTCTTTTACGGCATTGCGCGTGGCATCTTCCCAACTTTTATTTGACTCTGCTAATACTTCAATTACTTTTAATATTTTCATGATTTATTTTTAATTAATTGATTATTAATGCCAAAAGTACAGTATTGAAAGGCGAAATATATAAAAGTTACGTTAAAACCCTGATGCGGTCCGTTAATCAAAGGAGGAAATGGCATTTATCCATTGATGGCTTCCACATTTTCGACTTCAGATCCTAGCATTTGTTTTAGTAGGCGTTCGATTCCATTTTTTAAGGTAACCGTAGACGAAGGACACCCGCTACAAGCCCCTTGAAGAACTACGCGCACTGTTTTTGTCCCTGTGTCAAAAGAATCGAATAGAATATTTCCGCCATCTTGCGCTACGGCCGGAATAACGTATTCATCTAAGATTGAGACAATTTTCTCTTCAAAGGCAGAGCGCGGTTTTGGCGAAGGATTCGGTTCCTTTTGAACAGGGGTTGCGCCATCTTCGGTGGCTTTGTCGTGAGTCGTAATGGGCTTGCTATTTTCAATATAATTCTTAAGGAATTCGCGAAGTTGCATCGTGACCTCCTCCCAAGCAACCATATCGTATTTCATGATTGAAACGTAATTCTGGTTAAAAAAAACCTCTTTGACGAAAGGAAAGCTGAAAAGCTCCATGGCTAAAGGCGATTGACGAGCCTCACTGACGTGTTTGTACTCTAAGATAGTATCAACCAAGGCGCGGTTGGCAATAAACTTCATAACCGAAGGATTGGGCGTACTTTCTACATAAATGGATGTGGGTAATTTTTTTGATGTTTCTAAAGGCGTTATCACTGGTTTGCCGCTATTTAGATACTCTAAAATTAAAGCCGCCACATCATGTTGAACGGATTCCCAATCGATGATGTCATGTTTTTCAACTGCGACAAAATTTTGTGAGATAAAAACCGTTTTAATAAATGGCAGTTGGAAAAGCTGTTCGGCCAATGGGCTTACTTTTGCTTCTTGCATGCTCTTGAACTCATAGCTTTTGGCTTGAGTCAGGAAAGAATTAATATTAAATTTAATAATATTTTCATTCGATGTCGAAGTAATATCGACGGTGTATTCGGACATAGCGTAATGTTTTTTACAAAAATATAAAAAGAAAAACAATGTATTTGATATATTTGAGGCGGAAAGCTTGTTATGAGGTGTTTTGATGATAGGTTCTCGCTTATTTAAGTCGAGAATCGCGATTGAAACAACGGCCTAGGTGCATTTATTTTTAGTATTAACTATCGGAACAATAAAAAGACCAATATTTTTGATAGATTTGGATTTTATAACCAGAATTATTGCTGTGAAGTTAATGCCGTTGTTTATCTTGCTTGCCGAAAATAAAATTTTCCTTTGAGAGATGGAAGAGTTGATGCAAATACGGCCCATTGGTTTTTAGACTTAAATTGACATCCAAATACTATGAATATTAAGAATCTCCTACTAATTCTCTTGTTTTTAACCTCGCTTTTTGGCTATTCGCAAGAGGGAATTCCTGTTTATGCAGACTATTTAACGGATAATATGTATTTGATGAACCCAGCTATGGCAGGGGTTGCTCCTACAACTCAAATTCGAATCACAGCTCGCCAACAATGGTTCGACCAACGAAATGCACCAAATTTGCAAACATTAAATTTCACAAGTAGACTCGGTGGTCGTTCTGGAGTAGGTGTTATTGCGTATAACGATAGAAATGGATTTCATTCTGAAACTGGAGGATATCTTACGTATGCGCACCATATTCCACTTTCAAAATACCAAGGCGAATTGCATCAGCTTTCTTTTGGATTAAGCGCTGGATTTACTCAAGCGAGATTGGATGAAACACTTTTCGACTTAAATGATTTTGATCCGATTATCGCTGGGATTATGCAGAGCGAATCCTATTTTAATGCCGATGTGGGTGTGGCATATAATTACCAGGATTTGTCAGTACATTTCGCAGCGAAAAATATATTATTCTCAAACCGATCACTCTATTCAGATAAGTATGAATCTAAAAACCTTCGAAAATATATCGTTGGCGCAGGTTATGCTTTTGGAGATTATATGGAAGCGTGGAGTTTTGAACCATCATTACTTTTTCAACTGACAGAACGCACAGGTGAAAAAGCAATCGATTTGAACTTTCGAGCTTTTAGAAATATGGATTTTGGGGGGCTTTGGGCTGGTCTATCTTATAGACGAAGTTTTGACGGAGCAGAATATATGAGTGGAGAAAGTGTAAAAGATCAGAAGCTACAATGGATTACACCAATCGTAGGAGTGAACCTTCACGAGTTTATGTTTGCTTACACTTACAGTTATCAAACAGGCGATGCCAGATTCGATAGTGGTGGCTATCATCAAATAACCCTAGGATATACATTCGATGGCGGTAGAGGTAGTCGATATGACTGTAATTGCCCTAACGTGAACTAGGGCAGTTCGTCAGATATTTTTCAGGAAATCTTTTAAAATCTACGCTTATCATGCTTCCGGATTCACGATTTAGGAAAGTGAATAATCATGCCTTATAGTTTAACATTATAATTTCAGAAAAACATGATAATTAGACCGGTAAACGGAATTCATCCGCAGATTCCTGACGATTGTTTTATTGCAGAAAACGCAACAATCGTTGGCGATGTAACGATGGGTAAAAAATGTAGTGTGTGGTTTCAAGCTGTTATTCGTGGCGATGTGAATGCTATTACTATCGGAAATCAAGTAAATATTCAAGATGGCGCAGTAATTCATGCCACATATAAAGTCTCACCGACGGTTATAGGGAGTAATGTGTCTATTGGCCATAATGCGATTGTGCACGGCTGTACTGTTCACGACAATGTACTCATCGGTATGGGAAGCATCGTAATGGACGATTGCATCATTGAGAGTAACAGTATTATTGCTGCAGGTGCCGTAGTTCTTAGAAACACACGAGTTGAAAGTGGTAGTATTTACGCAGGCGTTCCAGCGAAAAAAATTAAAGACGTAAGCCCAGAACTCACAAAAGGTGAGATTGAACGAATTGCGAATAATTATGTCTTGTATTCTAGCTGGTTTAAGGGATGAAGAATATTTCTTTCCCGTAAAAGAATCTCTTTAAAAATCTAATACTTCAACAACTATCTTTTCTGAATAAGCTGCTAACAAATCTTGCAAAGTTTGTGGTTCAGCGTTGGTATAAAATGCGAGGTGAGGCGGTGTTGTTTCGGATCGAAGAAAATCTAGGTTGGTTAATATCGTTTTAGTTTGTCTTGCAACTGCTTTTCCCGAATCAATAATACAGATATGCTGGGGTAGAATCTCTTTTAATGTTGGGATTAGATAGGGGTAATGACTACACCCCAAAACAATATAGTCTACTTGGGCATCAATCATTGGTTTGGTGTATTTTTTTAAAAGCGATTTGAGCGCTTCGCTGTCTAGTTTTCCAGACTCTATCAACGGAACCAAACCCTCCCCAATAATCTCAATAATGTTTATATGATTAGATAGGTTTTCGCTTGTCTTTGTGAAGAGTTTGCTGTTCAGAGTTCCTTTGGTTGCTAGAATTCCTATGTTCCCTGATTTGCTCTTTAAAGCCGCTGGTTTGATGGCGGGTTCGATACCGATGAACGGAATGTCGTACGTGTCTCTCAAAGTGGCTATGGCGTTGGTGGTAGCAGTATTGCACGCAACCACGATGAGTTTGCATCCGAATTCGATTAGTTTTTCGGTGTTCTTTATACTTAATTCGATTATTTCTTCGGGCGAACGACTTCCATAGGGCGCGTTCTTGCTATCGGCAAGATAGGTGGTGTGTTCGTGCGGCATCAGTTCGTGGAGTTCTTTCCAAATAGACGTGCCGCCAACACCCGAGTCAAAGATTCCGATGGGGCTGTTTTTGTTCACAGGTATAAAGTTACCTAATAACTGGAGAATCTACATAAAAAAACTGTCCGCGATTTTTGCGGACAGTTGTAAGTGTGTTTTATGGCGAGGGGATTATTAAATTCCCATATCCTTCTTTACATCGTCCATAAGGTCTTTACCCTCTGCTAGGATGATTCCACTGCCCATGGTAGAGTCTAGAACGTAGTTAAATCCTTGTGCACGTCCTACTTTTTGAATTGTGCTCTGTGCTTTTTCAAGAATAGGTTTGAAAACGTCGGCTCTTTTTTGGTCTAAGTCTTCCATAGCTTGTTGTCTATATGCTTGTATGTTGTTTTGCATATCTTGGATTTCCTCGAACCTTTTTTGGTTTTCTTGGTCCGATTGATCGACAGCTTCAACATCGTACTGTCTTGCCTTAGTTTCAAGCTCACTCATCATCGCTTTGATCTCGGTTTCGTAAGATCTCTGAATTTTCTCTAACGAATTTTGCGCTGCTTTATATTCAGGCATCATTTCAATCAATTCTTGTGCGTTAATATGTGCAATTTTAGTTTGCGCATTGACGAAGCTTGTCGCCCCTGCAAAAACTACCAAAGCAACCAGTAGAGTTTTTATTTTTTTCATTGCTCGCATTTTTAATTAAGTGTTATTTGTTTAATTTAATTTTTGGTTATTTATATTCGATAATGTTGTTATAAGTATAACGCTATTATTTTTTATGTGTGTCTTCCTAATCGTTCTGACGGTTTTTTCGAGCGTTTATAATGGAATCTCTGCGACGTTGTCTCGTTTCTTCCATTTCTCTACGACGTTGCTCTCTGTCGCGTAATTTTTCCTCGCGAATAGAATCGCGTTCTCTTTGTTTTGCAGCTCTTGTTTCTTCGCGCTCTCTTTTCATTTGTTCAATTTCCGTCTCACGTTCTTTTCGTTTATCCTCCATCATTTGCTCACGCTCGGTTTTACCTTCCGCTGCTTTCATGGCTTTTTCCTCTTCACGCTCTATTTCGCGCTGCTCTTTTCTTGTCTGTGCTTGAACACGTCTTCCTGCGCGTTCAATACTTCGCAATACCCTGTCGCTGATGTCGTGGCGCTGGTTGGCATATAACATTACGACATCGGCCGATTTGTCGAAAATAAAATCATATTTTCTGTTCTCAGCAATTTCTTGAATAATGTTGAATACTTGATCTTGAATGGGCTGAACTAGTTGACGGCGTTGAATCATCAAATCGCCATTCGGACCAAATCGATTTTGCTGATATGTACTCATTTCTTCTTCTTTAATTTGGATTTCCTCTTCGCGTTCCTCGATTAGTTCATTGGTCAATAAAACACGCTCATTCGCCAGATCTAATTTCATCTGATCAATCTCATTTTGCATTTTTTCGATGTCCTGCTTCCAACGCTGAACTTTTCCCGATAGTTGGGTTTGTGCTTCGCGATAATCAGGAACACTTTCTAAAATGTATTCCATGTCTATGTATCCAATTTGAATACCTCGTTGAGCAGTTGAAATCAAACTGAAGCACAAAAGAGAAATTGTAAGTAATATGGTTGTTTTTGTCTTCATACTTGTAGTAGGTTGTTGTTTATGAAAATACTGTGCCAAAATTAAAATTGTTGTCCAATAATAAAGTGAGTTTGCCATCCATTGGGCTCTGTTTGGTTTAAAACTGGATCGAATCCGTAACCAAAATCAATACCTAAAAGTCCAAATGCTGGCATAAATATACGAACTCCTAGTCCCGCAGATCGTTTTAGATTAAAGGGATTGTATTCGTCGAAAGAATCAAATGATCCTCCACCTTCTGCAAAAGCCAAGACATAAACAGAAGCCATTTGTGCCAAGGTTACAGGATATCTTACTTCTAACGTAAATTTGTTGTAAATAGTATTACCGTCGATATGACTGAGCGATTGATTTGGATATCCTCTGAGTTGAACTACCTCGCGCCCATCTAAACTGTAGGCATCGAGACCATCACCTCCTAGGAAAAATCTTTCAAAAGGAGGAATCCCGCGATCGTTGTTGTAAGCACCTAAGAATCCAAATTCACCCGCTGTCCGGAGTACAAGTTTATCATACAGTCGCGTATACCAATCACCGTTAAACTTAACTTTATAGTATTCCAACCATTTAAAACGCTCTTGATCAATTTCCGACCTTCTTATCTTTGCATCAACCAGTTGGCTACTGTTAGCGTTAGGATCGCCGATAATATCCTCTTGTTGTTGGCGCTCTTCCTTGAGAGCTTTATAATCAACATTATTAAAAGCCGAATAGGGGAGTGTTAACTTCGCCGTAATACTAAACTTAGAACCACCCAATGGGTAAATCGGGTTTACAGTTGTATTGTCTCGGCTCAACCCTACGGTATAGGCTAAATTGTTTGAATATCCGTCACCAAAAGTAAATAACCCGGTGTTGTAATTGTTCAGGTTGTAGTGTTGAAAACTCAGCGAATTAGACCATACGAAATAATCATCAGGCCATTTTAATTTTTTTGCCAACCCAACAGAGGCTCCAGTAATCGTAAAGCTTTTGCTTCTATCTGCGCGGCGTCTATAGTAGTCGTACAGATATTGTTCTGTATGCGAAAAAGACGTCGAGAATTGAACAGGTTTTTTGCCACCCAACCACGGCTCCATTAACGACATGCTATAGGTTTGATAATAGCTGCTTGCTTGAACTCTTAAAGCAAGCGTCTGACCATCCCCCATTGGTAAGGGTCTGTATGACTTTGGGTTAAAGATGTTGCGGAGCGAAAAGTTCTTAAACGAAAGTCCAAGCGTTCCGATAAAACCACCACCGCCATAACCTCCTTGAAGCTCTACTTGGCTAGATCCTTTTTCAACAACAGAATATTCAATATCTACAAGGCCGTTGTTTTCATCTACGTTTTGCAGGTTAGGACTCAATTTTTCAGGATCGAAAAAGCCTAATTGCCCTAGCTCTCTTAAGGTTCGTATAATGTTTCGTTTGCTGTATTTTTGTCCTGGGAGTGTCCGTAACTCACGATAAATTACGTGGTCGTTGGTTCTGTCATTGCCTACTACAGAGACGTGATTGAAATGGAAAAGATTTCTTTCCATAATACGAATTTCAAAATCAATGGTGTCTTGACGAACAGCAACTTCAACAGGATTTATTCGAGCGGCTAAATAACCGTTGTTTTGATATAGGTTTGTTATGTCCTCGGCATCTGGGTCTGAGTCGTCCTGAATACGTTCTTGTAGTAAGACACCATTATAAACATCTCCTTTTTTGATGCTGAGCAGTTCTCGCAGTTGGGCGTCGGTAAACACACTGTTACCAATGAACCTCACATCGCCAAAATAATATTTATCGCCTTCTTCTAGTTCCAACTGAAGCGCCACATTTTTGTTGTCGATTACAATCAGACTGTCGTCTAGGATACGGGCGTCACGAAAACCGTTGGATTTATACTTCTTGAGTAACGATTCTTTGTCTTCTGCAAAACCTTCTTCTGTGTATTTTGAACGCTTCCAAAAGCGAAACACATTTTTCACTTTTGTCTTTTTCATTGCCGCACGCAATTGGCGGTCTTTGAAGTCTTCGTTTCCTATGAAATCAAATCGCTTCACTTTAACGCGATTTCCACGATCGATGTCAATTCTCATGTTTTGCGATACCTCTATCCCTGCAGAATCTAGGACTGGTGTAGTGGTAATATCGACCTCGGTGTTTAGGAAACCATCTTTTTGATATTTTTTTACGATGTGATTTCGGGTGGTATTGATCAGGTTGTTGGTAATCTTAACGCCAGGGTCTAATTTATTGTCCTTGATGATTTCCTTGATCTTGCTTTTCCTGATGCCCGATCCGGTAACCGTTACTTCGTGAAGTTTAGGGAGTTCGACGATGTAGAGTTCTAAGTCGATCAGGTCATCCTCCATATCGGTTACGTAAAATGCAATATCGCTAAAGAGGTTCTGATCCCATAGTTTACGAGTAACTTGACTTAGTTTTTCGCCTGGCACGTGAATTCTATCACCTTTTTTAAGTCCAGTAAATGCAATAACGGTCTGCTCATTAAAGCTCTGAGTCCCTGTAACGCTAATCGATCTAATGGTATATTTCCTTCCGCTGTCAAGTTCTTTTTCCTGAGCTAGAAGAGTAGGAGCTGAGAATATTGCAATTAGAAATATGAAAAGAATTCTTTTAAACATAGACAATACGAAGCTATTGATTGAGCTGTTCACTGGTTTTTCCAAATCTTCTTTCTCTGTTTTGATAGTCTAACAATGCCTCAAATAGGTGTTTTTTTGTAAAATCTGGCCAAAGTATATTTGTAAAATATAATTCGGCATAGGCAATCTGCCACAGCATAAAATTGCTAATGCGCTGTTCCCCACTAGTACGTATCAATAAATCTACGTTTGGCAAATTTTGCGTGTAAAGATGATTATTAATAACCGTTTCATCAATATCGTGCGGCGAAATTAGGTTATTTTTAACTTTATCGCTAATCTCTTGAACTGTTTTTATTATTTCTTCGCGAGAACCGTAGCTTAGCGCCAAGGTAAGGGTTAATCGTTTGTTGTTTTTGGTCTCGTCTATGGCCTTCATCAACTCTTTGTGCACCGAAGTGGGCAGCTTCTTGAGATTCCCGATGGCACTAAGTTTAATTTCGTTTTCTTGTAATGAGGTAATTTCTTTTTTTAATGAAGAAACCAGTAATTTCATCAACAAGCTTACTTCTTTTTCTGGACGCTTCCAATTTTCTGAAGAAAAGGCGTATAATGTAAGATTTTCAACACCAATTTCTGCACATCCTTCGACAACCTCTTTAACTGCTTTGCTTCCACTTTCGTGTCCTTTAAAACGAAGCAAACCTTTAAGCTTAGCCCAGCGGCCGTTGCCGTCCATGATAATAGCGACGTGTTTAGGAAGTTTTGCGCGATCTATTTGGTCTTTTTTTGCCATAGTTAATAGATGGAGTTACATGGTTTTCGTCCGAAGGCAAAGGTAAGGGTTGCACCACTAAATACATACCAATCATTGCTGTTAGGATTTCCAAAGGCACGTCGTGTACCATTGGGACTGTCTTTCCCGGGATTGCTTCCGTCGATATTGTCTGAAAACGTATAACGTACGCCCAACTCGAGCCCTAACATAAGATTGCGCCCAATTTTCGCCTTATAGCCTATAGCCATCGGGATTGCATAGCTAATAGCGTTGGAGTGGTAAGACTTCATTTTCTTAGCACCTTCCTCTTCTTGGTAGAGGTCGTCATAGGCAAATACAGCAAAGCCAGTAAACAAATAAGGTGTGGCAATACGTTTCCCACTGTGAACATCAAATTCCCAAAAAGTATATTCCATTCCCAAAGAAAACTCTTTAATCGAGTTGATAAAAGAATAGTCGCGTTGATTTCTCCTTGAACTACTACTTTGGGAATCCTTTGCTTGTAATTGACCAAAGAGAAGGCTAGCCCGATAAGAGTGTCGTGGGCTGCGATTGTATTTGATTATTCCGCCAAGAACCATCTTTGTGGGATAAATATAAAATTCGCGGCCAACATCGCCAATATAGTTTGCGCCACCAATCATCCCACCTATCTCATAGGTTTGCGCTTGGGCACTAAATCCCATTGTGAAAATTGTCAGTATGAATAGATAATTCTTCATTCGATTTTAAAAGTTTGCAAATATAAGAATTAAGTTATCTTGGGTTAATTCTTTGCCTGCTTGTTTTACCTCTAATGGGTAAACATAACTAAACCGTTATTATTGTTTTATTATGTGATTTTCCTAGAGAATTTATAGGTTGTAATTGCGTTTGTCTTCGCCCCACAATAGTTTTTTTCGCAAGGTTTGGATAAAACTGTCTTCGTGCAATTGCACCAGCTTTATTGAAAATGGCGCCTTTTTAATAATAATCTCTGCTTTGCTTTCGATAGTAGTTGTTCTCGAGTCTAATGATAATAGAAAAGAATCTTCGCGACCCGAAACTTTCAGGCATAGTGTTACCGTCTCCGGAACAACTAGGGGGCGGGCGCTTAGGTTGTGAGGAGCAATTGGCGTAAGTAAAAAGTTTTTTGCGCTTGGTTCGATAATGGGGCCGCCGCAGCTTAAAGAATATCCGGTAGAGCCTGTAGGTGTAGCAACTATTAAACCGTCAGACCAATAGGAGGTGAGGTAATTGTCGTCAATCCAAGTTTCAACTTGAATCATAGAGCTGGTGTTTCGACGATTTACAGCCACTTCGTTAAGCGCAAAATTTAATTGTTGGTCTTTTACTGGCGGATCTGTTGTCACCGTGAGAAGGGTGCGTTCTGAAATCGTGTATTTTCCTTCTAAAATTTTGCCCAAATTATTGGTCAATTCTTCTTTCTGGATGGTGGCTAAAAACCCAAGTCGTCCGGTGTTGATGCCTACAATCGGAATGTCTAAATCGGCTACAAAAGCCACGGCCTTTAATATAGTACCATCGCCCCCAACACTAAAGAAATAATCGAAACTATCGTCTAGTTTTCCGAAGGATGCGAAATTGGAAAATCGGTGCTCTTTTTCTTGATTCTGTTTTAGAATTTTTAAAAAGTTAGCTTCAATCACAATTTGTGCTCCCTTAGCTTCTAAGGCGTCGAGCAAGATTTGAAAATAACTTTCAGAATTCTCGTGATAAAACTGACCGTATATTCCTATTTTCATTGAAAAAACATTAAAATTCTATACTGATTGGTTTTTTATTATACCTATACCTAATATTATTATATGCTAAGGTATTTGTCCAAGTATTTTGAGCGATCTTTAAGATCTTCTATAAACTTATCTTCGTCGTGTTGACTAATCACCGTATAATTATACCTTCTGAAAGTTTGTACAATACTATTCAAGCTACTCTGACCAACTTTAAGAGTTACCTCTACTTTTGTATCTGTGGCTTTAGATATAAATAAACCAAAGATATGTGCTTTATTAGATTCTACAATTTGACAAATTTCGCTGAAGGAATATTCTTGAATTCCTTTTTCTACTACGATAATTCCTCCCGACTCATTTAAAAATGGGGTGCTGTTAAAAATGCCCATAATGTCGTTTAGCTCATAGTAGCCCATATATTGGTTGTCTTCCCCCAAAACTGGAATAATATTGCAGTTGTGTACGGCGAAGGCTTTCAGGATATCCAACCAGTTGGCATTGGAAAGAACGTGGAAAGGCTCGATGGCGTAGCGAAAATCGCTTAATAATTTATCGCCATCAAAGCAATAAGCATCATTCTCGGCAATGCACCCAACATAATCTCCATTGTGCGCTACGGGTAGATGGGAATAAGTAAGGTGTTTAAAAACATTTTGGGCCTCTTCCATCTTGGCGTTAAGATTTAAAGGCTCAATGTCGTTAATGATGTATTCCAGTGTGTTCATGCTCGTGGCAATTTTTGTGCAAATTACTAAATTAAGGACTTTTTGATAGAAATGCTTTGTATTTTTGTTTTTCTAAGGAGTTAGAACTTAAAAGCATCCAAAAAAAAGACACTTTCAAAATATACTCTTTGAAAATCAGATGTAGGATTACTCTAATTTACAAGTATCTAAAAATAATTCACAACAAAAAATATTTTATGACAAGATTAAGTGTAAACATCAATAAGGTGGCCACACTCCGAAATTCACGAGGAGGTAACGTTCCTGATGTACTTTTAGCGGCTAAAAAAGTTCAGGAATTTGGCGCTCAGGGAATTACAATTCATCCGCGACCAGACGAACGTCATATTCGCTACCGTGATGCCTATGATTTGAAACCATTAGTAACTACCGAATTCAATATAGAGGGCAACCCTATAAAAGAGTTCGTGGACATGGTTGTAGAAATTAAACCAACTCAAGTTACTTTGGTTCCAGATGCCGTAGACGCTTTGACATCAAATGCGGGATGGGATACCGAGAAGCATCAAGCTTTTTTAAGTGAAGTTATCGACGAATTTAAGCGAAACGAGATCCGAACAGCTATTTTCGTAGACCCGGAACTCAAAATGATTGAAGGTGCAGCTAAAACAGGCGTGGATAGAGTGGAGTTGTATACCGAAGAATACGCCGTACAATATGGATTGGGAAACAAAAAAGCTGTGGATATCTATACCGAATGCGCAGTTTTAGGTCATGAGCTTGGTTTAGGAATTAACGCAGGGCACGATCTGTCGCTTGATAACATGCGATTTTTTAAACAAAACGTTCCTCATCTTCTTGAAGTGAGTATCGGTCACGCCCTAATCTCGGAAGCACTTTATGATGGATTCGAAAAAGTTATCAAAGGCTACTTAGAAAGATTGAAATAACCTCCCACCAAACCTGAAATAAAATGACTCTTCACTCTCAAATAATAGGCGAAGGAACACCGTTTGTCATCCTCCATGGATTTTTAGGGATGAGCGACAATTGGAGAACACTAGGAAATCAATTTGCAGAAAACGGCTTTCAAGTACACCTCGTCGACCAACGAAATCACGGACGCAGTTTTCATAGCGATGAATTTTCTTATGAAGTAATGGCAGCAGATCTAAAAACCTACTGCGATGAAAAAGGGTTGGACCAAATTGTCCTCCTGGGGCATTCTATGGGTGGAAAAACGGCCATGGAGTATGCTGTCACCTATGGCAACAGAATTTCGAGGCTCATTATTGCCGATATAGCGCCTAAATATTATCCGCCACACCATCAAGATATCTTAAAAGCACTGTCGGCGTTGGACTTTTCTGAGATTACTTCCAGAGGTCAGGCAGAAGAAGTGCTGGCCCAATATATTAAGGAGAGTGGGGTGCGTTTATTTATAATGAAAAATTTATACCGAAAAAATAAAAATGAATTCGGCCTGCGTATCAACCTGCCTGTTTTAAGCGATAAGGTGGACAACATAGGAGTTGGGCTTGATGATGATGCCATTTTTGAGGGCGATACACTTTTTATCGCTGGCGGAAAAAGCAACTATGTAGATGAAATGGATAAGCCGCTTATCGAAAAACACTTTCCAGCCGCTCGCATAGAAACTATTGAAGGGGCAGGCCATTGGCTTCACGCAGAAAAACCTGAAGCGTTCTTTACTATGTGCATGACCTTCTTAAAATAGCATCAAAAGGCTACTCTGTGTCAGGATACTGAGTCCGATCTAAATTAAACTTTTTAACCCCAAAATTGCCTTCCGAGGGATCTAGAAGGTCTAAATCATTTTTTCGGCAGGTTGTTATGAAATATTATTCTTTTTAAAAAATGCTAAAACAGAGTTAAAAGTATTTTATTTTTTATATTATTGTAACTTACATTTCTTATGCGCGCATAAGAAAAACATGGCAGGCAGAGCTGTCTGTATGGTATTTATAATTTGTCAAAACTAAATTTCATTATGAGAAAATTAATGCTTTTCGCCGTATTTGTATTATCGGCTTCCGTCGCATTTGCAGGCGGTTATCGCGTAGCTTTACAGGGTCAGAAAGCCTTGGCTATGGGGCACGCGGGGGTAGCTGTGATTAACAGCAGCGAGTCTGTCTTCTTTAACCCTGCTGGATTGGTATATCTGGAAGATAAAATCAGTATTTCAGCCGGTGTCACTGGTGTGTTTTCGAACATTAGTTACCAAAACACCGCTACAGGAGATTATGTAGAGTCTGAGAGTCCGATGGGAACGCCACTTTACTTATATGCTTCTTATAAAGCTAACGATTGGCTTTCTGTTGGATTGGGGGTTTATACACCTTATGGAAGTGAAGTGAAATATGAAAAAGGTTGGGTAGGGTCGCACTTAGTGAATTCGATTAAGTTGCAAGCCATTTATATCCAGCCTACGGTTTCTATTAAATTAAACGATATGGTTAGTATTGGTGGAGGACCGATCTATGCTACCGGATCGGTAAACTTTGATAGAAGCTTGAACCGAACCTTGACCGATCTCGAAGGGAATCGTTCAACTGTAGAAGTAGATGCGAAAGGAGTAAATAACTGGGGATGGGTTGCAAGTACGATGATTAATTTTACTGAAAACCTACACTTCGGAGCTACTTACCGCTCTGAAATAGTCCTAAATACAGACGATGGCGATGCTACATTTAGCAATATTCCAAACTCTCCATTGACTCCGTTTGAAGATTCATCCATAGAAGCCGGATTGCCTATGCCAGCAGAATTAGCGATAGGATTGTCGTATGATTTCGAAAAATGGACTGTGGCATTCGATTATAACCGCGCGTTCTGGAGTGTCTATGAGTCGCTGGATATCAAGTTCGAAAATCCAAATATTCCGGACTCCTTTAACGCTAGAAATTATAAAAACTCCTCGGTCTATCGTTTTGGTGTGCAGTATGACGTGTCTTCGATGTTTACATTGAGAGCAGGATACTACTTTGATGAAACTCCTGTGCGAGACGGATATTTTGCGCCCGAAACACCCCGTAACGACAGCAACAACTTTACTGCTGGGTTAACCGTAAATGTTAACGATAACTTGCAGATCGATGCGGCATTCTTGTATTCGCATTTTAAAGAAGTAAATGCATCCTACGACCACTACTTTGAAGATGGTGTTGCGGTACCTTTCAAAGGAACCTATAAGACAAACGCGTTTGTCCCAGGATTAGGTCTTACTTATAAACTATAATTGAAAATTTGCTAAAAATGAAAAACATACTAAAATATACGTTTGCAGTCCTAGCTATCGGCTTTGTAAGTTGTGAGCCAGAATTCGACAAATCGGTAACCGATGCCGGATTTTACAGTAGCGGAACAGCTAACTTCGCGAACTTCGTAGCCGTTGGAAACTCTTTGACTGCTGGATATAACGACGGCGCACTATATATCACTTCTCAGGAAGCAAGCTATCCAAATTTAATGGCCGAAGTATTTGAATTCGCGGGTGGTGGCGAGTTTTCCCAACCACTAATGAATGACAATACAGGTGGAATGATGTTCAATGGAACACAAATCCTAGAAAACCGACTGGTATTAGGGGTGGATGATCAAGGAAATCCAGGTCCGATACGATTGGAAGGAACACCAACCACAGATGCCACAAATAAACTTAGCGGTACTTTCCAAAACATGGGAGTGCCTGGGGCAAAAAGTTATCACCTGGTAGCACCTGGATATGGTAACCCGGCAGGCGTACCTGTAGGTCAGGCAAATCCATATTTTGCTCGTTTTGCGAGTAGTGAATCAGCTTCTGTAATTGGCGATGCGGCAGCGCAGAATCCAACATTTTTCACGTTGTGGATTGGAAATAACGACATCTTGAGTTATGCAACTTCAGGTGGAAGTGGTGTGGATCAAACAGGAAACCTAGACGTAACAACGTACGGTCCGAACGATATCACAGACCCAAATGTATTTGCATTGGTTTACAGCCAGCAAGTTGAAGCTCTAAAAGGTTCTGGTGCTAAAGGTGTCTTGCTCAACATTCCTGAGGTAACGTCTATTCCATACTTCACTACGGTTCCTACCAATGCTATTCCTTTAGATGCTGCTACAGCCGCTATGCTAAATGCACAGTTTGAAGGGTATAACACACAAATCCTTCCTGGATTAGTTTTAGCTGGTGTGCTTAGTGAAGAAGAGGCGGCGATGAGAATGATTAGTTTTCAAGCCGGACAGAATTACCCAATTATGATCGACAACGACTTAACTGATGTGACGCAAATTCTAATGGGCCCTCCTTTTGATTTGGATCCTGAGACAGCTGGTCTTCTTGGAAAACTGCGTCAAGTTAAAAATGAAGATCTAATTGTCCTTACGGCATCGTCTGTGCTCGGATCAACACCAGACCCAAACAACCCAATGGGCATTATGGGTTTAACCATTCCATTGTCTAACGAATTGGTGTTGAGTGTAACAGAACAAGATCGTGTTCGAAATGCAACTATGGCATACAATGCCGTGATCCAAGGATTGGCGATGGACCATAACTTGGCATTTGTAGATGCAAAAAGTGCTTTAGCACAAGTGGCCGATGGTGGTGTAAGTTATGATGGAGGTGTGCTTACATCTCAATTTGTTACAGGTGGCGCCTTCTCATTAGATGGAGTACACCCAACGCCAAGAGGTTATGCTTTTGTGGCCAATTTAATCCTAAATGCAATTGAGGATACGTACGATGCAGACCTTCCAAAGGTTACTGTTGGAAACTACGCAACGATAACGTATCACAATAATTAACCAAGATATCACTAATCCCTAATTTGAAAAAAAACCGCTTAAACTAGATTTAGGCGGTTTTTTCATATATTTACATGTCAGGTGATGCCTTCGAGTTGACTACAAATCGATAGTGTAGCCTTGAAAGAACAACATGTGAATCGTAAATTATAGAATATGAAATTCATCGTTAAACTATTGCTCAGTGCGCTTGCTGTAATTCTTTTGGCCGAATTGCTAAAAGGTATTCAAGTGGATGGTTACTTAACCGCTGTTATTGTAGCGTTGGTGTTAGGACTATTGCGGTCGATTGTAAAGCCTATTCTAATTCTCCTCACACTTCCTATAACGATTCTTACGTTCGGACTTTTTCTATTCATCATCAACGCTTTTATTGTTCTGATGGCGGGTTACTTAGTGCCCGACTTCGCTGTTGCATCGATTTGGTGGGCGCTTCTGTTTAGTGTGTTGCTAACCGTTTTCGAAAGTGTTCTCTTTTCGGTTATCAAAGAAGATTAATAAACATAAATCCAGATTAAGACTTTTCGTTTTTTCACGAATAGCCTTTGGACATTTCCATTATTAGAAGGTATTCGATTTTAATACAGACGATAAGGAATGCTATTACCTTGTTAACAAGACTTTAAATGTTTGTCTTGTTCTGTAAAAAACAGTACTTTTGCAAGCCAAAATTCATAAGAGGAAAAAATGAATATCACAAAAAAAGACATCGACGACTTAAATGCCGTACTCACGGTAGAAATCGTTAAAGACGACTACGAAGGAAAAGTCGAGAAAATATTAAAAGATTATCGGAAGAATGCCAACATTCCTGGTTTCAGAAAAGGCCATGTCCCTATGGGAATGATTAAGAAACAACACGGAAAGGCAGTCTTAATTGATGAGGTGAACCGACTTTTGCAAGATGCATTGCAACAGTATATCACCGAAGAAAAACTTGATATCCTAGGTCATCCGCTTCCTAAGAATGAGGATGAGATCGACTGGGATAGCGATGATTATTCATTCGAGTTTGAATTAGGATTAACCCCTAAGTTCGATGTCGACCTTAAAGCGCACGAAACGATTCAGTATAAGATTGTAGCCGATAAGGAAATGATCGACAGTCAAGTAAAGACGATTCGCAAGCAATACGGAAAACTGATTTCGAAGAAAGAAGTAGCAGAAGGCGATGAGATTACGGGAGTATTCACGTACGAAGCGCCGGAAGATTCTGACATTGCAAGTATTGATAAAACGGCAACTTTTTCAACAACTGAGGTTAAAGGAAAAACGCAACTAAAAGCGTTAATTGGAGCCAAGCCAGGAGACAAGGTTACTTTAAAAACAAAAGGGTTGTTTGTTGACGAGCACGATAACCAGCGGTTGCTAGGTGTGTCTCACGATCAAGCACACGGGTTGGATATTGAAGTAACGCTAGAGATTAAGGAAGTCAATGAGCGCGAATTGGCTGAATTGAACCAAGAGCTGTTCGATAAGATTTTAGGTGAAGGAAAAGTAACGTCTGAAGAAGAATTGCGCGATAAAATTAAAGAAGAAGCGGAAGGACAATTTGTTCAACAAAGCGATCAAAAATTACTCAACGATGTTGTTGAAACGCTTATTGAAAATGTAAAGTTTGATCTTCCTGCTGAGTTCTTAACGCGTTGGATCGCACAATCAGGTGAAAATCCAATGACAGATGAAGAAGCTAAAGCGGAATACGAACGAAGCGAAAAAGGTTTGCGCTTTCAGTTAATCGAAGGGAAACTACGCGTTGAAAACAACCTCAATGCAACCTTCGAAGAATTGAAGCAATATGCGAAAGATATGATTCGTGTTCAGATGGCACAGTTCGGCCAAACGAATCCATCAGAAGAAGAATTGGATTCGATTACGGCTCGAATTCTCTCCAATCAAGAAGAGGTAGAGCGTATGACAGAGCAGTTACATACCAATAAACTGCTACAGTTTTTTAAGGAAAATGCAAAACTGAAGACCAAAGAAGTAACTTTCGACGAATTCGTAAAGTCGGCATACGCCTAATTCGGTTTAGAAATAGTTATCTTTAGGCGTTAGATTTATTAAATTTAACGCCTTTTGCATTCCCATAGGAATGATTAAAAAAATATTAATCTCGGATTTCGAAAAAAACGAAAATAGATTTATGGATTACAGTAAAGAATTTAAAAATTTCGCTATAAAAGATCAGGGCATCAATGCGATGTATTACGATAAAATCATCAGCAGCATGTACCCTGTTGGCCTTACGCCAAATATTATTGAAGAACGACAGATGAATGTTGTCGCGATGGACGTGTTTTCGCGTTTAATGATGGACCGCATCATCTTTCTCGGTACAGGCATCTCAGATCAGGTGGCGAATATCGTACAGGCACAATTGTTGTTTTTGGCAAGTGCCGATGCTTCCCGTGATATCCAGATTTACATCAACTCTCCTGGAGGTAGTGTTTATGCTGGATTGGGTATTTACGACACGATGCAGTTTATCCGCCCCGATGTGGCGACAATCTGTACCGGTATGGCCGCTTCAATGGCAGCCGTATTACTGTGTGCTGGAGAGAAAGGAAAACGAAGTGGATTGACCCATTCGCGCGTGATGATTCACCAGCCATTAGGAGGCGCACAAGGTCAGGCGAGTGATATCGAAATTACAGCGCGAGAAATAGTAACATTGAAAGAAGAGCTTTATAAAATAATCGCGAAACACACTGGGCAGACCTACGAGAAAGTCTACGAAGACAGTGATCGTGACTACTGGATGAAAGCCGAAAAAGCGCTCGAGTATGGGATGATTGATGAAATCCTTACGCGTAGCTAATATTTATTAACTCTGAAAGTGAAGAAATGTCGAAAGAAGATTTAGAATGTTCTTTTTGTGGTAGGAAAAAACCCGAAACAAGCCTGCTAATTGCGGGATTGGATGCGCATATATGCGATCGTTGTATCGAACAAGCGCACGGGATTGTGGTGGAGGAAGCGTTGCATTCTAAGAATGCGGAGTTATCGGAAGACCTCATCCTCAAAAAGCCAAAAAATATCAAAGCCTTTTTGGATGATTATGTAATTGGTCAAGAGCACACCAAGAAGGTGATGTCTGTAGCCGTTTATAACCATTATAAAAGATTGTTGCAGCCCAAGACGGATGATGACATCGAAATAGAAAAAAGCAATATTGTTATTGTTGGGCGAACCGGTACTGGTAAAACACTCATTGCGCGAACGATCGCCAAGATGCTAAATGTGCCCCTCGCCATTGTAGATGCAACCGTGCTCACCGAAGCGGGCTATGTAGGAGAAGATGTAGAAGGTATTTTAACGCGACTGCTTCAAGCCGCAGATTATAATTTAGAAAAAGCCCAACACGGAATCGTCTTCATCGATGAAATCGATAAGATTGCAAGAAAGAGCGATAACCCATCGATTACGCGCGATGTGAGTGGGGAAGGCGTACAACAGGCACTGCTCAAATTGCTCGAAGGAACGGTAGTGAACGTACCGCCAAAAGGAGGAAGAAAGCATCCCGATCAAAAGTTTATTGAAATCAACACTGAAAATATCCTCTTTATAGCAGGAGGGGCGTTTGATGGAATAGAGCGACATATTTCCAAGCGATTGAATATGCAAGCTGTTGGCTATACTGCATCGCAGCAAGACGATAAAGTGTTGAAAGAAAATATGTTGCGCTATATCATTCCGAAAGACCTTAGGGATTATGGATTGATTCCGGAAATTATCGGCCGACTTCCAGTGCTCACCTATATGAATCCGCTCGACAAGAAAACACTTCGAATGATTCTGACCGAGCCGAAGAATGCCATCATTAAACAATATGAAAAATTGTTTGATATGGATGACATCCAACTCAAAATAACAACCGATGCGCTAGATTTTATCGTAGAACAAGCTATGGACTACAAGCTGGGTGCCCGTGGTTTGCGTTCGCTATGCGAAGCCGTTTTAACCGACGCGATGTACGAGCTTCCTGGGACAGATGTAAAAGAGCTCGTCGTAACCAGAGAATACGCCCAAGAGAAACTGGGTAAATCGATAATGCAGAAATTAAAAGCTGTTTCGTAAATCCTAAACAATAAAAACCCGAGACTGTCTCGGGTTTTTCATTGGTGCTGTATATTCATAGGTTAAAGTGCATCTGTTATCTTTGTAATATGAAGGAGTTTTTCCGACACGATGAGGTTCCAACCATTTCAATTGATCTTGAAGCCTTCGGAGTTTCTGGGTTCTTTTTGGATGTGAAACGAGAGGATTTACTTCATCCAAAAATTTCAGGAAATAAGTTTCGAAAACTGAAGTACAATCTCATTTCAGCGCGAGCGGACAATCACCAAACCTTATTGACATTTGGCGGCGCCTATTCCAATCATATTGCGGCAGTTGCGGCTGCGGGAAAAGAATTTGGTTTTAAAACCATAGGTGTTATTCGCGGAGAAGAGTTGGCTAAAAAACCATTGAATCCAACCCTTGAAGATGCTAAATTCTGGGGAATGCACCTGCACTTTATCTCTCGTGACGCCTATCGAAATAGAGAACACCCCGAATGTATTCAAACTTTAAAAGATGCATTTGGATCGTTTTATCTACTACCTGAAGGGGGCACAAACGATAAGGCTGTCGAAGGATGTCGCGAAATTCTTGTGAAAGACGACACCATATACGATTACATCTGCGTTTCCGTTGGAACCGGAGGAACAATGGCCGGAATTGTAAAGGCTTCAGAAGAACACCAGAAAATCATTGGTTTTTCTGCGTTGCAAAGTACACATCAGGTTGCTGAGATTCAGAAGTATACAAACAGAACAAATTACGAAGTAATAGAATCTTATGCCTTTGGCGGCTACGGCAAAATAGATTCCGAAATAGTTCGTTTTATAAATGAGTTCAAAGAAAAAACGGGAATTGGATTAGATCCGATCTATACAGGGAAAATGATTTACGGCATTTTAGACCTGTTAAAAAGAAAGTTTTTCATTGAAAATAGCCGTATTTTAGCCGTTCATACGGGCGGTCTTCAAGGGATTGAAGGTGCCAATGAGGTGTTGCTTCGCAAAAAATTACCATTAATTAAATAGTATGCTCAGGAGATCATTTTTAGCTTGTTTTATTGTAGCTTTTTTTGTTGTAGGGTGTAAATCTAAAAGGCCAAGTTCTTTACATAAAGATAGAACACGAGCCAAAACCGAAAGACCGACTAGGGTTGTTATTCCATCTGATAACGATCGAGAACCCAGGTTGCCGGACACAAAAAAAGATGAGAAACGCGACGTACCAGTAAATACACCATACAACACACGGGTGCAAAACTATATCAACCAATTTAGTGGCATTGCACAGGCCGAGATGAAACAATACGGAATTCCTGCAAGCATCAAGCTCGCACAAGGTATTTTAGAAAGTGGCGCTGGCGCTGGAGAACTCGCAATGAAGTCGAACAACCACTTTGGAATCAAATGCCACAGAGGATGGGAAGGCGGACGCGTATATCACGACGACGACGAACGCGGCGAATGTTTTAGAAAATACAACGACCCGAAATATTCCTTCCGAGATCATTCGTTATTCTTGACAACACGCGGAAGGTATAAAGACCTATTCAGCCTAAGAAAAGATGATTATGTGGGGTGGTCGTTGGGGTTAAAGCGAGCAGGATACGCCACCGACCCAAATTATCCGCAAAAACTTATTGGGATTATAGAGCGATATCAACTGGATAAATACGACCGTGAAGCTCTGGGCATGGGCGGAGATGTGGCTGAGCCAGAAAGCAGAAAAATCCAAACGTATTTGGTGAAGGCAGGCGACACGCTTTATAGTATTTCAAGACGTTTTGGTGTCTCTGTGGATGCATTAAGAGCCTATAATAATTTAGAAGACAACAACATCTCGATTGGTCAGGTATTGTATTTAGATGCCGTAGCAAACTAAGCGGTGCTAACGACTGATTACGAAATTAAAAAGCCCCATTTCAATGTATGAAAAAGGGCTTTGTTTTTTGTCGTAGTGTATCTGTTTTACTCAAAACCTTCTACCCACGTATTGTATTGATCTTCGGTTAAGATTTTTTCCATTGTTCCTTTCAAAGTGGCATCTATTTTCTGCTTTTCAGCTTGCACTGAAGGCGAGTTGACATCTTTTCCTTTAGTGATTTTTTGCAAGTCGACTTTGTGCGTTACAAGCGCTCTAAAAGTTGCTCGCGTTTGGTCGCCACTAAGGCCAAGCGTTTGAGTTAAATCGTGCGCTTCTTCTTTAGCGATTACTTCCGGGCGATTTGCGTCCTGTTTTAATGATTGCGCAGAAACCGTTTGCACTCCCATTAGCAAGCTCGCAGAAAAGGCTAATACTGTCAGGATATTTCTCATTGTAATTATTTTTTTAAAATTAGAATAAACTAAATTAAGTAATTCAACCAAATATAGACAAGAATTAGGCCAAGATTATTAAAAAATTATCAAGCCTCTTTTAAAATCACAGTTAAAGCGTCATCGGTTTTTTCGATATCGACTACTTTAGAAGCCCGCAATCCTTTTATTGCCTTGTCCCATTTTTTATTGCTTAACCCCGCTTTCGATTTAAGTGCGTCTAATGCCATAGGCGATGCTTCTTTCAATAAAGAAAACACTACTTTTTCGTCAGCCGTCATTTCAACCTTTTTCTTTTCTGGCCGCATTTGTGGAAATAGCAATACTTCTTGAATAGATTCGCTGTTGGTTAAAAACATAATCAAGCGGTCCATCCCAATACCCAAACCACTTGTTGGAGGCATACCATACTCTAACGCCCGTAAAAAGTCGTAGTCTATATAGGCGGTTGCTTCATCATCGCCACGTTTGGCCAATTTGAGTTGGTCTTCAAATCGCTCGCGCTGGTCGATTGGATCGTTAAGCTCGCTATACGCATTTGCAATTTCCTTTCCGCAAACCATCAATTCAAAACGCTCTGTGAGCTCAGGATTGTCTCGGTGTACTTTGGTTAACGGGCTCATCTCTATCGGATAATCGGTTATGAAGGTTGGCTGAATAAAATTGCCTTCACATTTTTCGCCAAAAATTTCGTCGATGAGTTTTCCTTTACCCATAGTTTCATCTACCTCGACACCTAATTCAATAGCCGCTTGTTTGATTTCAGCTTCAGACTTTCCGGTAATATCAAACCCTGTAAATTTCTCAATGGCTTCGGCCATCGTAACCCGCGGATATGGTGCTTTAAAATCGATTTGGTGTTCACCGAAAGTAGCTTTGGTTGTTCCGTTCACTTCTTTTGCACAAAACTCCAACAGTTTTTCAGTGAATTCCATCATCCAGTTGTAGTCTTTATAAGCGACATAAACTTCCATAGCCGTGAATTCTGGATTGTGCGCACGAGACATGCCTTCATTTCTAAAGTTTCTCGAAAATTCATAGACGCCATCAAAGCCACCAACAATCAATCTTTTTAAGTATAATTCGTTGGCAATTCTTAGGTATAGGGGAATATCCAAGGTGTTGTGATGCGTAACAAACGGCCGTGCAGCAGCACCTCCCGGAATGGGTTGCAAAACGGGAGTATCTACCTCGTAATAACCGCGCTCGTTAAAGAACGTGCGCATGGCATTGAAAACCTTGGTGCGCTTAATAAATATATCTTTTACATGAGGATTCACAATCAAATCCACATAGCGCTGTCTGTAGCGTTGTTCGGGATCGGTGAACGCATCGTGAATGTTCCCATCTGCGTCTTCACGTGGTTGGGGTAACGGGCGCAATGCCTTGGATAGCACTTTAAAGTTTTTGACCATAATGGTCATTTCTCCCACTTGCGTAGTGAAAAGTTCGCCTTCAATACCGATAAAATCCCCAATATCGAGTAGTTTTTTATAGACTTCGTTGTAAAGTGTTTTGTCTTCCCCAGGACAAATTTCGTCTCTGTTGAAGTATATCTGAATTTTCCCTTGTGAATCCTGTAGTTCCGCAAAAGAAGCTTTTCCTTGAATACGTCTCGACATCAGACGTCCTGCCACAACAACTTTTTTACCTTCTTCATAATTTTCTTTAATTTGTTTCGATGTGTGCGAAACCGGATAAAGCTCGGCTGGATAAGGGTTGATGCCTAAATTGCGAAGTTGGGATAGTTTTTCCCGACGGATGATTTCAAGTTCAGTGAGTTGCATAATTTTTTGCTTAAAAATAAGGGTGCAAAGATAGACAATAGAAATCCGAAAAGCTACTCGGGATATTAAAATAGAATTAAAAAAACCATTAATATTGGATGGTTTAGCACGAATTTAAATTTTAAAGACCTGAAATTTCCTAGAGATGTGTGGTGTGTTAATATTTCTCAGTGCTTCGGATAGAGAATTCATCCAGTAAAACAAAATAATAATCGTAAATTTGATACCATGAGTGTTTGGCGTGCAATACTTTCAATTATTTTTCCACCATTGGCAGTTGTGGATAAAGGCTGTGGTTCTTTGTTAATCGTAACCATTTTAACTATTGTGGGGTGGATTCCTGGCGTTATAGCCGCACTCATCATTCTAACTAACCCAAAGCGATAAATTATGAAATTAAAATTATGCGTAGTGTTGGCAGCGGTGTTTTTGTTTGCATCGTGCCAATTTACCGAAACCATGGTCATTCATGCCGATGGCAGTGGTTCGATGAGTATGGAGCTCAATCTAGACCAAATGATTGTAATGACACAAGGTATGAGCGATAAACAAGAAACTTTTTCAATGGATACCCTCGTGTGGGTTAAGGATCTGATGGAGGAGTACAAAGATAGTATTGCCCAACTTCCAAAAGAGGAGCAAAGGCGGCTAAAAGATTTGAATTTAGAAAAGTATAACATCCGTATTAATGCCGATAGTGAAACTTCGACGATGCGCTATAAATTGAGTGCCGATTTCAAAAATGTGGCTGAAATGGATAATATAATGGAAGCATTTAGCAGTGTAGCTGCTATGACACCAAATTCAGAAGCGGGCACACTCAGTAGTGATGAAGATAGTGCATCGGACGATATTATTGGTGTGCGATATTCATTTGAAAATAACAAGTTTGTCCGCGATGCGTATATCAAGGACAAGGTGGTTCACAAACAACAGGTGGATAGCATGCAATCGGTAGAAGCATTTTTAGGAGCTTCGATGTTTTCACTGAACTATACCTTTCCAAAACAGGTAGCAACCGTGTCTAATGAGAAAGCTATGATTGTGGATAACAGAAAAACGGTGACGATTCAAGTGCCGTTTATAGAGTATTTCAAAAATCCGGATGTTTTGGACTTGGAAGTGCTACTGGAAAATTAGCATATTATTGGATTTGGCATGATTATGGCACTCCTAGTATTTATAACCAACAAATAGATAACTCATGAAAATATTTTATTTTTTAATTCCTGTATTGATTTTGGGTGGATGTAAATCCCAGAGCACGTTCAATCAAACTTCGCAATCAGAAACTATGGTGGAAAACAAATGTCCTAATGAAGGTAAGTGCACAATCGTAGCACATAAGGATTCAAATCTCGAAATTAAGGTTGACGGCATCGGAAAGATGTATCCGGTCATTACCGAAGGAGAAAACATCGTCATTCAGTACACCTATTTAAAAGAAGCACCGGAGGGGATTGCCGATGGGAACTATTCTGAGAGTATCTATTTTGAGATTCCAAAAGGAACTAATAAACTCGAAAAGAAAGGAGCAGCCATAGCCGACGTAGATTTGTTATACGGAAGACACTTCTTCTCGCCTGAATCTGGTTTTATGCGGGTAGAGAATGGAAAGCTTTCCGTAGTACAACAGGGCAACGACCTAGAGATTGATTTAAAATTTGAAATTGATAACGTGAACCAGGTGATTTCCCGTATCACGGAAACAGTTACAATTGAATAAGACGAAACACTAATACGTGTTTTAGCAAATTAATTAAAAAAGGCGTTCGCAATTGCGAACGCCTTTTTTAGATATAATATAACGAATTGGTTGATTACTTCTTGACCAGCTTTTTTGTGGCTGTTTTGCCGCCATTTTCAACGATTAAGAAATACACGCCACTATGAACATCTGAATAATTCAGTTCACTTTGGAAGGTGTTATTCGGAATGTTGGTAAAGACGTTTTGATCTATAAGCCTACCTCTTAAATCGTATAGAGAAATTTTCACTTTGTCTGAAGATTCAGGTGTAAATTTCACGTTGAATTTTCCGTCAGATGGGTTCGGGAAAACAGTGAAGTTTGCCAATGAAATATCATCAACTCCAACTACTCCCGTTACGGTGATGTCTTCAAGATTTATGTTGTAAAAAATGTTGTCTGAAGCTCTTACCATAACACGACCTCTTGTCGTATTTAAATTGGGGACATTGATTTCGGCACTTCCGTTATTCGGGAGTCCGGTTGCAATCGTCACAGGATAGTTTCGTCCACCGTCTGTAGAGAAAAATAGGTCAACTTGTGATGCGTTGACATTTCCTCCGTCGGTACCAGCCACATCCCAAGTAACAGTTGCTGTGGTTCCTGTCTCCCAAGTTTCTGGTGTGCTTTGAGAAGTTACTACAAAGGGGCCTGCGCTTCCATCAACCGTTACACGCATGTTGTCGTGTGCAGAGGATGCACCTCCAACATGATTGTCTCTTACCGTAAAACGGAAGTCCATAAACCTAGCAACGCTTGGCACTACTTCCCAAGTGTTTTCTGTTTCTCCTGCGATTACAGATTGAATCATCGGCATATAGCGATGCGCATCACTCGATGGTGATTTTGTGCGGAACATTGGTCCTTGCGTACTTGTGTTTTGAGGTGGCATTGTGGCCGTTTGCGAGTTCATTTGCTCCCATGTGTATGTTAGCGATTCGCCAGTTGGATCATCTGGGTCGGTAGCAGTTCCTTCCAAAATAAATGGAGTGGACTTAGGAATCGTGCGATGCGGTCCAGCATCAGCTACTGGAGGCTCGTTATTTGTGTTGCTCTGAGCACCACACTGTGAATTGCCGTTTTTGATATTCGCCCACATTTCCTGAATACTGATGGCGTGAAAATACGCGTCGCTTCTGTTCTGAACGTTTGGAGGACAAATACCTGCGTAACTCAAAATGGTCGATCCGCTTCCAGGTTCCATCGCTGTACTGCGATTTCTGTTTCCGTTACACGAGTTGTTGAAGGTGTGATTAGCACCATATTGGTGACCCATTTCGTGAGATACATAGTCAATATAAAATGGATCGTTAATAGGTTGTGGCAATCCGGTTACCCCTTGTGCTTTCAAGCCGTTAACGCAAGGAGATCGTAGCATGGCTACCCCGCCACCGCCAGTACTAAAGACGTGGCCAATGTCGTAATTTGCCGGACCGATAACGTCATCGCATACGGTTTGGTTTTGACCTAGCATCGCGAATCCGTTATTGTTAGTGTAAGGGTCGGTGCCAGGGGTTAAAAAGATAAGATCCTCATTGTTTGCAATAATACTCATATGTATTGCTACATCGCGATTGTAAATTTCATTGACACGGGTCATCGCATCATTCATAGCAGAAAGAACGGCTGCTTTCTTTACAGCGTCGGTTGCAGTTGTTGGAACACCTTGTAAGTTTAGATGGAAATTTGCGTATTGGCGTGTACAAGCAAGTGCCAAACGGAAAGTTCTAAGCGTTCCATCATTGGCATTTTCAGGAGAATAATCAACGCCTTCGGTTATGCCAGAACTAGCCATAGTGTCGTCAACCAAACATGCAAAGCCATCATTTGGGCTTTCTAGTTTGAGTCCCGTATAAGCAATGTAGTAATTTTTGTCTTTGGTATAAGGATCAATATAGACCATCGGATAGTTGCCAGACCTGATTACCACGTGTACTCCTGTGTAGTCGGACACACTAAATCGTGCAGTAGCCGTTGGATCATCTATTCCTTGACCTGCATAAGCACGGATACCTGGGTGTTTTTCTTGAAGTTCGGCCTCAAAGTTTGAAGCTTCATAAACCCGGAAGCTTTGCATTTCCCCATTGTTTGTAGGTAACGAGATAATTACATTGGAGTTGCCGTTAAACCGTTCTGGTGCTTGCGCTAGCAAACTTTTTAAAGCAGGTGTGTCTAGTTTGAAAATATCATAGGCTGTCGGAGTACTATTTCGCAATTCCAACGCATGAGATTGGGTTTCTGTTTCATGAACTTTTGTCCATAGTGCATTTTGCGCACTCATTCCTGTCCCTACAAGCAGGGAAAAGAGCACAACAAAAAGTTTTAAGTTGATTTTTCTCATTATCTATATTAGTTTTAGTGAGTGTTTAAACCGTAAATATAGTAAGCTTTCTCATTATTTTAGGAGAATGTTAAGAATTTAACGTTACAAATGTATGCAGCTTTTAAGCTAAGAGCGTAGGTAGTCTGAGAAGATTATTTGCATTAGACATTAATATGTTAGAAAAATAAAAAACCGAAGCATTGACTTCGGTTTTTTAAAATTATTCGTGTAGGATGTTTACTACATCGAAAAAGCAGTGAGTTCGCTGGTATTTTGAAGTTTACCTTTTCTTGTATCTTCTTGTTTTACCATGCCTACACCTTTCGAAAACCATTGCTTCGAACTCATTTCCGTATTCATGCCCATTGTATTAACAGTGGTGTTATACGTCATGACATAGCAATCGAAAGTGCCTGCTGGCGTGGTTACTTTTTCTTTTCCAATAACTTCTCTATTCGTAATTACTGTACTTACTGTCATATTCATTCCACCCATGCTGATGTTCATGTCCATTTTTGCATCGGGTAATGTGGTGCCAACCGATAAATTGCTTGGCCATTCCAGATTGGTGCCTGTAATTTCATAATCAATATCACCATATTGTGCGAGAAGTTCGGGATTCATCAACGATTCAAAATCGATAGAGAGTTTGTTACCGCTACAAGTCATTTGAATTTCCTGCTCGGGTATTTCGTTCTTCCCCCCTTCATTTACAGCAACAGTCATCGTTGATACAGTTCCCTTGCTGGTTTTCTCTACTTTGGATATGGTGTAGTCGACTACTGAAGAAGCTTTTTTCTTTGACTTTCCGTAGTGAGTGATTTGAAACTTAGCACCCTCTTTCATGGGATAGTAAATTTCACAATCGTCTTGACCAACAGCATAAGTAACGCTGAAGATCGTAACAATGAATATTAAAAATTTGGTTTTCATAGTGTAGTTGAATTTTAAATGTGTTACATAATTTAAGCCGGTGTAGCATCAAAAGTTACCTTTCGTCATCGCCAATAACATTGTTATTGGATTTGCGTTTTCTTTTTTTGCGCTTTTTTTTGTTCGAACTTTGTTTCGGGGCTTCCACAACACTATCTAAAGCACGGTCTGTGCTTTTGGTGGTTTCACGCTCTACGCGTCTTTCAATAGTGCGCTCTGCAGCTTTCTCAGCTTTCTTACCGATGTTTTTTAAGAATTGTGCATTACTCGCAGTAGCTACACAAATAAAAATCAGTGTAAATAATACTCTTAATTTCATAACAGTTATTTATTTGGTTAAACCCCAAAGTTATAAGTTTATATGCATAATTGCGAATAAAGTAGGTTAAAATAACGAATGCTTTATGCCAGAGGAGCAGTTGTTGCGAATAACATTAATGAAAGTTTTGAAGTTGCTCAGAAAAGTATTTTGCAATTGTCAATCAATCCAAAACATAAAAAATAACACTGTTGGCATCGCCTTTTACAACCATCGATGTGCCCGAACCAGACCGTCGCGTTCCTATCGCAGGTTTGGAGCTTCCGTAAACTGGAAATCCGGAAATCAGTTCGCTGTTTTGATTGAATAGGTACACTTGCTTTTCCTGAAGTTCCGTAATGGCCGCGTGTACCGATTGTCCAAAGTCAAAAAGAACGGGTTCGCTGTAATAACCAATGGGAAGTGTTGCCAGTTTTCCATTAATACGCAGTAGGTTGTCATCTAAAGTAGCTTTTACTTTATTTTGAATCGTAAACCAATAACTACTTCCCACATCCAATTTTAAGGATGAAACTTGCCCGCGGTCTGAAATACTTTCTTTGATGTTGTCTTTGGTAATGACCACAAACTTAGTGCCTTCATACGTGACGGGAATTTCAGAAAAATCGAACTTTTTATTAACCGAAACTCGGGTTGCACCTCTTCTGTTAAGGATGTTGAGCTTGCCATTTTTTTCCGGAATGACAATGTAGTCCTTATTGCCCATTCTGATATGCGTGGGGGGCTGAACAATCTCGCTCGCTGTCTTTTTAAACGTAAAACCTCTAACAGGCTTTGCGTTTTTGTCATACATAAAAACTTGATTTCCTTGCGTTACTACAAAGCGATAATTTCGGGTGTTGTCGTAATCAAACACAGCAAGTGGTTGGGTTATGTCGTCTCTGAATTTTAAGGGGAACGGACCGACATCTTTGCCGTTTCTGTCCAAAATATAAACGGTGTTTTTGGTCGCAAAAGCCATCTGCTGATTGCCGTTTTTAAATAAATCTACTTGAACAATGCCACCTCGAATGGGCGAATTTAAATCCTTGGTCCACAAGGTTTTTCCACCCTCTGAAATAAAATGTAGCGTATTGGTCACATCTTGAACCACAACATTGCTGTTGTTGTTTTCAAAAATCTGTGGGTCGCCCAAAATGGCATTTTCCAACGTGACATGGAATTTTTCTGAAATTCCCTTAGAAATACTTTTCACAGGGCCGTCGAGCTCTCTGGCGCTAAAAGCGATGTGCGCAAAATCCCTATCGTTGCTGAACTGTAGCGCAATCAGAGGGAAGTTGCCGAAATCGATTTTGTTTAATTCGCCTGTGTTGTTGAAATCGAAAAACCCGGCAATTTGTTTCGAGAAATGCCCGTCTAACCCAAAATACAGAAGCGAAGATGCTGAGCTCAAATCCGCAGTAGCTTGGTTGTAATACGCAGTTTTTTGAAGGACGGAATGGTTTAAAAAAGCTCCAATAACTTCCCGAGCGATGCGCTCGTCTGGCGCAAAGACGAAAAAATCTTCCAACTGAAAAACAAGGTTGGCTTGTTCATTTTGAATCAGTGGATGAAATAAATCTTTAAACAACGACGGTTCGCTAAAACGCTTAATTTCAACATCTCTAAAAGTGCTTTCCGACGATACAAATCGCGCCAAAGCATCGTTCGTAATAAGCGCATCGATACTCTTTACGAAAATTACATTCCCGTCGTGAAGCGCGATGGATCCGATTTCGCTCGAAGAGTCGAAAATGCCTGTAGGTTCTGGCATGCCTTCTTCGTTGCGAAACTGACGCAGGTTTTTTATAAGTTTTTCTGCATCGTCATACGTAAAACTCCAAGCCGATTCGGCATTCATAGGTGTTAAAGCCGTAATATGATTCTCTTGAGGTTGTTGTCCTTTAAATATCGAAAGCAATTGTGGAATACTGTCGGTTGCTAGAGCAATTCCATTCCCGGTGATCGATCCTGGTGTGACGAGAAAATCCAAGGCGCTCCACGTAGCGAAGTTGATCGCTGTAGAATCGAGTCCTTCTAAGGTGTTCCCTCGAATAAAAGCTGTGTATCCATTGTTGGATGGAAGCTGTGTAATTCTTTGAAAGGTATTGCCATTTTCTGTTTTCCCATTGAGGATCTCTAACAACACCGATTGTGAAGTGGAGGCAATAAAAACGCTGTCTACCGTAGTAGTAAACATGCGTTGTTTGCCCAACTCGATGCGGTCTAAAATGTGGTTGTCTATTTGTAAGGTTTCCGCTTTTTTATCCTTAAGCGAATCCAACACAAAAAGGTGTTCGCTCTGTCTGGCAATAAACGTGAAGGCTGCGACAGAATCCCTTACTTCTTGAATTGCAAATAAGTTCGCTGCACGCGGGTCGAATGTGTTTAGAAACGTATCGTGGCTGTCTAAAAATTTTGAAAACGAAGTGTTATTCAGTTTGTTGAAAAGCGTATTGTTTTTCACATCGTTTCTGAAGGTTGGCCAATCTGAAATTCGCAGAACCATCGAAGCGTTTTCAGGAACGAAATCCATAATGTTGCCTGATGTCTTCGCTTTTTGCTCACACCCAACGAGCGTTATCAATACCGAGAGTATGACGAGTCTACTAAGATACTTTCCCATAGTGCAAAAATATAAAGTATTCATGGCTTATTATATTGAAGTGCGAAATGTTTCTCGATGGATTTTTAAGCTGTGTGATAAATCATTAAATATTACAAAATCCCTTGACATACCAACGTTTGATTCTGAAATTTATTCATTCGAAATCGATTTCTTTTTGTTTGGGAAGCAGTTGGAAACTTTGGCGGTGAAATTTTGTGCTCCCGTATTTGCGAATGGCATTCCGATGTTCTATGGTCGGATAGCCTTTGTTGCGTTCCCAATTATAATGTGGATGGTCTTTATGGATCTTCACCATAAACTCATCGCGGTATGTTTTTGCCAAAACAGAAGCTGCTGCGATATGAAGGAATTTAGAATCGCCTTTTACCACACAGGCAAACGGAATTTCGCCGAAAGGCTTAAACCGATTGCCATCTACTGCAATAAAATCGGGCGGTTGCGACAGGCCCGAAATGGCGCGATGCATGGCAACAATGGAAGCGTTGAGAATGTTTAATGTATCGATTTCGTCCATCATCACATGAGCTACGTGATAGCAAATGGCTTCTTTCTCGATAATCGGGCGTAACAAATTGCGTTGTTTTTCCGTAAGCTGTTTGCTGTCATTTAGAAACGGATGGGTGAAATTGTCGGGTAGAATAACGGCAGCAGCAGTAACTGGTCCTGCCAAACAGCCACGCCCGGCCTCATCCGTGCCACATTCAATTCGGGTTTTGTCTATTTTCAGTTGAAGCATAAATCAAAATCAAAAATCCATATAATAAAACAAAACGTCAAATTATAGCGGAATTATAATGGATAGCACAGGGGAAATGCTAATTGAGATACGGGAGCGTATAGGTTCGTGCAACGCTTTCGACCGAAAAGCGTATCTTTCGACTAATAATTCAATAAGAACCCAAAGAACCTATCGCGAACAAAGGCAAAAAAATATACCTTTGCCCAAAAGCTTCCCATTAGATGAAGAAATCATTTTTGTTATTGTTCTTTTTATCTGTTGCGGCTACTGCATTTGCGCAGGATCCTCCTGTTGATAAACCAGAAAAACCTCCCATAGAATACTATAAGATAATTTCTGCCGATCGCGACACAACGTATGTAGACACGACGCTCAACATCCAACGGATGTATAATTTTAATTATTTGCGCCGCGATGGTTTTGAGTTGTTGCAGTTTTCCAATGTGGGGCAGACTTATAATTCACTTGCATACTCGTTTGACAAACACAACCTAAAACCGCTTTTTGTCGCTCAGTCGCATCATTTTAATTATCGCGATGTCGAAGATGTGAGTTACTATAATGTTCCAACGCCGCTCACAGAACTCTATTTCAAAACGGCCTATACCCAAGGGCAGCAATTAGATGCTTTTTTTACGGTCAACACCTCGCCGCGATTCAATTTCTCCTTGCGCTATAAAGGGGTGCGTTCTTTGGGGAAATATCAGCACATTCTAACGAGTACAAAAGATTTTCTTTTTACGACTAATTATCAAACAAAAAACCAACGCTATCAGGTGCGAGCCCACGTATCGGTTCAAAGCCTGCTCAATCAGGAAAATGGCGGGTTGAAAGAATCTTCCTTGCCACTCTTTATCAATGGCGATCCGGAGTTTAGCGATAGAGGCCGGTTGGATGTGAAGTTTGAAGATGCTGAAAATAGGTTGAAAGGCCAACGATTTTATTTGGACCATCAGTATCATTTGTTCACAGCAGACGACAGCTCGAGCTATACAAAGCTGACCATAGGAAACGTGTTGAGCTACGAAGATAAATTCTTCAAATACGATCAAGAAACGGCTTTTAGACAATTCGGACCTTCATACGAAAGAACAGGATTGTCCACAAAGACAAGTCTTCAGGATTTTAACGCCAAAGCCTACGCAAAGTTTAATCATTCGTTGTTGGGAAAGTTTACGGCGTGGACCAACTACAACGACTATAACTACGGATACAATTCGCTCTTGGTATTGGACGAAGGTAGGATTCCAAACCGAATCAAAGGAAATATAGTTTCTGCAGGTGGCGCCTATGAAAAGGAATATCACGGATTTTTTGTTTCAGGAAAAGGAGCGCTAAATATAGCGGGTGATTTTACCGCCAACTACCTCGAAGGAGCCGTGGCCTATAATCTTCACGAAGAATATATTGCCCGGGCTGCTATTGGGATTCACTCTGTGGCACCCAACTTCAACTTTTTGCTCTATCAAAACGATTACAAAAACTACAATTGGAAAAGCGATTTTAATAATGTAAAGTCGCAAGAATTGAAATTCCAACTCGACACCAAGAAGTTTGGTAGTGCAAGCGTGAGCTATACCGGAATCGACGATTACACGTATTTTGGAATCAAGCAAAACGATAGCACGCCAACACCTATGCAAGCAAGCGACCGGGTGAACTACCTTAAAGTAAAAGCCAAGAAAGAATTCGATTTTGGATATTTTGCTTTAGACAACACCCTGATGTATCAGCAGGTTATGGGCGGAGAATCTGTGTTTCACGTTCCGAAATTTATGACGCGAAACTCCTTGTATTATAAAGACCACTGGTTTCGTCGGGCGCTGTATTTGGAGGCAGGAGCTTCGGTGCGCTATTTTACGAAATACAATATGAATGCCTACGATCCTGTTTTGGCGGAATTCTATGTGCAACAGGACCAAAAACTGGGTGGGTTTCCTCTAGTAGATATTTTCTTCAATGCAAAAGTTCAACAAACACGGATTTACTTTGTGTACGAAAATTTCACAGCACTTTTCGGCGGGAAAAACAACTATTTTGCTGCCCCGGGCTATCCTTATCGCGATGCCGTATTCCGGTTTGGATTGGTTTGGAATTTTTTCCTCTAAAATCGAAGTGCAATTACAGCAATAAAAAAACCTACGACATTCGAAATGCGTAGGTTTTTTAAACTAATACTATCGCGAAGGATTAATCTTTTAATAAACTTCTTGAAATAACAATTTTTTGAATTTCAGAAGTTCCTTCGTAAATCTGCGTAATTTTTGCGTCGCGCATCAATCGCTCCACGTGATACTCTTTCACGTATCCGTTTCCGCCGTGAATTTGAACGGCTTCAACGGTAACGTCCATTGCCACTTGGCTGGCGTAAAGTTTCGCCATTGCGCCGCTGAGGTCGTAGCTGTTTCCTTGGTCTTTATCCCAAGCCGCCTTCATAACTAAATGACGTGCTGCTTCAATGCTCGTGTACATATCGGCCAATTTAAACGCGATTGCTTGGTGGTGGCTAATGGGTTTTCCAAAAGTTTCTCTCACCTTAGAATATTCGCGCGCCAACTCATACGCCCCTGAAGCTATTCCTAAAGCTTGCGAGGCAATCCCGATACGTCCACCTGAAAGTGTTTTCATTGCAAAGGTGAAACCAAATCCATCTTCGCCAATTCGATTTTCTTTAGGAACTTTTACGTTGTTGAACTGTAAGGAGTGTGTGTCGCTTCCGCGGATTCCTAATTTGTCTTCTTTCGGGCCGATGTCGAAGCCTTCCCATCCTTTTTCAACGATAAAGGCGTTAATGCCTCGGTGCTTCTTTTCTCTATCGGTTTGTGCGATTACCAAGTGATAATCGGCAGTGCTTCCGTTGGTAATCCAGTTTTTAGTTCCATTTAAAAGGTAGTGGTCGCCTTTGTCTATAGCGGTTGTTCGTTGCGAAGTAGCGTCACTCCCCGCTTCAGGTTCGCTCAAGCAGAAGGCCCCTAGCTTTTCGCCAGTAGCTAACTTGGTCAGATATTTTTCTTTCTGTTCTTCCGAACCGTATTTTTCGAGTCCGTAGCAAACCAAAGAGTTGTTGACAGATACAATTACCGAAGCCGATGCATCAATCTTGCTCAGTTCCTCCATCACGATGGCGTAAGATACCGTATCCATACCGCCACCGCCGTATTTTGGGTCAACCATCATTCCGAGGAAGCCGAGTTCTCCCATTTTCTTTACTTGTTCTGCAGGAAATTTTTGAAGTGTATCGCGCTCAATTACTCCTGGGAGTAACTCTGTTCGGGCAAAATCACGCGCTGCATCGCGTATCATAAGATGTTCTTCGGATAAACTGAAATCCATAAATTCTTGATTTAGAAATGAAAAGTAAAAGTGTAAATATAAGAAATGCAAAGGTACTTTAAATATAAGGCATCTGCCAAATAGAATTTAACTCAAAATGAGTCCGCGTATTTCCTGCTTTCCAGCTGTGTTTTTTTATATTTATGACTATGAAAAAACCTTCCTATAAAGTCATCGGAGTCATGAGCGGTACATCGTTAGATGGAATCGATATGGCGCTAATCGATTTTCAGTATGACGAAAACGAATGGACATTTGATATTCTCAACGCCCAAACCGTGCCGTATTCAAAGTATTGGCGCAAAGAGCTCCGTGAGGCTATCGGGTATTCTCCTCAAAAGCTGGAGCGATTGGACTTTAAATATACCGATAAACTCACAGAGGAAATCAATGGATTTATGCGCCGCAATGGGATTCAAACCTTAGATGCCATTTGCAGTCACGGACATACGATTATGCACAGGCCCGACAAAGGATGGACGTATCAGATCGGAAATCTACCCCGACTCGCCCAGGATTTGGAGCGAACGGTGGTGTGCGATTTTCGTGTTCAAGACGTTAAACTAGGGGGCCAGGGTGCACCTCTTGTACCCATTGGCGATCAACTGCTTTTTTCTGAATACGATTACTGTTTGAACTTAGGGGGTTTTGCCAACGTCTCTTACGAAGAAAACGACGCGCGAATTGCGTATGATATTGCACCTATAAATATTGTCTTAAACCAGTATGCCCAAAAACTAGGGAAAGAATTTGACGATGCTGGGAGATTTGCTTGCGCTGGAAACACAAACGAATCGTTGTTGCGGGCACTCAATTCGCTTCCTTTTTACAAGGAAAAGCCTCCCAAATCTTTGGGGTTGGAATGGGTTGTCGAACACGTTTTACCGCTTTTGGAAGCAGCATCACTTGCGCCTGAAGATATTTTAGCCACATGTGCAGAACATATGGCGATGCAATTGGCAGCTCAGTTTTCTGAAAATGCTAAAATACTCATAACAGGTGGCGGAGCGTATAATGCGTACTTGATCGAACGGATGAAACACCACAAGGCTGTCGATGCCATACTGCCTTCAGCATCCATAATCGATTATAAGGAAGCACTCGTCTTCGGGCTTTTGGGTGTGTTGCGCTTGCGAAATGAGGTGAATTGTCTTGCAAGTGTCACTGGAGCGCAAAAAGACCATTCGTCAGGAGCGATTTACTATCCCTAAATATTGTTTGGAAATTAAATCGTGCCCTTGCGAAGTTTTTTATCTTTGTTGGTTGAGTTCGAAAGGCGCTATCCATTCGAACGCACATAAGAGTATTAACCAACTAAATAAATCGCTTTTCTTCTTTGTGATGGAGAAGCGATGTCTTCTTTTAATATGAAAGATCTTCTTAAAAAGTTCGAAGAAAAAAAACCAGAAATTGTATTTCATTGGAATGATTCCGAAACCGACGCCGAAGGCTGGGCAGTCATCAATTCACTTCGCGGTGGTGCAGCTGGAGGCGGCACACGCATGCGAAAAGGACTCGATATGAATGAGGTGCTTTCGTTGGCAAAGACGATGGAAATTAAGTTCAGCGTTGCTGGACCACCCATTGGAGGCGCCAAAAGTGGCATTAACTTCGATCCCAACGATCCGCGAAAAAAAGAAGTATTGCAACGATGGTTTAAAGCGCTTGCGCCTATATTAAAAGGATACTACGGAACAGGTGGCGATATGAATGTCGATGAGGTGACGGAAGTAGTTCCGTTTACAGAGCAAGCCGGAATTTGGCACCCACAAGAAGGGGTTTTCAACGGTCATTTTACCCCCTCAGAAGCCGATAAAATTCAACGCATAGGTCAGTTGCGAGCGGGTGTGGGCAGAGTGTTGTCTAATCCGAAATATTGTCCCGATCCGTCACGCGAGTATAAAGTTGCCGATATGATTACTGGTTTTGGCGTGGCCCAAGCCGTAAAACATTATTACGCGATTTATGGAGGCGATGTGAACGGAAAAAGAGCCGTTGTGCAAGGTTTTGGGAACGTTGGTTCTTCGGCTGCCTATTACTTAGCGCAAATGGGCGTTAAAATCGTTGGCATCATCGATCGCGATGGCGGTGTAATAAATCAAGAAGGCTTCACTTTTGAAGATATAAAGGAGTTCTACCTCAATAAAGACGGTAACTTGTTGGTAGCCGACAATATGATTCCCTATGATGAAATCAATCAGAAAATATGGAATTTAGACGCTGAGATTTTTGCGCCCTGTGCAGCATCGCGCCTAGTTACTAGAGACCAAGTAGAAAAGATGATGAACACAGGAATCGAAGTCATCAGTTGTGGTGCGAATGTACCTTTTGCCGACAAAGAGATTTTCTTTGGATCGATTATGGAGTACACCGACAAACACCTCAGTTTGATTCCCGATTTTATCAGCAATTGTGGTATGGCAAGAGTTTTCGCCTATTTGATGGAGCAACAAGTAACCCTGTCGGACGAAGCCATTTTTGAAGATGCTTCCAACACGATTGCGAAATCGCTTCAAGCGGTTTACAAAAAAAATCCAACCAAGACCAATATCAGTAAAACTGCATTCGAAATTGCGTTAGACCAACTGTTGTAGACAAAAAACAATAAAACTGAAAGAAGAAAATATTCTAGGTGAAAATGTGATTGCTACGAATACGTTGAAGGGATTTTTATTTCCCGATAATTGACAATTTTAAACGATATCACACGTTAATTAGAAACAAAACAATAATTATTTTATGCTAAACTTTTTAATTCAAGAAGGAGGGGAGGTCGCTCAAGATCTCGAGATGGTTCCAGAAGAGAAAACGCTATCGGTAATCGATTTAGTGACCACCGGAGGAGTTGCTGGCCAAATTATCATTCTCGTACTTTTCATTTTGTTATTTGTTGCGGTCTATATCTTTTTTGAGCGCTTTTTTGCAATCAAAGCTGCAACGAAAACAGATGCCAATTTCATGAATCAGATTCACGACAATGTGGCAAAGGGTAATATTGAAGGGGCACGAATTTTATGCGCCCAAAACAAAACACCTGTGTCGCAATTGACCAACAAGGGATTGTCGCGTATCGGGAGTCCGTTGGAGGACATCAGTACGGCTATTGAAAACGCAGGTCGCCTCGAAGTTTATAAGTTAGAGAAAAACGTAAGTGTGTTGGCAACCATTGCCGGTGCAGCGCCGATGATCGGGTTTTTAGGAACCGTTATCGGTATGGTTTTGGCTTTCCACGAATTGGCCACTAGCGGCGGACAAGCCGAAATGGGCAATCTAGCCGAAGGAATTTATACTGCGATGACCACCACCGTAGCTGGATTGATTGTTGGTATTATCGCCTACATCGGATACAACTACTTGGTTGTTAGGACCGATAAAGTAGTGCACCAAATGGAAGCGACAGCCGTTGATTTCTTAGACATGCTAAACGAGCCTGTATCATGAATTTAAGAGGAAGAAATAAAATAAGTGCCGATTTTAGCATGAGTTCCATGACGGATATCGTGTTTCTGCTCTTGGTGTTTTTCTTGCTGACCTCGCCTGCTATCACGCCAGAGGCATTGGATTTAATCCTTCCAAAGGCGCAAGGAAAGTCAACGAATGTGCACAAAGCGTCGGTGAGTATTACCAAAGACGGAAATTATTATGTAGACAACGAACGCGTGAGCGAATACGGAATTGAAAAGCAACTTAAAACAGTATTGGCAGAGCAAGAAAATCCGACCATCATTCTTCGGGCAGAAGAAGGAGTTCCGATTGAAAATGCTGTTTTTGTGATGGATATCGCCAATAAAAACAGCTTTAAAGTAATTTTAGCTGTACGTCCGAAATAAGACACTATTAAAGACTCCATAAAAAAGTCTAAGCTCCTTTAAAAAGGCAGTTTTAAATCAGAATACCTTGAAATTATTAGACACAGAGCACAAGCGAAAAAGTATGGTTATCACGGTGGTTTTACACGTGATACTCTTGCTATTGCTATTTTTTGTCGGTCTGAAGTATCTCGACCCGCCAGAGCAAGCAGGTATTGCTATTAATTTCGGAACGACCGAAGAAGGCATGGGGAATGTACAACCTGTAGAGCAGGTTCAATCGTCACCTCAAGAACAAACAACACCTGCTGCTTCTCAACCAGAAACCGAAATTCAAGATGATGTGGTAACTCAAGATACCGAAGAGGCTCCTGTAATTGAGGATAAGAAAAAAGAAGAGCCAAAACCAGAAGCTCCAAAAACCGAAGAGCCTAAAGAAGTTGAAAAACCAGATCCGAAACCAGACCAAGCGACAACCGACGCGTTGTCGAGTATTTTGAGCGGACCAAAAAACGACGGCAAACCCCAGGAAGGTGATGGCAGCGATGGCACGGCCGGCGATAAGGGCGATCCAGACGGCGACCCCGACGCAAGCAGCTATTACGGTAGTGGCAAGGGATTGGATGGCGATGGAAATTATCAGTTGGGAGGAAGACAAGCCTTGCACAAAGAAAAAATTATGCAGCGCTGTGATGAAGAGGGAACCGTGGTTGTGAATATCGAAGTAGATCAAAACGGAAAAGTGATAAAAGCAACACCCGGTGCCCGTGGAAGTACAAACACGCACCCTTGCTTGATGGAACCTGCACGACAGTCTGCCTTGGCAACGCGGTTTAATGCCGACGATAAAGCACCAGCCAGACAAGTGGGCAAAATTATCTATCGCTTTAGCGTAACGGAATAAGTAACCTCTTTAAGCTACAACTATCAATTATTCTGAAACCATACAATGGCTTTTCGCGCAGTTGCCCATGTATCAGCGGGTGGGAAAGACTGCTTTCAAAGCCGATTTGACAGCAACCTTAAATCTCGCGTCTCATCTCGACAATCCCGAAACCGGATTTAAAAGCATCCTTGTTGCGGGCACTAATGGTAAAGGAAGCACTAGCCATATGTTGGCTTCTGTTTTTCAAGAAGCTGGATATAAAACAGGACTCTACACGTCGCCGCATTTAAAGGATTTCCGTGAGCGGATAAAAATCAACGGAAAAATGATTCCGAAGAAAAACGTCACGGAATTCGTTAAAAAACACAGGTCTTATTTTGAAGCAAATCAACTGTCATTTTTTGAAATGACCGTCGGTTTGGCTTTTGAATACTTCAGAAATGAAAAAGTCGATATCGCCATTGTCGAAGTAGGTATGGGCGGACGATTGGACAGCACCAATATCCTCACCCCGGAACTATCGGTAATTACGAATATCGGTTTGGACCACACCCAGTTTTTAGGAAATACTTTAGCCAAAATCGCCACTGAAAAAGCAGGAATAATCAAAGCAGGAATTCCCGTTGTTATTGGCGAAAGACAATCTGAAACAGATTCGGTTTTTAATCGGATTGCCGAGGAAAAGGAGGCGCCGATAACCTATGCCAATCAGTTGGATGCCGTGCCATACCCTTCCGATTTGAAGGGAAGCTACCAGAAAAATAACATTCAAACGGTATTGGCGACATTGCGAGTTTTACAGAAAAGTGGCTGGAATATTTCCGAAGAAAACATTCAAAACGGACTGCTGAAAACAGTAGCCAACACCGGATTGTTGGGCCGCTGGCAAGTGATAGGAGAAAACCCAAAAGTAATTTGCGACACCGGGCACAACAAGGAAGGGTTGAGGTACACCATGGCCCAATTGAAGAATGAAACATTCCATAAACTGCATATTGTTTTGGGCGTGGTTTCGGATAAAAACCTGGATACAATTCTGCCATTGTTTCCCAAAGATGCGATTTATTATTTCTGTAAACCCGACGTGCCAAGAGGGATGGACGCTGCCATCCTTGCTGCTGCTGCTGCCACTGATAATGGTTTGAATGGAGAATCTTATTCATCTGTAAAATCCGCTTACTCAGCTGCTCTTGAAAACGCCTCCAAAGAAGATTTGATTTTTGTGGGAGGTAGCACTTTCGTGGTCGCTGAGGTGGTTTAACTTTTGAAATCGATCGCGATTGCTATCGGGACGAAACCTAAAACGAAAAAAAAGATTATTCAAACATAGATGAGGATAAGATGTAAAATTATTAAATCGAATGGTTGTTATTTTCAGGAATTACAATCAAAATTATCAAATGTCAACTGACAACTGACAACTGACAACAGAAAACCGACAACTACGAAATAACTGCAATATCTAATTTTTTAATCCTACGATTTCCAAGATAAAGTATGGTCAGACTAACCCCGGCACACATAAACATAATTCCCGTCATCGGTACTGGTGTTTCGTTACTCAGCATCGAGACCAATCCTGTAATCAGTGCGCCGATTCCGAGTTGAAGGGCACCCATCAGGGCCGACGCCGTTCCGGCGCTTCGTTCAAAAGGAGCCAGCGATAAAGCTGAGGTATTCGGAAATGCAAATCCTTGGGTACTGAGAAATAGGAATACCAATACAATCATCGAATACATTTCAATGAGGTTGAACCAGGCGCCCAACAGCAAGACGGTTCCAAAAAATACTTGACATATCAAAGTGACTTTCACAATGTGTTGGCTCGAGTATTTCCGGAGTAGCAGCGTGTTAAATTGGCTGGCCGTAACCAAGCCCAAGGCGATAATCGCGAAAATCCATCCGTATTGTTTTTCTGTCACGCCGTAGAGTTCCATAAACACATGTGGCGATCCAGCGATGTAGGCATAAAGTCCACTTGCAGCAAAGGAACCTGTTAAAGTATAGGTAAGAAATTGTGGATTTTTAAATACCTGCCAAAAACTGTTGATGATCGGCCTGGGTTTTAAAGAAAGCGTTTTGTCGGGCGCAGCACCGGTAGGTAGCCAGAAATAGACCAGCAAGATGTTGATGAGGACCAGAACACTTAGAATGATAAATATCGAATGCCAGCCCCAGTGTGCCGTTGCAAAGCCGCCAATCGTTGGCGCTACAATAGGCGAAACGGCAATGACCAACATCAGCAAACTGAATATTTTCGCAATTTCCGAAACCGGAAAAAGATCCCGAACCAAAGCGCGAGCAGCTACCATCCCGGCACAACCGCCAATGGCTTGAACAAAACGGGCGATGATTAACGAGTCTATCGAAACGACATAAACGATATATATCGAAGCGAATAGATAAATAAAGAGTCCGATTAAAAGCGGAATGCGTCGTCCGAACCGATCGAGTAACGGACCGTAAATCATTTGACCGATGCTCACGCCTATAAAGTAACTCGACAGTGAAAGTGCCACACGGCTGGTTGTAGTATTCAAATCGCGTGCTATTTCTGGAAATCCAGGCAGATATAGATCGATGGAAAACGGTCCAAGAGCAGAAAGGAGCCCTAATATAAGGATGACTACGATTCGTTTTTTCTTTTCCATAACTGTTCAGAGTCGCGCAAAAATACAAAACCCCGTGCTGCAGACCATTGGCATTAACGTTGCCTTATGGAATTTTTGACTTACATTGGATAGGTGAAGTAAATGCTCGTTCGGTATAAATATTGGGGTGGTTGTTGAGGAGGAACAAAAAAGAAAAAACCGAAGCGTATATCTTCGGTTTTCTTTCGGGTTTTGGTGGGCGATGAGGGATTCGAACCCCCGACCCCCTCGGTGTAAACGAGGTGCTCTGAACCAACTGAGCTAATCGCCCGTCGTAAATGCGGATGCAAAGATAATTTTCTTTTTAATTCCTGCAAACAAATGTCATTAAAAAAATGCGAAAAGTTGGTGTTATCTATAACAATTATTTTCGAGTCGCTCTTAAAAACATTTAGAGGGCTGATAGTTAGTTGATTGCGCAGGGAGTGCTGCTGGGCCAATATTTGCCGAAAACGAATAGGGTCTCGAAAGTATATTTAAACCGATGGTTCTTTTTGGTTCTCAACTCGAATTATACAAAAGTTATGTCTTTAGAGATGCAACAAAAATGATTTAAAAGAAGAGTGCAAAAATTGAAAGAGGGTTAAATGACTCGTTTTTTTGATTTCAACTAAGAGGATATTGAATGGTTGGTTTATAATATTTCCATAATATAATTGCGGAAGTGATTTTTTTATATACTTACGCTTTCTTAATGAAATCTTAATTTTTTAAGCATTTCAGATCCTTTTAACGACGTAAAGCAACCTTTAAAACCATTTGTATGAATTGTCTTAAATTTCTATCCCTATTATTTATTTTTTTAACGATTACTTCCTGTGACCGAAATCAGTCTAAAAATCAGTTCAATACTGCTACGGTTTATACTGGAGGCGACATCATTACCATGGCGGGAGACACCCCCAATTATGCCGAAGCCATTGTTGTCAATAATGGTGTTATTGAGTTTGTAGGTGCTGCAAACGAGGCAGTGGATTATGCTGGCGCAGGACATCGTGTTGTCGATCTCGATGGCAAGACCCTGATGCCTGGATTAATTGATGGTCATGCCCATTTTTCTGCCTTCGCCGCTCAAGCTATCGGCGCTCAGATACTGCCACCGCCAGATGCTACAGCTAATAGCATTGCCGCCATAATCGACATATTGAAAGAATGGAATACGCCCGAAAATAGAGCGCTGACTGGGTGGATTTTCGGACTTGGATTTGACGATTCTATGTTGGAGGAAAAGCGTTTTCCAACCAAACACGATCTGGATAAAGTTTCAACAGAACATCCTGTGATGATCATTCACATTTCGGCACACTTTGCGGTCGTCAATTCGAAAGGATTGGAGTTGTTGAATATTACAGCCGACACGGAAGACCCCGAAGGTGGTCTGATCAGAAGAGAAAACGGTAATGAGCCCAATGGCGTGTTGGAAGAATTGGCAGCCTTGCCCCATTTCGCAAAAGCCATTACACCTCAAAACAAGGAGGCAGCAGAACGGTTTTTTGAATCTGGTCAAAATATGGCTTTGTCATACGGATTTACAACAGCTCAGGAAGGAAGAGGCATGATGGAAAGTCATGAATTGTTCATAGCGGCAGCAAAAGCAAAAAGCTTAAAGCTGGATGTAGTGAGTTATGTAGATTACATGTTTATGGATACATTAATGCATACCGAGTGGAATAATAGAAACTATACTGACAACTATCGTATTGGAGGTGTCAAGCTGACCTTAGATGGATCGCCACAAGGTAGAACGGCCTGGAGGACGGAACCATATCTATTAGCTCCAGAAGGAGCAGAAGAAGGCTACAAAGGGTATCCGGCCATCCCGAACGACAGTGTGGTGGAAGCGATATTCGAAAAGGCATATAAAAATAATTGGCAAATCATTACCCACGCAAATGGCGATGCAGCCATGGACCAAATGATTCGATCTTTGAAGAAAGTCGTCAAATCACATGATAATTCAGACAGAAGAAGCGTGCTTATACACGGTCAGTATGTAAGAGAAGATCAATTGGATGACTTTAAAGAGCTAGATGTTATTGCTTCTTTATATCCACTTCATACTTTTTATTGGGGCGATTGGCACAAAGAAATTATTGGCGATTCGCTTGGAGACAAGATCAGTCCAACACGCACGGCGCTGAACAAAGGATTAAAACTCACCATTCACACCGATGCTCCGGTGGCGTTGCCCAATTTGATGCGTATGGTTGGTGTTTCGGTCGAAAGAAAGTCACGTTCCGGTGAAGTCATTGGTGCCAATGAAAAACTAACACCGTATGAAGCGTTGCAGGCAATAACTTCTTGGTCGGCTTATCAACATTTCGAAGAAGATACAAAAGGAACTATCGAAGCAGAGAAGCTTGCCGATTTCGTAATCTTAGATCGCAATCCACTGAAGGTGGCAGAGGAAGATATCAAAGAAATTATTGTTTTGGAAACCATCAAAGAAGGCGAATCGGTTTTTAAACGATAGCCTTTAAGGATTTTTAACGTATAAGCCGCAGCTAGGATTCCTTTGTTGCGGCTTTTTAAGAAACAACCCATTATGCTATTTAGAACACTATTTTTATCCTTGTTGGTATCCACTGCTTTCTCCCTCCATGGTCTGTCGCAAGAATACGAAAATACAGTGCGACCGAGTAAGGAACAGCACACTCCAGAGGCCGTTGCCGTTGCATTTATTACTGAATATATTACTTTTTGTAACAATCAGAATGCCACAAACACCCTCAAAACATGGGTCGAATCACAACCTTTGGTTTCGGAACGATTTAAAACTTCTCTGCGCAATTTATTGACCGCTGCCGAAACGCGCAACCCAGAGCTAGGACTCGGCTTTGATCCTATATTAAACGCCCAAGACTATCCCGATAGTGGTTTTGAATTTGACAGCATTTCAATGAATAAAAAATGTGTTACAGTAAAAGGCAGAGAGTGGCCTGAATTCACAATGCGTATCAGTATGGAGCGAATCCAAGGTGAATGGATGGTCGATGGCGCTGGCGTCGTCAATATGCCAGGCAATTGCAATGTAGAGTAGTTTTCCTGCAAAAATTTGCACATCAAACCTTCTATTCTTCATAATTTAAAACATTGTTGTTGAAATACGGAAAAACAATGTAAGAATAATTGTATTTTAGATTTTCATATATAAGAATTTGTAGCGACACAGGTTGTTCAGCACAGATTTCAAAAGAAGCGCCGCATGAGAAAAAAGCTGAAATTTTACTACCGCAGAATTCGTGGACAATTGTGGTTTCGGCCTTTATTGTTTTGCATTTTCTCCGTGGCTGGCGCACTCATAGCACATCAGGCAGATGGAATGGGGTTTAGCGACCTAGTGCCGGATATAGACGAAGAGACTATTGGCGGGCTTTTAGACACCATTTCATCCACCATGTTGGTCATCTCCATCTTTGCCGTAACCTCTATGCTCTCGGCCTTCTCCTCGGCGAGCAACACCGCAACGCCACGTTCTTTCAAGATTGTCGTTACAGACGATGTCTCTCAGAATGCACTTTCTATTTTTATCGGCGCTTTTATTTTCAGTATCGTCGCCACCATTGCTTTAGACAATGGGTATTACGGAAAGACAGGCAGGTTTATTTTATTTCTGCTTACCTTGTTGTTTTTCGCTGTGGTCATCCTCACCTTTTTATGGTGGGTAGACCGGATTTCGAGATTGGGGAGAATGGAGCAAACCATCAAGCAGTTGGAAAAAGTGGCCTGTACCTCCTTGTCCGAATACATAAAAAACCCTTACTTAAAAGCGTTGCCGTCAAGTGGTGAGCTACAGAACGGAAAACCCATTTATGCCAATACCACGGGGTATGTGCAACACATTAATTTGGAGACTTTACAAGAATTTGCAGAAGAAAACCAGCTGCAAATTCAACTCAATTGTCTTCCTGGGAAATTCATTCACGACAATTTTATTATTGCTTACATCAGTGCAGACGATCCCATAAAAGTCGAAGTGATTCGAGAGGGTGTCAACCGTGCGCTTGTCGTTGGACACACAAGGTTGTTTGACGAAGACCCTCGATTTGGATTGATTTCACTGACCGAAATTGCCAGTCGCGCCCTATCGCTAGGAATCAATGATCCAGGAACGGCCATCGAAATTATTGGCAGTCATGAACGCCTTTTCTTTTTGTGGCATAAAGTCAATGAAGCAAGTGCAGAAAATACAGTGATATACAATCGTGTCGCAGTGCCAAACATCGAAATGGAAGATTTTTTCGACGATGCGTTCCGGCCCATTGCCAGGGATGGCGCCGATAATATCGAAGTGATGTTGCGATTGCAAAAAGCATTTCGCGCCATCGCCACCATAGAGCATACTGCCATTAAAAAACAGGCCCTTAAAAATTCTAAAGAGGCATATCGCCGCGCCAAAACTGCCATAGCGTACGCGCCAGATATTGAACGGTTGGAAAAGCGATGTCTTTTTAGGAGGGAGTAAACGTGTTAAACCTGACAGGTTTCAAAAACCTGTCAGGTTTGATGTTGCGTTCCAGTAAAATACCCGTGACGGCGGATGTCTTCTAGTTTCAGAAATATTTTTTAAATGCTATTATCCTATTAAAGCTTTCAGGTCTGATAGGTTTATTCTTATGTCGGCTTTATTGCTTCAGCGTGTTTCACAACCTCCAGGCCTTTACCGTTTTTTATATCTCCCATATTATCTCCCAAAGCTTGGATGGCGTTGAGTTTAGGTTGTTAAATCAATTGATAAAACAAATACTAGCAATACGAACCCATAGCACCGAATTCTTTAAATATTAGTTGAAAACTGTGTGATGTATTTTCTACTTATTTTAGAATAGCTATCTTTAATGTGAATAATAGACTACCACAGATGCAATCGACAACAGAGATTATTGAACAATCATTAAGTCAGTATTACTACAGGTTTTTACAAATACTGCCGCGCATTGCATTAGCGGTTTTGGTTGTCATTTTAGGGGTGCTACTCGCCCAATTGCTTACAAGTTTTTATAAACGCAGGTTTCAACAAAAATCTGAAGATCCATTAATGGCTAAATTTTTGGCACAAGCGATAAAAATTATTCTAATAATATTGGCCATTATGATTGCCCTGCAAGTGGCTGGTTTAGATGGTGTTGCTACAGGTCTTTTAACTGCCGTTGGGGGAGGCGCAATAATTCTTGGTTTTGCTTTTCAAGATATTGGAAAGAATTTTTTAGCAGGAATCATTCTAGCCTTTAACAGACCGTTTAGCATCAACGATACCATCAAAATTGACGATATCTTCGGAAAGGTAAAAGAACTAAGCTTTAGATATTCTCATATAAAAACTTTTGACGGTCGCGATATCTATATTCCGAATAGTGATGTGCTCACAAAGCCAGTTGAAAACTATACAGCAGACGGCTTCTTTAGAGTCGATTTTATAGTGGGAATTGGGTATGAAGATAATATCTCAGAAGCAAAAAAGGTAATTCAAGAAATCCTTGATAAGAACACCGAAATTGTCCGCGATAAGGATCACGAGAATTTTGTTATAGAAGACGAATTGGCTGCGAGTACCGTAAATCTTAAAGTGTTTTTCTGGGTAGATACCAAAGATTACCGCAGAGCTTCAAGAGTATTGCGAGGTCTTGTAATTAAGGAAGTGAAGGAAGTTCTGCTCGAAAAAGGATTCAACCTACCTGCAGATATTAAAGAAATTAAAATCTACGGCTCGGAAGACGCCATCCCGCTTAAGTTTAAAAATCCCCCTAAATTCCCCGACAACAAATAAGTATCGTGGGGATAGCGCGAATTTGATAGATAATTTTCAAAAGCTTTTAATCCTAATAGACCTAACAGGTTTTTGAAACCTGTCAGGTCTCTTGAAATCGTTGATTCTTCGCAGGCGATTATCGGTGTGTTATTATACTTTCGTGGTTTTGATTTGCTTTCAGTCCCGAGTATTCGGGAGTATTTTAGTTGACTATTCACAGGGCCACCAATACAAATAGAGGGAAACCTTGAGTTGTGAATTGCTTTCAGAATTGTATTTTAGTTGACTATTCACAGGAAACTACATTGTTGAATATGTCGCGCCACGGTTGTGAATTGCTTTCAGAATTGTATTTTAGTTGACTATTCACAGGGCCTCATTAATAGCTATTTGCAATTTTTCGTTGTGAATTGCTTTCAGAATTGTATTTTAGTTGACTATTCACAGGAAATCCTCTATGTGATAATATTCTCCTCTTGTTGTGAATTGCTTTCAGAATTGTATTTTAGTTGACTATTCACAGGTTCTGTGTTTTGTTCATTCCCGTAATTAAAGTTGTGAATTGCTTTCAGAATTGTATTTTAGTTGACTATTCACAGGCTCATCGGAGCCTTCCGAAGCGCTCAAAGCGTTGTGAATTGCTTTCAGAATTGTATTTTAGTTGACTATTCACAGGTAATCCAACAGCTTGAGTTGACATTTTTGCGTTGTGAATTGCTTTCAGAATTGTATTTTAGTTGACTATTCACAGGCCAATCTTAATTTTGTGCCGGCGTTCCGTGGTTGTGAATTGCTTTCAGAATTGTATTTTAGTTGACTATTCACAGGAGAAATCACTTTAGAAAAGAATATGAGGATGTTGTGAATTGCTTTCAGAATTGTATTTTAGTTGACTATTCACAGGTTGGAAGTAGCACACTTCTATCACGCTGATGTTGTGAATTGCTTTCAGAATTGTATTTTAGTTGACTATTCACAGGTGATTATCCCAACTTTTCAAAGACTCGTTAGTTGTGAATTGCTTTCAGAATTGTATTTTAGTTGACTATTCACAGGGATCGTTGGGGAATGGTTACTACAGGCTCAGTTGTGAATTGCTTTCAGAATTGTATTTTAGTTGACTATTCACAGGCAATCCAAAAAAATGCATTAAACGAAATTGGTTGTGAATTGCTTTCAGAATTGTATTTTAGTTGACTATTCACAGGTCATTAGTTGGCGTAGATCTCAATCAGAAGTTGTGAATTGCTTTCAGAATTGTATTTTAGTTGACTATTCACAGGGTGATCGCGCTCGCCATCCAAAAGCAATTTGTTGTGAATTGCTTTCAGAATTGTATTTTAGTTGACTATTCACAGGTAATACAAAAGAGAGAGAGACGCGCGCGCAGTTGTGAATTGCTTTCAGAATTGTATTTTAGTTGACTATTCACAGGAGCTTTTATACCTACAAATGGAGTGGCGTAGTTGTGAATTGCTTTCAGAATTGTATTTTAGTTGACTATTCACAGGATCATCTTTTTCTTCCTCCGTCCACTTGTCGTTGTGAATTGCTTTCAGAATTGTATTTTAGTTGACTATTCACAGGTTTTAATTTAGATACGAAAATATTAGTTTCGTTGTGAATTGCTTTCAGAATTGTATTTTAGTTGACTATTCACAGGTATTTTCCAATCCCCTGCGCCGTTTGGTCGGTTGTGAATTGCTTTCAGAATTGTATTTTAGTTGACTATTCACAGGTGATGCAATGGAGTTTTTGAAAGCTCTACAGTTGTGAATTGCTTTCAGAATTGTATTTTAGTTGACTATTCACAGGATTTATTTAAATCGAGCGCAGAGCT
>Ga0209075_1000148_pt1 | contig 61065 bp, 55 predicted proteins | sample Stecom2011_FD_187523 | JGI IMG/M metagenome (GOLD analysis project Ga0209075, IMG submission 187523) | Agricultural soil microbial communities from Utah to study Nitrogen management - Steer compost 2011 (SPAdes) (version 2) | ecosystem: Environmental > Terrestrial > Soil > Agricultural land...
TGGTTGCGGGGGCAGGATTTGAACCTACGACCTTCGGGTTATGAGCCCGACGAGCTACCAGACTGCTCCACCCCGCGTTCGATGCTGCGCATGTTAAAGGGTCATTCGTTAAAACGCAAGGGGATCAAGGTCCGTTCGGTTACTATTTAAGCGATTCGCGTTTGACTGCGCAATAAAGCAGCAGTTCTGACGATACAGAAGCGCGCCACTTCGTTATAATAGCCTCATGTTTACTGATGAAGACACCTACATGAATTATCCACCAAATCATAATCGTTATTTTGCAACCTGTGCAAAAGGCTTAGAGCCATTGCTATTTGAAGAGTTACAACAGCTACACGCACAGAGCGTGCGGCAAACAATGGGTGGGTGTTGGTTTGAAGGGGATGTACAATTAGCGTATCGGGTCTGTCTATGGACACGCTTAGCGAATCGATTGTTGCTGAGCCTAGGGGAAACTTTAGTGCGACGCGTACAAGATATTCCACAGGCCGTTGCGACCACCCCGTGGGAACAGGTGTTCGACACTAGCAATACCTTTGTCGTAGATTTTAATGGCCGCAGCAATGAGATACGTCATACACAATTTGGTGCACAGCTCATAAAAGATGGGATTGTGGATCGTTTTCGTGATGTAGGCTTACAACGGCCTTCCGTGGCTAAAGAGGGCGCTGACATTCGAATTCATGCCCATATCCATAAAGACAAGCTTGCTTGGTATTTGGATTTTGCTGGAGATAGTCTGCACAAACGTGGCTATCGCCAGCAACAGGGTAGTGCCCCCTTAAAAGAAACCCTCGCAGCAGCTATAGCTATTCGCAGTGGCATTACACCAGCGACCGATGTGGTTTTTGATCCATTTTGTGGCTCTGGCACATTGTTATTGGAAGCAGCGATGATTTGTTTGGATCGCGCGCCAGGGCTTACCCGAACGGCATGGGGCTTTCAACACTGGTTAGGTCACCAAGAAGAGGCCTGGCAAGCATTACTTAATGAAGCACACCAACGATTTGCTGCAGCAAATGCCAGTCATCCACTGCAACTGGTCGGTTACGATATGGATGCACGGGTATTGGCTATTGCGGAACAAAATGCCATGCGCTTAGGGATTCACGAACGCTGCACGTGGCAACGGCGTAATGCAGAATCACTAACGACACTTGAGTTAGAGCAACCCACGCAACAACCCCATTTAATTTGTAATCCACCCTACGGTGAACGTTTAGGAGAGGAGGTGGAAACACTACTCCTTTATCGTCGCTTCGGTGCACAATTACGTGAGCATTTTTTTGGTTGGCAAGTGAGCGTACTGGCCGGTGATGAAAGTTTATTGAAGCGCTTAAAATTACGCAGCGAGCGTAAATATAAGTTCTATAACGGGCCTATTGAGACTCAATTGGCACTTTATGACTTAACAAAAACACAATTAGAATTTACCAAAGAGCAATCCAGTGATTTGGCGAATAGGCTTCGTAAAAACTATCAGAAATTTGAAAAATGGGCCGCAAAAGAAGGGTTTAACGCTTGGCGGATCTACGATGCTGACTTGCCTGAATACAATGCTGCTGTTGATGTTTATGACGATTGCCTCGTTATTCAAGAATATGCTGCACCGCAAGAGATACCTGACGCAGTTGCTAAGGAGCGACTCTGGACGTTGGTGGACTGCTTAGCCCAAGAATTGCCATTCGCTGCTGAGAATATGACGCTTAAAGTACGGCAACGGCAATCCGGTAAGCAACAATATGAGCGACAACGACAACAGCCACGCGGATTAATACGAATTGTGCATGAATACGGTGCCTTATTTGAAACTAACCTAAGTGATTATTTAGATACAGGCTTATTTCTAGATCATCGTTGGGCACGTCGTGAACTAGGACGACTCAGTGAAGGTAAATCTGTATTAAACCTGTTTGCATACACGTGTTCAGCATCAGTTCATGCCGCCCTAGGTGGTGCTAAAGAAGTGGTTTCTGTAGATTTATCAAAAACATATTTAGCATGGGGGCAGCGAAACTTTCAGCTAAATAAGTTGCATGGACGCCAGTATCAGTTTATTCAAGCTGATTGCATGCAGTGGTTGCGGCAACAACGCCCACAACAACGATTTGATGTTATTTTTCTTGACCCGCCCACGTTTTCTAACTCGAAGCGTATGCAAGATGTTCTTGATATCCAACGTGACCACGTCATGTTATTGACATTGGCTGCACGACTGTTAACTGATGACGGTATCATTTTGTTTTCGAACAACAAACGCCGATTTAAGCTCGACCATGAGCAGTTGGCTGCAGCTGAATTGGTTGCCGAAGATTTGACTGCGCGTTCGATACCAATGGATTTTGCTCGACACAAGGGAATTCATCACTTGTTTAAGGTAACGCTTCGTGAGTGAATTTTACCTGCTGACAAAGCCGAATTGTTCGTTGTGTGATATCGCATTGCAGCGTCTGCAGCAAGCACAGCCGACCACGGCAATTCAATTGCACTTAGTGGATATCAGTCAACAGCCCGAACTAGCGGAAGAGTATGGATGGCTGATTCCGGTCCTGATTCGAGCGCATGATGATGCCGAATTACGATGGCCATTTCCTGAATCATTAGAGGAATTTTTGAATTCATGAACCTTGTTCGTTTACAGCAAGCACAATTGGCATTTGGTAACGCGCCAATCCTGGATCGAGCCGATCTAGTCATTGAATCGGGCGAGCGGGTTTGTATTGTTGGTCGCAATGGTGCAGGTAAATCAACCCTACTTAAAGTAATCGCAGGTGAAGTTTTACTGGATGATGGCGAAGTACAGGTGATTGGCGACGCCGTAGTGGCACGGTTACCACAAGATCCGCCAGCGCAATCAACACAATCAGTATATGATTATGTCGCTGAGGGTTTAGCGCATATTGGTGAACTGTTGCAACAGTATCATCAGGTCGTGCTCCAATTAAATGATGCTCCCGATCAATCCTCGTTACTACAACGCATGGCTGAGTTGCAAGGCGCTATTGAAGCGGCCGATGGCTGGCAAGTGCAGTCACAAATTGAAACCGTCTTAACGCAATTGGAATTACCTGAAGATGAGCCACTCGCGTCATTATCTGGTGGTTGGTTACGCCGTGTCGCATTAGCGCGAGTGTTGGTGACTAATCCTGACCTGTTATTGCTTGATGAGCCTACCAACCACTTAGACGTGGATATGGTGACATGGTTAGAAAACTTGCTCAAAGATTTCCGCGGGGCAGTATTATTTATTAGCCACGACCGTGCCTTTATTCGCAACTTGGCCACACGTATCGTTGATTTAGATCGGGGCAAGTTAGCGAGCTTCCCTGGCAATTACGAGCAGTATTTACAGGCCAAACAAGAGTTGTTGGAAATTGAAGCAGCCCACAACGCCGAATTTGATAAAAAATTAGCCCAAGAGGAAGTCTGGATTCGGCAAGGTATCAAGGCGCGACGCACGCGTAACGAAGGCCGAGTTCGAGCGTTGGAAGCGTTACGTCGAGAACGGCAAGCACGACGAGAACAACAAGGTACGGTCAAAATGGCAGTACAAGAGGCGCAGCGCTCGGGTAAACTGGTGTTTGAAGGCCAAGAATTGAACTTGAGTTTTGCTGGTAAGCCTATCTTAAAAGATCTCAACCTAACCTTACAGCGGGGCGATAAAATTGCGCTTGTAGGACCAAATGGATGTGGTAAGAGCACGTTAATTAAAGTAATTTTAGGGGAACAATCTGTCGATTCAGGGCAGATAAAATTAGGGACTAACTTGGCCGTCGCTTATTTTGACCAACATCGTGCTCAGTTAGATCCCGAGTTATCGGTGGCAGAGAACATTGGCGATGGCAAGCAAGATGTGGTCTACAATGGCAAAACTCGCCACATTTTAAGCTATTTGCAGGATTTTTTATTTACCCCTAAGCAAGCACGCACGCCAGTCTCCGCTTTATCTGGTGGGGAACGTAATCGTGCCTTACTGGCTCGGTTATTTTTACAGCCGAGTAATTTGTTGATACTTGACGAACCAACAAACGACCTCGATATAGAAACGCTTGAGTTGCTGGAACAAATTATCGCAGATTACCAAGGAACGGTAATTTTAGTCAGTCACGATCGTGAATTTGTTGATAATACAGCAACAAGTGTGTTGTTATTTGAAGGTGAGGGTATCGTTACGGAAATCGTCGGTGGGTTTAACGAAATTAACCATTATCTTGCACAGCAACAGGGAACTAAAGAGGTGGTTGTCGTGTCAGAAAAGCGGACGAGTAAGCCGCGGGATTCTGCTGAACGGAAGAAAAAGTTATCCTACAAATTACAACGTGAACTCGAGCAGTTGCCAGAATATATTGCAACGCTAGAAGAGGAACAAAAGATTTTAGAACAACAAACGCTTGCGCCTGAATTTTATCTGCAGCCACATACAGAAACGGCACCGATATTAGAACGGTTAGCAGAGCTAGAAAATGAACTTATGGCAGCGCTTGAGCGTTGGGATGAGTTAGAAAATCTGCAACAAGAGAGTAGTTAAATCATCTATGAAAAACTTTAAAACTCCAGTCTTAGCCGCTGCAGTTATGGCAGCACTTAATGGTGTGGCTATAGCACAGAACTTTACCGTTGAGCCAATTCCAACGCCTGAATCAGTACAGCACATGTATGGCGTAGCGTTAAACGATCAAGGGTTAGCCACGTTACACATGCGCTTACCTTATAACGCTGAAATTGATTTCGACCATATCAGCCAATTTATGCTGGCAGAAATTGGCCTCACTGAAGATTTCGATCCAGAAACTGACGAATTAACCTACCGTCAATACATCGCATTGGTGATGCGTTTAGAAGATCGTGTTAATAGCGTGTTAAACACACAACGAATCGCGTTCAATTTTGCTGGTGATTATGATGGGCAAACGGTGTCTATGCCCGCGCTATTGAACCCACAAGGTAATGGTGCGTCGAGCAATGAAAACTCAGCTGATCATCAGTTTTTAGGCCTGAACCAAAATAATATTCGGGTAGGTATTGCGAGCGCTCCTTATACGCGCTTTGATCATACCTATATACCAGCAACGTCTGGCGATGAAGAACCAGAACCTGTCACCATTAGCTTCGCCAAACGTGATTTCACGAGTCGTGGCATTTGGTATGACGGAACTCAACTTAAAATGGTTGAGCCATTAGAGCAGCAAATATTGGGTGGTGAATCAGCAATTTTTGACATCAGCGATAATAATATTGCAGTGGGTTTCCAAAGTGTCGGGTTAACACCACGCTCTGCTGAAATTTGGGAGGAAGACTGTAAAGATCTCGGTGATGATCCAAAATCGACGATTACTCCATATACGTGTATGTGGAACATTTGGCATTCTGAACAACGTGCCAACGTGTCTAACTTGCCAGCCTATATGGGGCAACCGATTGCAAGTAATGGTTCGATTTATGACGTAGAAGCGACTGTTTGGCAATTGGATGCACAAGGTAATGTGATTAGTGAAACCCGTTATGCACCCCTCATGGAACGCATTGAGGACGATCCGCAGCATTTTTCTACCTATGCGTTTGCTGTGAATAATAACGGTATCGCCGTTGGGCAAAGCTGGACTTATCACATTAGTGAAAATGAAGACGAAGAGATCACCGCAAATGCTCGAATTCGGATGCCTGTGGTCTTTATTGATGGCGAAACTCGTGCTATGACCACTGCTCCTGAATATCTGTGGGGTACAGCAAACGATATTAACGATGACAACATTGCCGTTGGCTATGTCTTGCAGAACATTCAAGGTCAGCGTCGGGCAATACCATTTAGTTACGATGTGGATTCCGATGTTTTTACCGTGTTGCCAGTGTTTTTTAAAGGCTCGTCAACATATCCTAAAGCCATTAATAATCAAGGGATTGTGGTAGGTACTGCAGAAACTGATTACAGTTTAGATACGATTCGCCGCCAAGCTGGCTTCTATTTAGACCTGAATAATCCAGAGCAGGGCTTAATTAACCTTAACGATGTAATTGGCTGTGAAACCACTCACTTCATTGTTTCAGCTGATGCCATTAACGAACAAAATCAGATTCTGGTCACTTCTGTGGTAGAAAAGCGAACCACTGATTCTGACGGCTTAATCATTGGTGAACAAGTTGCAGAAACCTTGTTATTGAATCCATTTAATGGTGATTTCGAAGGCTGTGACGATGGCGAGCCTAGTGGCGGCGGTGGCAACGACGATAAAGTAGTTCGTCAAGGTGCAGCTATGCACTGGCCAGCGCTTATTGGTATGTTCTTGATTGGTGGGCTTATTACATTAAGACGCAAATTAGGCCGCTAACCAAACAACTTATTCTAAGTTAATAGTACCTGAATTAGTGACGCTATTTCATCGACTTAAATGGTTGGCTGGAATAGCGTCTTGTTTTTGCGTTGAACTCCTCTTAAAAGTTGCTATCTATTATTAAAGAGCGACACTGAATATGGTTTGTCAGTGTTATTTTTCTCGCTCTTTGCAAGTAAGTTGAATACATAACAACTGGACGAGGAAGTGTATTATGAAGCGACAAAAACGCGATCGCCTAGAACGTGCCCATGCGCAGGGTTATAAAGCTGGAATTGCCGGTCGTTCTAAGGAGTTATGCCCTTACCAGACGCACGATGTACGATCACAGTGGTTAGGCGGTTGGCGCGATGCCATGGAAGCGCGCGGAGAAGGGTTGTTCCGCTAATAGTAATATTTAATCGTTACAACATAAAGAAAAAGCCCGCTCATAATAGCGGGCTTTGCGGTATTTAAAAGGAGTTAAAATCCCGAAGTATCGGTGAATAGCCCAACTTTTAAATCCTTAGCGGTATAAATAGTCTTCCCATCTACTTCCACGCGTCCGTCAGCAATCCCCATAAATAATGAACGCTTAAGTACACGCTTCATATCGATAAAATAACTGACTTTTTTCGCCGTCGGCAAAATTTGTCCAGTGAATTTTACTTCACCCACACCTAACGCACGACCCCGGCCAGGCCCACCTAAACAAGCTAGGAAGAAACCTGTTAATTGCCACATAGCATCTAAGCCAAGGCAACCAGGCATAACCGGGTCGCCAATAAAGTGGCAATCAAAAAACCATAGGTCAGGGGTGATATCCAATTCTGCATGAATAAACCCTTTGTCATAAGCGCCACCTTGTTCGGTGATTTCGACGACACGGTCCATCATCAGCATGTTAGGGGCGGGCAGTTGACTGTTGCCTGGACCAAACATTTCTCCGCGGGCACAGGCTAGTAACTCTTCGCGAGTAAAGCTAGATTGTTTCATAATAACCTTGTTGTTGATTGCGTTTTATACAGCTAAACGCCTACAAAGCAGACGAATAGGCGCTAGATTAGCGAACACCTGTACGCTTAACAAGTCCGACAAGTCACTTTAATCAAACCAACGTCGCCACCAAGAACTTTCTCGTTCACCTTGCTGCAGTTCATTAAGCCGCTGTTCAATACGCTCATATAATTGTTTTTGCTGAATTTGTGTAAGCAATTCCAGCGCTTCACTTACGTCATTGATCGCATAAATATGAAAGGATCCATCAGCTACCGCTGTAATCACATCATCATTTAAATTGAGCTGACTCAAGTTTGCTTGTGGAATAATTACTCCATGTCGACCATTCAACCCGCGCGCACGACAAAGTTCAAAATAACCCTCGATTTTTTCATTAACTGCACCTATAGCCTGTACCCGACCAAATTGATCAACGGCACCAGTGATAGCAATTCCTTGTTGGATAGGAGCGTCTGCAAGAGCAGATAATAAGCAACACAACTCAGCCAAAGAGGCGCTATCGCCATCAACTTCATGATAAGACTGTTCAAACACAATGGTCGCCGATAGCGCCATTGCCTCATTGCGCGCAAACACATTGGCGATGTAGGCACTTAAGATCATCACCCCTTTGGTATGTATATTACCGCTCAACTCTGATTTACGGTCGATATCAATGATATCACCGTCGCCATAATGCACTGTCGCAGTAATTCGTGTCGCTTCACCGAACTCATGGCCACCTGCAGTGACGACAGTTAACCCGTTAATCTGACCAATCACCGAGCCTTCGGTATCGATGTACACTTGACCTTCTAATATGCTGCGACGGCTAAGCTCGGCGATATATCCGTCGCGGTGGTAACGCTGCTGCAACGCTTGTTTTAAGTGCTCTCGGTGAACTTGTGGCCGCCCCTCAGCTTGGGCAATTGCACATGCTTCACGTAACAGTTGCATGATGGCAATGGTATCGAGTGATAGTTCTGTTTGAAAATCTGTAATCCGACTGACGAATTTCAATAGAGCCGGGAACGCATCATCAGCTAATGGCAAAATTGCCGCTTGCTCTTCAACATACTTTAAGTAATCGAAGTAGGGTGCTAATGGCTTATTTTGCAGAGAATAATGCGATGAAAAATCGGCTAAAAAGGGAAATAAATTATCAAAATCCCGGTCACGTTCCCGCAATTGTGCGTAGATCTCCCGCTCACCTAAAAGAAGGATCTTAATATGAACAGGAATTGCTTCAGGTTGATAATAAGCGGCAATTTTCGCATCACCTGGCTGCGGCCAATGGAACTGGCTGGTACGCAAAATATATTTAAGTTTGCGCCATAACCCTGGTTGGAGCAGAAGTTCCTCAGCATCAATGGCAAGGATACCACCATTTGCTTTTAAAATTGCGCCAGCTTCAATCAGATGTAAGCCCGATGAAATAGTACCTTCCACACTTTGTAGACGAATGCTGCCAAATAAACTCGACTCGGTAACGCGATCACATAAAATAAAAGGCTCGTCATCATCATGTGTCACGATAATATTCGCTAGCTCTGAGCCCGGCAGTTGTTCAAAGGTGTGATCAATGACTAAATCAAGATATTGTTCGACCCGTTCAGTGGCAAAGGTATCAACCATATAATCACGCAAGGGGCCACGTACCGCAACATCGGTCTGAAAAAACTCAAATAATTGGATAACAAAATCACGCGCTCGGCCACTCGGTAAATTCACCCACAATGGTTCAAAAGCTGAATCAGGATTGGCTACGTAAACCCAGTCATACTTTTTCGCATGAATCCATCGATGGTGAGCTTCAACTTCTTTCAATACATCGTAAACCCTCATACCTGCAGGGGTAACAACATAGCTATGGGCATAACGCCCAGCTATATTAAAAGATTGATGTAATGCCGATAATGCTCGTTGTTGGCCCACGAGGGCACTTGGTGAAACAGTTTTGGGGCGTTGCATGGCCCATTCATTAATCGCTGGTTGTAATTCAGCTGCAGCAATGCGCATAAGATAACTCTCCCGTAATTGCGCCGATTTTATCACTGTCTCGTCTAATTTGGCATGATTCAATGCGCGACCGATCCGCTAAAATTTACAGTAATAGGGGTTAACTGGTAGCCATGTTGCTGCAGCAGTTGAATTAACCCATGGGAACCACCTAAGTGACCAGCGCCAACAGCGATAAATGTAGGTTGTTGCGGTAGTATTTCTTTAAATTGTTCAATCCAGCGTTGGTTTCGCTCAGCCAGCATGATTTGCTCAAATTCAGCCGTGAACTCATCTTGTGTCGTAATGTACTCGTACAATTTTGTACTATCATCATCCAGATAGCGTTGTTCAAGTTCAATCATGTCTTGTTTGGTTGTGTTTGGATTAAAAGCGACATCAACCAAACTAGCTACTTGGTCAGCTAAGGGAATGGAGTCAAATAGCTGTAATTGCTGAAGGGCGGTTTCGAGGCCAATAACCGGCTTATTAGTGTGATTAGCACGTTCAATTAACGCTTGATCCACTAATAACGAGTTACCGTCACAATCCAGATAATGTTGCAGAAACATCGATTGGATTAGAAACGGTCGCATTTCTTTAGCCACGACATAAGGAATTTGCAGAACACGCTCAATCAATTCAGCTAACTTCTGTTCGTCTGCACTGGATAAATGTTGAGTTAAATAATCAGTGGGCTGTTGGGTAAGATTGGCTCGCATTTCGGCAATTTGCGCCTCATCAGTTAGGTTTATTTCAACCACTAACTGCGCCGTCTCAACGAATGCTTGTTGTACTACTGGTGGAATGTCAACGTCCGCTTGGCAAATGAGATGCATTGTACCGAACAGGTACGATGTTGGCTGCTGCGGATGTTCTAACTTAAAGAAGACGTGAGCAGAGCTGCTAACCGATATGAGCAGCAGTGCCAAACCAATCAAATATCGCATCGCGATCTCCTCATTAAATGCTTGTTAGATTAAAGAATATCTAAAACCCATAGGAAAAGCGCCTAGATTGCGCTTGGATTCTTTATATTATAAATTGCGCATAATGTATATTATGTTAAATAGACTATTAGTTAAGTATGTTATCGAATGTGATGACTTACATTCTTAGTGAAAATTAGTGTGTAAATAATGTGATAAACATCAAACTATTGCTGCTTGTAAGGCAAAAAAATGGGCGTTCCAGTGTTTATCACCGCAACGCCCATCATCATGATAATCAATCAAGCTAAAGAATTAGATTTCACCTGCCTCGCGCATTTCTCGTTCAAGCCGCAACGATTCATCCGCACGCGGTTTCGTGAAACGTGCAATGGCTAGGTAAAGTACCGGGGTTAGATATAAGGTGAATAACACTGCAAATAACAAACCACCGAAGACAACCCAACCAATAGCATTACGTGATTCAGCCCCCGCTCCCATTGATAAGATTAGCGGTAGCGCACCAAGTAACGTCGAAACTAAGGTCATCATGATGGGTCGCAAACGAATCTCGGCTGCGTTTTCAACAGCATCGCGAATTGCTAATCCCCGATCACGTAATTGGTCTGCAAACTCAACGAGTAAGATCGAGTTCTTAGCGACCAATCCAATCAACATCACTAACCCGATTTGTGAGTATATATTGATAGATGTACCAGAAATGTACAGCGCAAAGAACGCCGCAGCAACGCCGAACGGCACTGTCGTCATAACTACAATGGCAGAGTTAACACTTTCAAACTGCGCTGCTAATACCAGAAATACGATGATTAATGCTAAAACGTACGTCAGGGTCACCTCACGTGATGCTTCCTCAAAGGCTTCTGCTTCACCGAGTAATAGTAAACCAATACCAGATGGCAACTCTTCAGCAGCAAATTGACGCATCTTCATAACCACTTCCTCTAATGGCATAGAGGTTGGCATTTGAAAGTCAATTTGGATCGCGCGACGCTGAGCACGGCGAGTCAACTCAGCTGGCACCCCTTCTTCCGTGATCGACGTTAAGCTCGACAATGGCACCAAGCCTGTATTTGAACCGACGTACAGATTTAAAATATCAGTCGGATCGCGTACCAAATCGCGCTGTGCCTGTAGCATGATCGGAACGGCTTGGTCACCAATATTTAAATCAACAACATCTAATCCGTTAATCGAAGCGCGGAGTGTCGTTGAAATATCGTTTAGCGGCACACCTAGTTCTTCTGCTCGTTTACGATCAATTTGCACACGTAGCTGTGGTTGTGTTGGTTGATAGCCAATTCGCGGGAAACCCACATCAGGGATTTCTGCTTGCAGCCGCGCGGCATACTTTTGCGCTGCGCGGAAAATCTCTTCGTAATTCTCCCCAGTTAACGCTAACGATAAACCACCACTTTGACCGCGTAAATTAAGACTATTTGAACCAAACGCCCGTCCGGGTGCCCCGGGAATTTGGCTTAACGGACCATTAATCTCTGCAATAATTTGCTGTTGGCTTTTGGTACGTTTATCCCAATCAGTTAGCCGTACAGTAATAAAGACTAAGTTTGGATCCCACTGCCCGACCATTGTGTTAATACTGTCCACAGAACCATCGTGAACATAAGGCATGAGAATTTCTTCCATTTGCCGCGCTTGCCGGTCCATAAAATCGATACCTACGCCATCTGGTCCCCGCGCAAAGATGTTGACCGTTCCACGGTCTTCGGTAGGCATCAACTCGCTATCAACAGCAAAATATAAATAGGTAGAATAGCCAGCAATGATAACACTCACGAGCACCACCCAAACACCCTTATCGATTGCCACTTTCAAGGTGTGAACATACCAATTACGAAGCTTGATACCGACCCGTTGTAACCAAGTTTCACGGGTGTTTTCCTTCACGGGTAGACGCGCAGTTAATGCTGGCACTAATGACAATGCAACAAATGATGAAATGACCACCGCAGACGCAAGTACCACCCCAAATTCACGGAATAGCCGCCCTGCCGTTGATGGCAAAAATGCAATCGGCACGAACACTGCCGCCAATACTGCTGTGGTTGCGACAACGGCGAAGAATACTTCACGCGTACCGACTACTGCCGATGCTCGTGCGCCTAGCCCTAAACCACGACGACGTTGAATGTTTTCTGATACCACTATAGCATCGTCGACAATCAGCCCTGTAGCTAAGACCAAGGCCAACAAGGTCAGAATGTTAATCGAGAAGCCAAACAACCAAATAACAGCTAACGCGCCAATGAGTGATACTGGAATTGCTACCGAAGGAACAATGGTGGCGCGCCATGAGCCAATAAATACCCATAATGTTCCAACAACCAATAGAATCGTTAAGGCTAGCGATGTGAATACCTCTTCCACCGAGCTGCGAATAAACTTCGCATCATCTGAGGTGATAACGATATCCAATTCAGGGTATTGCACTCTTAAACGTTCAACTAACGCTATCGTGTTGTCTGAAATCTCGATACTATTCGAACGTGCTTGGCGAATAATACCTAAGCCAATAACAGATTTACCGTCAAGTCGAGTAATTCCCGAAGCATCGGCTGGCGAGAAAAACACGGTTGCCACGTCACCAACACGAGTGGTTCCACGAATAACAATATTTTCAACGTCGTCAACAGTAACTGAGCTGGCGTCTGCACGCACAATGAGCTGCTGGTCGAGTGATTTTAAACTCCCAGCTGGAACGTCAAATGGTGCTTGCCGCAATACATTAGCCACTTCCGAGACAGTAATCTGATAACTGGCTAACATTAGCGGATCCAAAATAACCCGCATCACCCGACGGCGCTCACCGTTTAAACGTACATCGGCTACCCCAGGGATACTGAGAAACTGCGGAGATAAGTCAGTTCGCACTCGTTCGGTTAACGTTTCAAGATCCAATGTATCACTTGAAATTGCTAGGGAAACAACCGCTTGCGCATTATTATCGGCTTTGATAATGGCGACGTTTTCAACATCATCAGGTAAGCGGCGTTGCACCTGGCTAACGGCCTCACGCATTTCGTTCGCCGCATTATCTAAATCAATACCTGGGCGAAATTCAACCATAATACGCGAACTGCCCTCTTCACTTGAGGCTCGAATTTGCTTCACACCGCTAACTCGAGCTGCCGCGCCTTCTAAGATACTAGTTACCTCGGTATCAACGGTTTCTGGTGCAGCTCCGGGGAAGGTTGCAGTCACCGTGACGATGGGACGATCAACATCTGGTAACTCCCGTACTTCCACTCCTTTTAGGGCGGCGTAACCGGCGATAATAATCAGAAGGTTTAATACGACGATTAAAATCGGACGACGAATGGCCAGTGATGGCAAATCATTCAGATGCGGTGACAATTTCATTAGGGTGCCTCCGCGCCGATATCACGTACGGCTTGACCATGCCGTAAGCTTTGAATACCTTCCACAATGAGCGTATCACCGAGCTGTATAGCTCCTTCAACTAGGATACGTCCAGCGAGCCGCTGTTGGATGTTAACATTTACGCGATGTGCTTTACCCTCTTTCTCCAGCCAGATATAAGCACCATCGGTGCTCCACATAAGCGCAGACTCCGGTACCACCGCAAAATTGTCACCATAATATGTCAGGCCAATACGGAAGCTCATACCAGGTCGGTATAGATCTTGACCATTATCAACTGCCGCTCGTACCCGAATCGTACGATCCGTCATGTTGATGCGTGAGTCCACCTCAACAATTTCAGCTGGAATTGTCGTGTTCCGATTCGCCCATGGCCGTACTTGCAATTCAGCACCCAACAACAGCAACTCTAGAGCTGCTTCTGGTGCATTAAAATCAATATGCAGTTGGTCACGCTGATCAATTGTGGTAATCAATGTTTGAGTGGTAATCCGATCGCCCGGTTCTACATCAGTAATACCTACAATACCATCAAAAGGTGCTTTGACCTGGCGATCTTCGTAAGCAACTTGTGCTTCCCGTAAAGCAACTTTCATTAAATCACGTGCGGTGATGGCCTGATCTAACTCACTCTGCGCGATAGCTCCTTGTTGCCGACTTGTTGTTAGGCGTTTAACGGTACGTTCAGCATCTTCTAACTGAATGCGCGCACGTTCTAAATTAACCTGCTGTTGCCGATCGTCTAAGCGCACTAACACGTCGCCTTTTTTGACACGTTGCCCTGGCTTGAAATTGACTTCAAGCACTAAGTCATTGACTGCCGGATATAACGCTACTGAGCGTTTTGCTTCGGCATAGCCAACCGCTTCCACATGCCGTTGAATTCTTTCAAAACCAATAGGTTGCGTAATGACTACCGCCGCCCGATCTGCACCACCCCATTGTTGTGCCACAGCGTTGGGTAGCAACAGTCCGGTGCTAACGACAAGCGTCCCTATAACAACAATCCGATTTAACCACTGCATGTATTGTCCCTATTACGGAAGAGTTAGAAATTAAGTATCTGTATTGTTATTGTCGCAAATCAGATCAAAAAAGGTCGATCATCTTCGATGAACGACCTTCATTTTACGCCAGTTAGATTATGATCGACAGTTAGGACTTTTTCTTAATGATTTCAGTTAAACCGGCGACTGCGCTACCGATATCTGCCAACTGTGCAGGCAGGATAAGTGTATTGGCTTCTTTAGCGAGATTACCGAATTCCTTAACATATTGTTCAGCAACACGTAAACTTACTGCATCTTGACCACCAGGTTGTTGAATTGCTTGTGCAATTTTTGTCAAACCTTCTGCCGTTGCCGCTGCAATAAGCTCAATTTCACACGCGCGCCCTTCAGCTTCATTTATTTGTTTTTGCTTTTCAGCTTCTGACAAGTTAATGATTTCCTGTTTTTGGCCTTCGGACACGTTAATCATCGCCTGCCGTTCACCCTCAGACTTTGCAATAGCCGCGCGCCGTTCTCGCTCAGCACGCATTTGCTGTTCTAAGGCATCCTTAATGCTCAACGGTAATTCGATATCAGAAATTTCATAGCGAAGAACCTTAATTCCCCATGGCGTTGCTGCTTCATCAAGAGCTTGCACCACGACTTCATTAATTCGTGCCCGCTCTTCAAAGGTTTTATCCAAATCTGTTTGGCCAATGATGGAACGCATCGTAGTTTGCGCAAGCTGTGATGCAGCGTAACGATAGTTATTAATACCGTAACTGGCCTTATGCGCATCAACCACCTGAATATAAAGTACACCGTTAATCCCAACTTGGATATTGTCACGAGTTACGCAGGCTTGACGCTCTACGTCAATGACTTCTTCTTTTAAGGTGTGTTGGTAGGCAACCTTATCAACGAATGGAATAAGAAAGTGGAAGCCAGAATCTAAAGTACGATTATATTTACCTAGTCGTTCAACGACATAGTTAGAGCGTTGCGGCACAATACGCGCTGATTTGAGAATGACTATAACTACAGCAACAGCAAACCCAAGCGCTAAAACTGTTTCAAGGGAGATGGTATTCATTCTTGTTCCTCATTATTTGCAGCCACATGACGTTCTTTTTGAACCGTCAGTTGTATCCCTTTGTTGGCGACGACCCACGCAGTGTCACCTTCTTTCAATTCATCTTCAGAAAATGCATCCCATTGAACGCCGTTAAGCAATACACGGCCAGCACCATGTTGAAACGTTTTAACGACTTTGACACGTGCTCCAATATCGCGTTGGAAATTAGGCTTTGCTGGATCGGTATCAGCAGTGTAACCGATGAACCACGCCTTTAATCGTCCCCGAGCAACGAGTAGTAGCACTAAACTACTAATTCCGAAAATTGCAAATTGAGTTGAGTAATCCTCAATTACGCCCCAGTGTAACAATAAGCCAGTAAGTAATGCGCCAAGCCCGATAAATACAGCAACTATACTGGTGAGTAGCAACTCCGAAATAATCAGTAAAATACCGATTATGATCCATATAAGTGCAACCGACATAACGCTCCTCTCGTGATCAGTATTAATAGCCAAGCATAGCACTACCGCGGCAAAAACACTTTGGCAAAGTTGTTTCAATTAGTTTCCGTGACAAACTCAAACTGATAATGACCTTGAGTGCCCGTGCTTTCATCATTCCATGGAATCGTCATTTGCCAACGCATCTGTGGATCACTGCAGGCACCCAGCCATAATTCTGCGCGCCACTCAGTTGCCGTCACCTGTTCCACCACCACTGGTATAGTGCCCATATACATGGATACCCCCGCAATGATTCCCCGTTTTAACTCGATTTCCGGAGCCACAGTAAAGATTACGGTGAGCGGCGCCTCAACACGAGGTTGATCCGGATCAAAAATATGGCGGATTTTTTCGTTTGAACTATTCTCGTAAACAAGTGGCGCTGGTTTACATGAAATCAACATAGTGCTGCTCAATAGCACGAAAATAAAGACCTTAACGTTCATGCGGATAATTTTACACCGTTAAAATTGCTATGAATGAATCGGTTAAAAAACCAGCGAAACCTTGTAGGGCGCTATTTTTCTAGTTTTCAACCTGTTTTTCTTGGTTCAAAACTCGTAAAATACGAATGTTTGTCAAACTACCGATAAGGGAACGGACAGGCAACCAATAATTTGTCACGTTACTCTGTCAATAACTTTCAGAGCATCAACGCGGAAAACAAAAATGAGCCAAACGAATCCACTACAAATAGAATACAACCTGAAAGTCGTACGGCAATTTGCCATTGCGACTGTTATTTGGGGAATTATTGGCATGGCAGTTGGGGTTCTTATTGCAGCCCAGCTGATCTGGCCAGAGTTAAACTTTGAGACGCCGTGGCTAACCTACTCTCGGTTACGTCCATTGCACACCAACGCGGTGATTTTTGCGTTTGGTACCTCAGCTCTAATGGGAACATCGTTTTATGTGGTTCAAAAAACCTGTAAAACGGCTCTGTTCTCCAACAAACTTGCTAGCTTTGTGTTTTGGGGATGGCAAGCCGTTATTTTAGCGGCTGTGATTACCCTGCCACTAGGCTTAACAAGTTCAAAAGAATATGCTGAACTAGAATGGCCTATCGATATCTTGATTGCGCTGGTTTGGGTTGCGTATATCATCGTGTTCTTCGGTACCTTAGTGAAGCGAACCACCTCACACATTTATGTTGCGAACTGGTTCTACGGCGGCTTTATCGTTACGATTGCAGTTTTGCACATTGTAAATAGCATGGCTGTTCCAGTATCCTTTACTAAGTCCTACAGCCTCTATGCTGGTGCTACGGACGCCATGGTACAATGGTGGTATGGCCATAACGCGGTAGGTTTCCTGCTCACCGCTGGCTTCTTAGGGATGATGTATTACTTCGTACCTAAGCAAGCTGAACGGCCAGTTTATTCTTATCGCTTATCGGTAGTTCACTTCTGGGCATTGATTTCGCTCTATATCTGGGCTGGTCCTCACCACCTTCACTACACCGCATTACCTGACTGGACTCAGTCTTTAGGTATGGTGATGTCAGTGATTCTATTTGTGCCATCTTGGGGGGGAATGATTAACGGTATCATGACCTTATCAGGTGCGTGGCATAAGCTGAAAACTGATCCAATCTTACGATTCTTGATTGTTTCATTGTCTTTCTACGGTATGTCAACGTTCGAAGGCCCAATGATGTCAATCAAATCAGTAAACGCCCTCTCACACTACACTGACTGGACCGTTGGTCACGTTCACTCAGGGGCCTTAGGTTGGGTAGCGATGATTACCATCGGCTCTATGTATTACTTGATTCCACGGCTGTGGAACCAAACTCAAATGCATAACGTCCGTTGGATCAACATCCACTTCTGGCTGCACACCATAGGTGTCGTTCTGTACATCGTTGCGTTGTGGATTTCTGGTGTTATGCAAGGTCTGATGTGGCGTGCAGTGAACGCTACTGATGGAACCTTAACCTACAGCTTCGTTGAAAGTGTTGTCGCGTCATATCCATTCTGGTTCATCCGGTTTGTGGGTGGCTTGTTTATTGTCGCAGGTATGGTGTTAATGGCAGTTAACGTTTATCGGACAATTCGTGCTGGCAAACCAACCGTTGAATATGTAAACGCGCCAGTAGCAACTAACAGCCCTGCGCCAAGCGCAGCAACTCAGTCTGCTTAAGGAGTCGATGTAATGAGCAAGAACATTAAGCATTCATTTGTTGAAAAGCGTGTGGGGTGGTTAGCGGTATTTATGACGTTGGCTATCTCAATCGGTGGTCTCGTTGAAATCACTCCGCTACTGTTCCAAAAACAGACCAATGAACCTGTGATTGGTTTAAAGCCATACACTGCACTCGAAATGGAAGGTCGTGACATTTATATCCGTGAAGGATGTAACAACTGCCACAGCCAAATGATTCGTCCATTCCGTTCTGAAACTGAGCGTTATGGTCACTATTCACTTGCTGGTGAGCACGTTTGGGAGCGCCCTTTCCTTTGGGGTTCAAAGCGTACAGGCCCTGACCTTGCGCGTGTTGGTGGACGTTATAGTGACGAATGGCACTATGTTCACTTAATGAACCCTCGTGATGTTGTTCCAGAATCAAACATGCCAGCGTTTCCATGGCTTGCAGATAATGTATTAGATGGCAAATTGACCGCTAAAAAACTTGAAGTATTCCGGTCATTTGGTGTGCCGTACACCGATGAAGACATCGCTGGCGCCCAAGCTGCTGTTGCAGGTAAAACTGAAATGGAAGCTTTGATTGCCTATTTGCAAGTTCTTGGAACTGGTTTAACGCAGGCTAAGTAAGATGGATTACATCACTTGGCGTAGTTTTTACACCGTATTAGTTTTCGTACTGTTTATCGGTGTGGTTTGGTGGGCATACAGTAAAAGTCAAAAAAAGAACTTTGATGAGGCCGCTAACTCCATTTTTGACGACGAACAACCATCGTCAATGACCAGCGACAGTACTGAACAGGAGTCGAAGAATAATGAGTAGCTTCTGGAGTGCATGGATTATTGTCCTAACCCTAGCCTTCTTGGTGTTTATCATTTGGTTGTTACGTTGGAACATGTCCAACTACACCGGCATTAAGGAAGGCGAATTAATGGACCACGAGTACGATGGTATCGTGGAAATTAACAACCCAATGCCGAAGTGGTGGACCATTCTATTTTGGATCACCATTGTGTGGGGTTTTATTTATCTGGCGTTATACCCTGGTTTAGGAAACTTCAAAGGCCTATTAGGCTGGAGTAGTTCAAACCAGCACGTACGTTCACTTGACGAATCACGGCAGGCTACAGAAGAAGCTCGTGCCGCTGGTTTGATTGTTGAATACGACCGCCAAGTCGATCAAGCCGAAGAAAAATTCGGCCCAATCTTTACTGCCCTATCACAACGCCCAATTGAAGAATTGGCAAAAGATGAAGAAGCAGTAAAAATCGGTCAACGGTTGTTTATTCAAAACTGTGCCCAGTGTCATGGTTCAAATGCCATGGGCGGCAAAGGCTTCCCCAACTTGACCGATAACGATTGGTTATACGGTGGTAGCCCTGAGCAAATTAAACACTCCATTATGGAAGGTCGTGTCGGCTTAATGCCACCACAAAGTCAGTTTAACGATCGTCAAGTGACTGAATTGGCCCACTATGTAATGAGCTTAAGTGGTCGCAAGGTTGATCCTGAACTGGCTAAAGCTGGCGAAGCAAACTTTATCGTTTGTGCTGCTTGTCACGGTATGGACGGCAAAGGTAATTATGCGCTTGGTGCCCCTAACTTGACCGATAACATCTGGTTATATGGTGGTTCTCAAGACGCTATTGAAGAAACCATTCGTAATGGCCGTAACGGTGTCATGCCTGCCTGGAAAGATATCCTCGGAGAGGATAAAATTCACGTTATTAGTTCGTACGTCTACGGACTATCGCAGGACTAACAAAAAAAACCCCGCTCCTGCGGGGTTTTTCTTTTTACACCAATCAAATTGAGGTTCCTAGCCCATGGAAAAGCCTTGGTATAAGCAGTTTTGGCCGTGGTTTTTAATGCTCATTCCCTTCTCAGTGATTATCGCCATGATCATTACCCTTACTATTGCTAGTCGGTACGGCGACAACCCAATGGTAGTAGATGACTACTATAAGAAGGGCCGTGGAATTAATGCTGAAGTAGAAAAAGTGCAAGCAGCGCAAGCATTGAATATTGAGTTTGCGTTTAAGCAAGTCGATCAACGCTTTGAGTTGTCTTATAGCAGCGGTGCCCCAGAGCAATTCACGGCGTTGACCGTGCAGTTTTACCACAGCACTCTGAGTGAAAAGGATTTTAGCGTGGTGCTGACAGCTGATGCACAAGGGGTCTATCGCGGTGAATTACCAGTTCAAGACAAAGGTAAATGGACCATCACCATTACCCCATTTGATCATAGCTGGCGTGTTAGTCAACAAATTCAATTACCGGCGTATCGCATTTTGGCCATTAAGCCGCTCACTTATGGCGTGTAATCGATGACGAATAATCCGTTGCCTGTTGTCCCTGCAGATTTGTGTTACCACTGCCTGCAGCCGTTACCGGAAGATGGTGGTTATATCGTTGATTTAGCACAACAAAAAGTGTCCGTCTGTTGTTTCGGCTGTCAGGCGGTTGCGGAAACCATTGCCCAACAAAACCTATTGCATTTTTACCGCTATCGCGACACCAGCAACCCGCTGCAAGTACCGTTACTGCCAGAAGAGTTGCAGGAGCTCACTGCCTATGATGACGAACAATTACAACAGCAATTTACCCGCAATGATGAGCAAGGTTTACGCAGCATCAACCTTTCAGTGGAGGGGATGACCTGTTCAGCCTGTGCTTGGTTGATCGAACAGCATTTACGAAAGTTACCCGGGGTTCAGCGTGTGCAAGTGAATGCCACAACAGAACGAGTTAACATTCAATGGCAGCCGACCACAACCAAACTTAGTGAATTACTCCATGGGTTGGCAGAAATTGGTTATCGCGCGTTACCCTTCCAAGCTGCGAATCAAGAACAAGAGTTTAAGCGCCGTCGCCGCTACTTCATTAAACGCCTCGGAGTCGCTGGAATTGGCATGATGCAGGTTATGATGATTGCTGTCGGCCTCTATTTCGGGGTCGTCAGTGATCTGACTCCTGACTTGCGGCAGTTCATGTGGTGGATCAGTTTAATCATGACAACCCCGATACTGTTTTATAGTGCCCAGCCATTCTTTGCCAGCGCGATACGCAGTTTGCAGGCGGGTCGTCCCAATATGGATGTACCCGTCACCTTCGCCTTAGTCTCCACCTATGGCGCAAGTGCTTATGCAACTATTATTAATCATGGTGAAGTTTATTTTGAATCTGTCACCATGTTCACCTTTTTCTTATTGATTGGCCGTTATTTTGAATTGCTGGCTCGACAAAAAGCTGTTGCGGCGGCCTCGAACTCAATCAAGTTGCTGCCAGCAGTAGCGCAACGTGTTACTGTGTCAGGTGAAATCGAATCAGTGCCCGTCAGCCAGTTGCAACGTGGCGATATCGTCCATGTTGTGCCCGGTACAACCGTTCCCGCTGATGGGAAATTACTCAGTGAATTCGCTCACGTTAACGAAAGTATTTTGACCGGAGAAAGTCGCCTCATTCAAAAGCAACAGGATGACATTGTCCTTGCAGGCAGTGTCAACCAGCAGCAACCAATTCGTATAGAGGTGACGGCAACCCAACAAGAAACCGTCCTTGCCAGTATTATTGAACTACAAGATTTGGCGCTCTCACGGAAACCAAAACTTGCATTAATTGCCGAGACCATGGCCGATAAATTTGTGTCGCGCATTTTGCTGTTGGCTGGTCTTACTTTTCTCATCTGGACGTTCATTGAGCCTAGTGAAGCATTCTGGGTGGCTTTATCGGTGCTCGTTGCCACCTGCCCTTGCGCCTTATCGCTCGCTGCACCAACAGCAGTCACTGGGGCTATTCATAAATTGAACAAAGCTGGCATTTTGCTACGGAATGCTGATGTTTTACAGATATTACCCGATCTTAAAACAGTTTTTGTCGATAAGACAGGCACACTTACTACGGGTGAATTTAAGCTGCAACATTTCCATGTATATAACTCTGAGCAGGTGACTGAGGATGATGTTCGCGCCCTCGTGCAAGCTATTGAGCGATATTCGGAACACCCTTTAGCTGCTGCGCTCACACAGTTAACCTCAACCCAAACCACAGTCACTGAGGTGCAAAGTGTGGTTGGTTATGGTTTGCAAGCTAACTGGGTACCACCAGCCGCAGCTACAGTGGAGCCAGTTCGAGTTGGTAGTCTACGCTTTATCCAGGAATGGCACCCCAATTTTCAAGCCCAACTTAAGGCTGCACAAGTGTTCGTGGCAACACCCACCGTGGTATTAGCAGAGTTGCATGTTGGCGATCGAATCCGCCCAGATACTCCAGCGACCATCGCAGAACTACAGGCGCAAGGTCTCGAAGTTGTTATGCTAACCGGTGATCGACAAGATCTTGCTGAACAGATTGCGCAGGAACTAAATATCAAACAAGTTTACGGTAATTTACTACCGGCGGATAAACTCGCTAAGGTTACCACAGCACAGGAATACGGTCCGGTAGCTATGATTGGCGATGGCTTAAATGATGGCCCGGTGTTAGCGCAAGCGGACGTGTCTATCACCTTTGGTCATGCCGCAGACCTAGCCCGCACCGCAGCAGACGTTATCTTGCTACGTAATGAATTTAGTGCGCTGTCACAATGTCGTGACATTACCTTAATGGCGCATGCGATCTTAAAACAAAACATTCGTTGGGCGCTGATCTATAATATTGGTATTATTCCAGTGGCAATGGCTGGGTTTGTCACCCCATATATTGCAGCAATCGGGATGTCATTGAGCTCTCTGATTGTCCTAATGAACTCATTGAGGCTGTATCGGTAATGGACAGTTTATATATTCTCATTCCTATCGCATTACTTTTTGTTGCTATAGCTATCGGCGTCTTTTTCTTTGCCGTCAAAAGTGATCAATTTGAAGATCTTGAACGCCAAGGTATGAATATCCTGTTAGACGATCAGCTGCAACCACCTGCCAATCAATCAACCGCAACACCAGACTCACCCACGCAACATGATGATAAATGATTGGCTCCCCGCCCTGCTTATGGGCTTAGCAGGTGCTGGGCATTGCCTGATGATGTGTGGCGGCATTGCAGCTGCAGCCGCAGGTACCGCAAACCGCTGGCAAGTCATTATCTACAACATCGGCCGTGTCACGTCTTATGCGATTGCTGGTGCGTTGATTGCCACGGCGTTCGGGAGCCTTGCTGATTTATCGCAGTATGGGCTGATAGCATTACGGATTTTTGCGGCGTTCGTGTTAGTGGCATTCGGCTTATATTTAGGGCAATGGTGGTTTGGCTTACGCCATATCGAGCGTTTAGGGCTTCCCTTGTGGCGCAAGTTGCAACCATTAGCCACCCGCCTACGACAAGGAACTGTTACCACACCCAGTTTATTCCTCGCCGGGATGTTGTGGGGCTGGCTGCCTTGCGGACTAGTGTATAGCGCACTGAGCTGGGCAGCAGTGTCTGGTTCAGCAAGCTCTGGGGCGCTGTATATGGCACTGTTCGGAATTGGCACTTTGCCCGCCATGGTTGGTTTCGGCTGGTTAAGCCGCAGTGTTCAACAGCTGCTACAATCGCACGGGTTTCGTAAACTTATGGGAGGATTGATGATCCTATACGGTTTGTGGACCTTAATCATTGCGCTCAAACAACTTCATGTAATTTAACTCTACTTCGCCACATAGCTGTTTCGCAAAATATTGGCTAAACTTCAGAGCATCAACGAAAAAATGCGAGGTGGCGAATGACAAAATTAACCCGTATCTTAGCTGTACTTGATGCTGACCGGCAACAACAAAAGGCACTCGATCGTGCGTTACAATTGGCGCGAATTAGCCACGCACATGTTACTTTCATGCTCTCAATTTATGATTTTTCCTATGAAATGACCACCATGCTTGCTGCCGATGAGCGTAATACAATGCGCGATAGTCTAATCAACGATCGGCGCATTTGGATCGAAGATCTACTTGAAGGGCACAACATGCGGGATATCAATTATGATATTGAAGTACGCTGGCATAACCGCCCTTTTGAAGCCATCATCGAAACAGCGATTAGTGGTGAATATGACCTGATCATCAAAGCAGCTCACGAACGCGAAGGCTTAGCTGCACTGCTATTTACCCCAACCGATTGGCATTTACTACGCAAAGCTCCCTGCTACGTTTTATTAGTAAAAGAAAATCATTGGCCTGAACATGGCAAAGTATTAGCAGGTATCCATACTACCGGTGAGCATGAACATCACCGTTCCCTAAACCACCGGGTCACTGCAGCCGCATTACTATTTGCGAACTACCTTGATACCACAGTGCACTTGGTTAATGCCTTTCCAGGTGCGCCAGTGACTATTGCCGCAGAAATTCCTGAATTTGATACGACCAATTACCGCGGCAGCATTGCTGAACACCACAGCGCAGCACTCGCCGAACATGCTCAACAGTATCAAATACCGCCAGCACAGCAACATGTTTTAGAAGGCTTGCCAGAGCAAGTGATTCCAAGCCTTGCCAAAGAGTTAAATGCAGGCATGGTCGTATTAGGCACGATCGGCCGTACTGGCTTTTCTGCAGCGCTACTGGGAAACACCGCAGAACATGTTTTAGATGCTATTAACTGTGACGTTCTAGCTGTAAAACCTGAGGGATTTGTGTCGCCAATTAAGGTATAATCGCCCCCATTTTCTGGGTCACTGAGCGATATAACAGAGGGTTCATGGGTATCGACAACAATGCGACACAAGCCAAAAAGCAACAATACAGCTTTAACAAGTTACAAAAACGCATTCGGCGTACCGTCGGCGAGGCCATTCAAGACTACAACATGATCGAAGATGGCGACAAAGTAATGGTGTGTCTGTCGGGTGGTAAAGATAGTTATACACTGCTCGATGTGCTCCGTTATTTACAACGCGTGGCGCCGATTCGGTTTGATATAGTAGCGGTTAACCTTGACCAGAAGCAGCCGGGCTTTCCTGAACATGTCCTACCAGAATATTTAACTGCTGAGGGCGTTGATTTTCGTATTATCGAAGAAGATACCTACAGTATCGTTAAAGAGAAAATTCCTGCAGGGAAAACCACGTGCTCGCTTTGTTCACGTTTACGGCGAGGAATTTTATACCGTGTTGCTAGTGAATTGGGCGCAACAAAGATTGCCTTGGGACATCATCGCGACGATCTACTTGAAACCTTGTTATTAAACATGTTTTACGGCGGAAAAATGAAATCGATGCCGCCAAAACTGGTCAGTGATAACGGCAAACATGTTGTGATTCGTCCGTTAGCTTATGCACGGGAAAAAGATATTGCTAAGTATGCCGAGCACATGCAATTTCCGATTATTCCATGCAATTTATGTGGCTCACAGGAAAACCTACAGCGACAAACCATCAAAGAGATGCTAAAACAGTGGGATAGACAATATCCCGGCCGTATTGAAAGTATGTTTAGCGCTTTGAAAGACATCGTTCCTTCACACTTAGCAGATGCCAAACTATTTAATTTTAAATCAATTAAAGCCACTGGCGAGGCAAATGAGAACGGCGATCAGGCATTTGATCATAGTACTCCCACTGCTTTTCTAAATTACCGGGATGAGGATGATGATGATGCCGATGGTGCTACCATCGGCAATCATGGAGTTATTCGGGTGCTGAATCTGAGTTAGCTTGCAACATATCTACAATGATGGGGCGATTGACGCGAATCATGGCATTTAGCTCATGAACATAGTCTTCGCCCCGCTCAGAGTAACTTAACAACCCTGGCGTTAAGTCAATCGCACGTAAATCAGCTCCACTAGCTCGTTTCGCTTCGCGCAACCGTCGTAATTCAAAATACGCCGGATGCGTATTGATATTACGCAGATAACTACGCACGGAGGCATTAACTGATGGGAACTTGCGAACTTCGTGATTCATCCCGTCACGGCGTGCGTCAGGCACTAAACCACAGCCATTGCTAAAACACCACTGCCCAAATAAGTTTAATCCTTCGCGCGCAAATCGTGAGGTCCCCCACCCAGATTCATTAGCTGCTTGCACTAACACCAGGGTTTCTGGAACGACATCCACTCGGCGTAGTAATACTTTGAACGATTCTTCCATATTATCGCTATCTAGATCTACTTGATAGCGCTTAGCTAAGGCGTGCAACTGTTTCATCTGTTTGCTGGGTACCGATTGGCCTCTCCGCAGCTTTTCCTGCACCGCTAATACGAAATTTCGTTCGCGCTCGATGATGCTATTTTCCAATTGCACCAAGGGTGCCAAAAAACCAAAAAATGCTTTCTTCTTCTCGTTTACATCCATGTAAACAGAAAAGTCAGGTACTTCAGTAACCATTGGAATTTTCGGTAACTCCAATGACACCAGCGTTGTAGTATCCATTAATTCAAGCTCAGGCCGATGCATCGTGGTCGGTAGCCATGCAGCTACCACCACGAGTATTAGTGCGAGTAACCACCCTAACCAACGCATCAATGACGAACCTCAGTAGGCCAATAAGGAAGTTCTTCGACATCACACCCCACTAGGCTGTGATAAATCGTCGCTACCAAGTTTGCTAGCATCGGTACGGTGAAGATTAACCCTAGTCCTAATGGAATAGCACTAATCATCAAAATAATAAACATCAAAATCATTAACATAAGTACTGGGAACATCGCTTTGTTAATGATGATGACGGAAGCAAAAATGGCTTTTGACGTTGTTAAACCACGATCGATAATAAGTGGAACTGCGAGCATAAAAGACAGCTGCACATAGATCGCAAACAACACCATAAGAACAATTGCAAGCTGGGTATTGATATATAAAAACAATGCTAACAAGAGTACTCCAGCTGCTGTTGTTGTCATTTTAACAACTGAGCACAGCACAATAGGACGCCAGCGCGTTAATGTATAGCGCAATAAAGCCATATTGGGTTTACGGCCAATCACGTTAACTAATGCCACCATAATAAATAAAGCGTTAAATGGCGCCATGATGAATTCTTGGATAATGCTCGAGATTATAAAGATGAAGAGATCTTCAATTTGGATGGTGGCTTCGTTACCTTCAACCCAAAAGGCTGGATTAATAGGCATAAATACTTCCATAATCTTCGTCACAACGAAGCCGATTGCCGCGACGCCAATAAACACGCCAATCATCCAAATGAGGATACGAGGGGTAATATCCCAAGCGTGTTTCAGTAACGCCCCTACTTCAATTTTCACTTCCCCTTTCAATGCACCGGAAAAACTTCCAGGCGGCAAAACAGGTGGCTTATGATTAATAGTGTTCGACACAGTGACGGTCTCCCTTGTATGTTGTTATTTAACGCATTATAAATCACACCCAGCACGACTACCAATGTGAATATGATCACTATGTGCGATAATAGGCAATTAACTCACTGATCATTTGGAGTAACCGTGACCGCACGAATGCCTAATAAGCGCCCTAATCGACCGCGTCGTTCACAATCTCGGCCGCGACCAGATCACATAAAGCTCATTGCTTTCAATAAACCTTATGGCGTTCTTTGCCAATTTACTGGCGCACCCAATGAACAGACGTTAAAAGATTACATCAAGGAACCTGACTTATACCCTGCTGGACGTTTAGATAAAGACAGCGAAGGGCTGTTACTGCTCACCAATGATGGCAAACTTCAGCACAAAATCAGCCACCCTCATCATAAGCTGCCAAAAACCTATTGGGTTCAAGTGGAAGGCATCCCCTCTACAGAAGCATTAGTCAAACTGCGTCAAGGCGTACAGTTAAATGATGGCATGACGCAACCCGCCCAAGCTTTTATCATATCAGAACCACCAGGGTTGTGGCCCCGTGTTCCGCCTATTCGGGAGCGTAAAACAGTTCCAGACAGTTGGTTATGTCTAGTCATTACCGAAGGTCGTAACCGCCAAGTGCGCCGAATGACTGCTGCGGTGGGGTTACCAACGCTACGATTGATTCGAGCAACTATTGGCCCGTGGGATATCGCTGACTTGCAACCGGGCGAGTGGCGCGAGATAGCTCCATTGTGATAAAATTTGCGGCCATGTTTCTTATCGTTATTTAAGTGAAGTTGATGACACTAAAAGATTGCAACCCAGCACAAAAAAAAGTCATTGTCGGCATGTCTGGCGGCGTTGACTCATCCGTATCAGCCTACCTTCTACTGCAACAAGGGTATCAGGTTGAAGGGTTGTTCATGAAGAACTGGGAAGAAGATGATACCGACGAATACTGCGCAGCTGCGAGCGACCTAGCTGACGCTGAAGCAGTTTGTGAAAAACTCGGTATTCCGCTCCATACCGTGAATTTTGCAGCTGAATATTGGGATAATGTATTCGAATATTTTCTTGCAGAATATCGAGCTGGGCGGACACCAAACCCCGATATTATGTGTAATAAAGAAATTAAGTTTAAAGCATTTCTCGAGTTCGCAGCACAGGCACTCGGTGCCGATTATATTGCCACTGGACATTATGTTAGACGCCGGGAACACGATGGCAAATATCAATTATTGCGTGGCCGTGATAGCAATAAGGATCAAAGTTATTTCTTGTATACCTTAGCCCATACCCACGTTGCACAAACCTTATTCCCAGTTGGTGATTTAGAAAAACCAGAAGTCCGTCGAATAGCGGAACAGCAAGGTTTAGTCACTGCGGATAAAAAGGATTCCACGGGGATATGTTTTATTGGTGAGCGTAAGTTTAAAGATTTCTTGCAACAATACCTTCCTGCACAACCTGGCCCCATCCACTCAGTGGACGGGGTTAAACTGGGGCAACATGAAGGCTTGATGTACCATACCTTAGGCCAACGTAAAGGGTTGCATATTGGAGGTTTAGCCGATGCCGGTGACGAGCCATGGTATGTGGTCGATAAAGACGTTGCCAACAACATTTTAATTGTTGCGCAGGGCAAAAATCACCCACGGTTATACTCCAAAGGGCTCATTGCCAGCCAACTGCACTGGGTCGATCGCAACAACGTCACCGAGCCTTTCCAATGCACTGTAAAAACCCGTTATCGGCAAGAGGATATCCCCTGCACGGTAACTCCCCTACCCGATGGCCGCGTGCAAGTTAAGTTTGCCCATTCAGTGGCAGCGGTGACCCCAGGTCAATCAGCGGTGTTTTATCAAGCTGACGTATGTTTAGGTGGCGGTATTATTGAACAACGCCTAGCAGATCACGAGGTATTGCTATGACCGCAGTTCACGCGACTGCCCCCTGGCCAGATCGCATGATCGCTCTTGCTGCTACTGTACAAGCAGCTGCTGCAGTAAAACAAGTCGCGCGCTTAGGCCGTATTCGGGAGCCCAACGCAGGTGAGGTGTTATTAGCAAGTGTGTTGGAGCTCAACCCCGCTAGTGTTGACGCCATGTATCCCAATCGCGAAGATTTACGCCTTGGGTTGGAAAGCTTGCTCCAGCAAATTGGTTCATCGCGCAACAAAGATGTTGAAATCACCAGCTATGTGGTTGGTATTTTGATGTTGGAGCGCCGTTTAAGTCGCTCGCAATCGCACGTGCAACAGCTCGGTCAACGTTTGCAGCAGTTGCATCGCCAAAAGTACGAATTTAATTTTGCGAATGAAACTATTATTGCCACTATGGCAGGCATCTATAGTGATCTCATTTCTCCATTGGCAAAGCCGCTCAGGATCAATGGGCAGCCGGGGATTTTACAACAGCCAAGCCAACAAAACCTAATCCGTGCCCTACTTCTAAGTGGTGTACGCAATGCTGTCTTATGGCGTCAACTCGGAGGGCGCCGCCGACACTTTTTATGGCACAAACAGCGCATGGTGCGTTGTGTGCAACAACTTTTACGCGAATTACCTCTGCCTTCGGAGCCTTTATCATGATGAATCTTTCTGCATTAACCGCCCTGTCACCCGTAGATGGACGCTATGGGAGTAAAGCCGCTGCTTTGCGCCCTATGTTTAGTGAATATGGCTTAATTCGGAATCGCGTGATTGTTGAGATTCGGTGGTTACAACTTTTAGCGCAAGTGCCGGAAATCACAGAGGTTCCAGTATTATCCAGCGCAGCAACAGAATTTCTTGAAGCAATTATCGACAATTTTTCTGAGCAAGATGCGCTCCGTGTTAAAGCCATTGAGCAAACGACCAACCATGATGTTAAAGCGGTTGAATACTTTCTCAAGGAGCGGGTAGCCGAACACCCAGAATTACAAAGCATCAGTGAATTTATTCACTTTGCGTGTACCTCAGAAGACATCAACAACTTGTCGCATGCTCTGATGTTACGGGATGCGTTAGAGACGGTCATGTTACCGACCATGACCGAGTTAGCTCAAGCAATTAAAGGGTTGGCTATCGCTCACAAAACAGTGCCGATGATGGCCCGCACTCACGGCCAGCCGGCCACCCCGACAACCTTGGGTAAGGAAATGGCAAACGTTTATGTACGTTTACGACGCCAGTTAGAACAATTACAAGCGGTGCCTTTGTTGGGTAAAATCAACGGTGCGGTAGGTAACTACAATGCACATTTAGCAGCCTATCCAGAGGTCGATTGGCATCAGCTGGCAGAACAGTTTGTTACTTCTTTGGGACTAACGTGGAACGCATACACCACGCAAATTGAACCACATGACTATATTGCGGAATTATTCGATGCCGTTGCTCGTTTTAATACTATTGTCATCGATTTTAACCGAGATATCTGGGGTTATATTGCCTTGAATCACTTTAAGCAACGGACTGTCGCCGGTGAAGTTGGTTCTTCAACCATGCCACATAAAGTGAATCCGATCGATTTTGAAAACTCAGAAGGTAACCTAGGCTTAGCCAATGCCATTATGGCTCATTTAGCCCAGAAATTACCGATTAGCCGTTGGCAGCGTGACTTAACTGATTCGACTGTATTGCGTAATCTAGGCGTTGGTTTTGCTTATGCCTTGATCGCTTATCAAGCTACGCTAAAAGGCATTAGCAAACTCGAAGTCAATGAAGAAAACTTGTTGCGTGAATTAGATAGTAACTGGGAATTGCTCGCAGAGCCGGTACAAACCGTTATGCGTCGTTATGGCATTGAGCAACCGTACGAAAAATTAAAGGAATTAACCCGCGGTAAACGTGTCGATCAAGCTGCTATGGCGAATTTTATCAACAGCTTAGAACTTCCAGTTGAAGCGAAACAGCGATTACTTGAATTAACCCCTGCGTCCTATATTGGTCGCGCTATCGCATTTGTTGATGAGCTTGACACATGAGCCTGACATTAAACCTCGATCCGGCTGAATTCCTCGACCAAGCGTGGCAACAACAGCCACGCTTAATACGACAAGCATTTCCTAATTTTGCTGATTTGATTGAACCAGAAATATTAGCAGGTCTCGCATTAGAAGAAGACGTCGATTCGCGCGTGATCATTCGCCATGCAGAAGGCTGGGATGTACAGCACGGGCCATTCGAATCCTATGATGAGTTTGGACAAAGCGGTTGGACCTTACTTGTGCAATCGGTCAATGAGTGGTTGCCTGAAGTTCAACAACTACTCGCACCCTTTCGCTTTTTACCTGACTGGCGCCTTGATGATGTGATGATTAGTTTCGCTACTGAAAACGGCGGTGTCGGACCACATCTGGATCAGTATGATGTGTTTATCATTCAAGGTTTAGGACGCCGTCATTGGCAAGTTGGTGAACGCCTTAAAAACCCAAAAGAATTCTGTCCCCATCCAGATTTAAAGCAGTTATCAACGCCATTTGAGCCAATAATTGACGCTATTCTTGAGCCAGGTGATATGCTTTATATTCCTGCAGGCTGCCCGCATAACGGCGTTGGTTTAGAACCCAGCTTAAATTACTCCGTTGGTTTTCGCGCTCCTAATATGGCTGAATTAGGTGCAGCTGTTGCCGATATGATAAATCATATTGAAACGCGCCCACTCCCGCGATTTCGCGATGCCCATCAGAGTAACTACGGGCCAGCACATCAAGTCAGCGCCCAGCAGCTTACCCAGCTACGTAACTTCCTACTCAGTGCTTGGCAACAACATGATATCGATCACGCCTTGATGCTCGTTCTATCCCAAAGCAAACGGCCATTACCAACACCTGCTGCCCCCATTCACTGCGATGAATTCATGCAGCAATTCACTGATCCAACCGTATTCATCGCTCGGGTACCTGGTGCACGGATGCTATTAAACCCACAACAAGACCGCCTCTATGCTAACGGTGAAGATTGGGAAGTGACAGCAGAGTTATGGCCTGTTGCCCAGTGGCTTGGCGCAATGTGGGAGCCTGCTCAGCTAGTACAGCAGGCCCCCTTATTGCAATCAGCAGCAGCCCAACAGCTCTGTTGTGACTTAATTAATTGCGGTGTGTTAGACCTGTATCAACAACACGATTAAGCGGGTTGTTCCCAAAATTCTTTTTGTTCAGCAAGCTCATACAACCCCTCTGCTCGACCAATCAGGTAGAGGGCTTGTTGCCGATGTTGTTCAGTCGCTTGTTCTGCTTGTAACATAGTCTCTGCTTTCATTTGCCAACGTAAGGCAAAGTACCGCATCGCATCACGTGCATCTTTCGCGGCGCTCTGTTCTACCATGTCCATCGGCAGATCACCATTGATCACCCATACCGGCCCTTTCTTTCCTTGTGTAGTAAATTTCCATACCGCAACATAAGGAATCAAATAACGGCTTTCCCGCATGATGATCTTGTCTGAAATAATGCCAAGTTGAGCTAAGTATTTGTTAGCTAGTTCAAAATTTTCACGTACCCAAGCCGATGCTTGTTCTTCAGTAAATTCTACTGGTTGTTCTGCCATGGTTACTTCTCGCTTATGACGACTAATTAATTTTGGTTAATAGTACTGCTTTATAATGCAAACGCAACGCTTTTACTTACTGTAAACTTAGCTTGCAACAGTTAACGTAAACGTTAACAGTTTATTTGCCTGTATGACTAGCGAAAAAACCGCTGAAATGATAATGTGCGCGCAATTTTAGGATGAACGAGGAATACCTGAATGTCTTTATTCGAACACAACGAGTTCGACCAGCATGAACAAATCGTGTTTTGTCACGACAAAGAAACTGGTTTAAAAGCAATAATCGCCATCCACGATACAACCTTAGGGCCATCCCTTGGTGGTACTCGCATGTGGAACTACTCCTCATCTGCAGAAGCATTAACCGATGTACTCCGTTTATCACGAGGAATGACTTATAAAAGTGCGCTTGCAGGATTACCGCTAGGCGGTGGTAAAGCTGTTATTATCGGCGATGCGAAAACCGACAAAACCCCAGAATTACTTCGTGCTTACGGCCGTTTTGTCAACTCACTGAGTGGCCGTTATATCACTGCCGAAGACGTCAATATCCGCACCAGCGATATCGCTCACATTGCTGAAGAAACCAGCTATGTGGCTGGCACTGCGGAAAAAGCTGGTGACCCATCACCACATACTGCGCTAGGCACATACTTAGGTTTGAAAGCTGCAGCTAAACATAAGTTTGGCACTGACAACTTAAACGGTTTAAAAATTGCTGTTCAAGGTCTAGGCGCTGTCGGTTATGACTTTGCCAAACACTGCCACGCGGAAGGTGCGCAGCTGTTTGTAACCGACATCAATGAAGAAGCATGCCAACGAGCGGCCACAGAGCTTAATGCAACTGTTGTTGGCTTAGATGAAATTTACGGCTTAGATGTCGATGTGTACTCTCCATGCGCGCTCGGTGCTACGATTAATGATGGCACCATCGCACAATTAAAAGCTCAGGTTATTGCTGGTAGCGCGAACAACCAATTAGCTACTCCAGCCCACGATAAACTGGTTATGGACAAAGGTATTTTGTATGCTCCTGACTATGTGATCAACGCTGGTGGTGTCATTCACGTATGTAGTGAAGCAACCAATATGAGCTTGGCAGAAACCGAACAACGTGTGCGTAGTATCTACAACACCTTAGATCAAATCTTCACGCGTTCTGCAGCAGAACAACGCCCTACCGGTGAAATTGCTGACGAATTGGCTCGTGAAATTATCGAGAAAGCAAAAGCTGCACGTTAAGTGCAGTTTTCTGCTAACCACTGCAGCGGGTGTAATGCCCGCTTTGTTGGACTTAATCGCTGGACTTGTGAACGACATGAGAACCCAGTCGCTAATGAAATAGCATCCCGCTCTACCTTTTCTGCCCAACTCATTGCATAGAGCTGACGACTGTGCTGTTGATGCGCACTTTCGTGACCGTATGTCCCCGCCATACCACAACACCCCGTCCGCTCTAACTGCAAGGGGATCTCCCAAAATGCAAAAATGTCACGCCAGCGCTGTGCTGAAGCAGGTTGTTGCGTCTGTTCGGTACAATGGCTCAAGAGCTGTAATGGTTGCTCCGGTGAAGGTAATACAATACGATTTGCCCGTTCTGGTAACACGTTACAGAGCCAATCATGACTTAACTGTACCTGATAATTTAAAGGGGTAGCCACGTAATCACGATACTCGTCCTGTAAACATAAGGTCGTGGACGCATCCAATCCCACCATGGGCAGTCCTAGTTGTGCCACTTGGTTCAGTTCGTTCGCTACGCGTTCTGCAACAGTTTTAAATTCATCGAGAAAACCTTTGACATGCAAGCCTTTACCGTTGCCGACATATGGTAATAACACGGGTTCGAAACCTAACCGTTTTGCTAACAATCCGAACGCTTCAACTAATTCAGCGTGATAAAAACTCGTGAATGGATCTTGCACTATCACGACCATCGTCTGGCGTTGCTCAACACTTAACTGCGCCATCTGCTGTGCTGATAATTGCAACCAATTGTGGCGACGCCAACGTTTACGCAGCGATGGAACGGATAACTGCGGAGCATCGTAGTAGCCGATACCGCGTTGCAACAACCAACGACTAAAACCATTGTGAGTCAACCAATTACTGACTCGTGGTACAGTCGCAAGCACTGGTGTTAATTGTTCTAAATGTTTTAGTAAATAATCTTTCAGTGGTCGCCGATAACGTGCGTGATACCACGCAAGGAAACGTGAACGAAAACGTGGCACATCGACTTTTACCGGGCATTGACTGGCACAGGCCTTACAGGCTAAGCAAGTATCCATTGCGGCCTTGATTTCATGATTAAACGCTTCGCTAATAGTGGTATCGGGCTGTTGTGTCAAACGCAGCCATTCACGAATCAGGGTAGCGCGCCCTTTCGGTGATTGACGGCGATCACCACTGATCTTGAACGATGGGCACATAGCCGAATCATGTTCGTAGTTAAAACATAATCCGTTGCCGTTACAGTCCATGGCCGATTGATAGCTTTCACGAACGTCAATGGGGATCTGTCGATCATAATAGCCACGTTTACGAGCATCGACTGACACCAGCTGCGCCTGGCTTTGCCATGGGGTGCAAATTTTACCAGGATTCATCCGGTTATCAGGGTCAAATGCTGCTTTAATTTTTTGTAGTTCAGCATAAAGCTGTTCACCGAAAAATTGCGGGGCATACTCTGACCGATAGCCTTTGCCATGCTCACCCCACATTAAACCACCGTACTTGGCAGTTAATTGGGCCACTTGATCGCTAATCGTGCGAAGTAACGCCTCATCGTCAGGATCGGTCATGTCAAGTGCTGGGCGTACGTGTAAGACACCCGCATCGACATGTCCAAACATACCGTAATGCAATTCATGCTGGTCGAGCAATGCTCTAAATTCAGCAATAAATGCAGCCAAATGTTCAGGAGGCACCGCAGTATCCTCAGTAAAGGCAATTGGCTTGCGCCGTCCTTTCGTTGCTCCTAACAGCCCGACCGACTTTTTACGCATTGCATAAATAGTGCGAATACTAGCTTCATCGGCACAGATTTGATACCCGATAACCCCTTGTTGCGGCGTTTTAGCAATCATCTGATCTAAATGTGCACAAAGGTTGTGCACCTTTTGTTCGATCTGTTCAAGATCCTGAGCAGTAAATTCGACCATATTGATCCCTTTCATTGGTCGCTCAGGAATATCGTGAAGATGCGCCGATACTTGATGCCAAATAATGTCTTGGCGGGCCAGATTAAGAACATGACTATCGATAGTTTCCACCGACGTTGCTTGCGCTTTAACTAAGTCTGGAGCGTGCCGCAATGCGGCAAAAAAATCATCATACTTCACATTTACCAAGACTTTATGGGTTGGGATTACCGTTAAGTTGAGTTTAGCCTCACAAATAAACGCTAAAGTTCCCTCAGATCCCGCCAACAATCTCGATAAATCAATCGTATCTGTACTCGGGTTGTAACAATGTTTAAGGTCGTAACCAGTTAAAAACCGATTCAGCGGTGGGAATTTTGCCACAATAGCATCGCGGTAACCCACGCAAGTTGCTAAAACTTGACGATAAATAGCCGCAATCAGGCCTTCGCCTCGGGCAATGCGCTCAGCTTCAGTACGGGGTATTGGTTTGGTCTGTAGCAGTTCACCGTTGTATAAAACAGCAGTGAGCTCGAGTACATGATCGCTGGTTTTACCGTATACCAATGATCCCTGCCCGGAGGCGTCGGTATTAATCATACCGCCAATGGTGGCACGATTACTGGTCGATAGATCGGGCGAGAAAAACAAGCCATATGGGCGCACAACATCGTTTAACGCATCTTTCACCACCCCTGCCTGACAGCTTACGGTTCGATTAGCTGCGTCAACTGTAATGATTTCATTGAAATAGCGACTTAGATCGATCACCACGCCAGCAGTCAAGGACTGACCATTGGTGCCGGTACCACCTCCGCGTGCACTAAATGTAATATTACGAAACTTGTCTGACTGGGCTAACCGTAACGCTTGCTGTAATGCTTGTAGGGTGCGTGGGTACAACACCGCCTGCGGTAGTTGTTGATAAACGCTATTGTCAGTAGCTGCCACCAAGCGACCGCTATAAGAATCATCAATATCGCCATCGAATTGATTCTCTGCAAGGTGGTGCAGATAGTCCTTGGTAACTGGATCAAGGTGGAATTCACGACGCTCATGGGCTGAAAAAACAGGTAATTCAAAATTTTTTAGCGCCATAGAGCGTCGTATCCTCATCCTTTATTGGTATTGTTTTGCAAGATAGAGCCAAGTTTCAACAACAGTATCAGGGTTCAATGATACTGAATCGATACCTTGTTCCACTAACCACGCTGCAAAATCAGCGTGATCCGATGGTCCTTGACCACAAATACCGACATATTTACCCCGCCGTTTTGCCGCTTGAATTGCCATCGACAACATGGCTTTCACTGCTTCGTTACGCTCATCAAACAGGTGGGCAATGACACCGGAATCTCGGTCTAATCCTAATGTTAACTGGGTTAAATCGTTAGAACCAATGGAAAAGCCATCAAATATATCAAGAAATTGATCAGCTAATAAGGCATTCGATGGTAATTCACACATCATAATAATGCGTAGCCCATTCTCTCCTTGCACTAACCCGCGTTCTGCTAATAGTTCAATAACCTTGCGGCCTTCTTCGAGTGTCCGTACGAATGGAATCATCACTTCCACGTTGGTTAACCCCATCACATCACGAACACGCTTAATTGCTTCACATTCCATCGCGAAACACTCACGGAACTCTTCTGAAACGTAACGTGACGCACCGCGGAAACCAAGCATTGGGTTTTCTTCAAATGGCTCGTATTGGCGGCCACCAACTAGGTTTGCATATTCATTTGATTTAAAGTCCGACATCCGCACAATCACTCGCTCTGGCGAAAATGCTGCGGCTAGGGTTGCAATCCCTTCCGTCAGTTTCGTCACGTAAAACTCGCGCGGACTCTCATAACCGGCCATCAACGTACGAATTTGCTGCTGTAAATCAGCTGGTTGCTGGTCAAAATTTAATAACGCTTTCGGATGCACGCCGATCATCCGGTTTATCACAAACTCAATCCGTGCTAATCCAACACCAGCATGAGGCAGTTGTGCGAAATCAAAAGCGCGATCTGGGTTACCCACATTCATCATAATTTTTAGTGGTAATGACGGCATCGCGCCAACATCTGAAGTAGTCACTTCAAATTCAAGCTCACCGTCATAGATATAACCTGTGTCCCCTTCTGCGCATGAGACCGTGATCGTGCGCCCTGCAGAAATTTTATCAGTGGCATCACCGCAACCAACAACGGCGGGAATGCCAAGTTCACGGGCAATAATTGCAGCATGACAAGTACGGCCACCACGATTAGTTACAATCGCCGAAGCCCGTTTCATGATTGGTTCCCAATCCGGATCCGTCATATCAGTTACGAGCACGTCACCTGGTTGCACCTGATCCATTTCAGCAATGCTATTCAACACACGTGCAACACCAGTACCAATTTTCTGGCCAATGGCACGTCCTTCGACTAATACTTGGCTTTTACCTTTTAAGGCATAGCGTTCTAATGCTTGACCAGTACGGTTTGATTGCACAGTTTCCGGGCGCGCTTGAACAATGTATAGCTTGCCATCAATGCCATCTTTTGCCCATTCAATATCCATGGGTCGGCCATAATGTTGTTCAATAATGACCGCTTGGCGGGCTAATGCCTCAACTTCTTCATCGGTCAATGAGAAGCGCTGCGTCAGTTCAACTGGCGTATCAACAATAGCGGTCTGTTTGCCGTGTTCTGTGGCATCAGAGTATATCATTTGTACTTTTTTGCTGCCTAAATTACGCCGCAATACCGCGGGCCTGCCAGCCGCCAAGGTGGGCTTATGAACATAGAATTCGTCTGGATTCACAGCACCTTGTACTACCATCTCCCCTAAACCATAAGACGAAGTAATAAAGACAACTTGGTCAAAGCCAGATTCGGTATCGATTGAGAACATCACACCTGATGCTGCAATATCACTGCGCACCATGCGTTGGATCCCTGCTGACAAAGCGACACCACGATGGTCATAACCTTGGTGAACACGATAAGAAATAGCGCGGTCATTAAATAATGAGGCAAACACGTGTTTGATTGCTTCCATGATGGCATCAATGCCACGCACGTTTAAGAAGGTTTCTTGCTGCCCTGCAAAGGATGCATCTGGCATATCTTCTGCAGTTGCTGAGCTACGTACCGCAAAGCTAACTTCGCTGTTGCCCCCGCTTAATTTCTCGTAAGCGTCACGAATCGCATGTTCTAATGTTGGCTGAAACGGTGTTTCAATGACCCACTGTCGAATTTGTTGACCAGCGTGGGTCAACGCTTGAATGTTGTTGGTATCCAACGTATCTAAAATACTATGAATACGCTCATTTAAACCACTTTGCTCTAGAAATTCATTAAATGCATCTGCTGTGGTTGCGAAGCCATTGGGAACTTCAACTCCAACGCCTGCCAAATGACTAATCATTTCACCTAAAGAGGCGTTTTTACCTCCTACTTGGCCGACGTCACTCATCCCTAATTGATCATACCAAAGCACATAATCGTGTATGTTATTTTGCACGTTAGTTTCCTCGTGGAGTTTTAGTTCATACAGCTGAGCCAGTTCAGCTGCCCGAATTGTAGAACATTTTACACATAGGTCACTCACAAGTTAACATCTTATCTACTTTTATTATCAAGGAATCGTACCACAATGCGTACAATCTTTTATATTTCAGACGGTACCGCCTTAACTGCCGAGGCTTTCGGTAAGGCGATGCTATCGATGTTCCCCATCCAAGTCGTGCATAAAACCTTAGCATTTATCGATACTCCAGAAAAAGCGCAGGTCGCGGTAGAGAAAATTAACCTAGCGCACCAGATGTCTGGAGAACGCCCAATTATCTTTCATACATTCGTGAGCAATGAGATAAAACGGGTGATTACATCATCAGAAGGTGCTTGTTATGACTTTTTAGATTACTTTGTTGCACCACTTAGCCGTGAATTAGGAATCCCGGCACAGCCCAAAACCCATCGTACTCATGGTATTCAAGAAAACCTGATGGAACGTGAGAAATACGATTTCCGTATCGAAGCCGTCAACTATGCCTTAGCGAATGATGATGGCAGCAATATTTCCAATTATGCTGACGCCGATATTATTCTATTGGGCGTATCGCGTACCGGTAAAACTCCCACCAGCCTTTATCTGGCACTACAATATGGCATCAAGGCCGCAAATTACCCACTAACTGAAGACGACAATATTGAAAACTTGCAGCTCCCCAAGGTACTGCGCCCTCATGTGCATAAAATTTATGGTTTAACGTTAGAGCCTAAGCGTTTGCATGAAATCCGTAGCAAGCGCCGTGAAGGAAGTCGTTATGCGTCGTTAGCGCAATGCCGCTTTGAAATACAACAAGTCGAGAATATGTACCGCCGCGAAGGCATTCCATTTCTCGACTCGACCCATTTTTCCGTTGAGGAAATTGCCGCCAAAATTCTGGCAGAAACCAACTTAGAACGGCACCGATTTTAATCGCTGCCGACGGTCATTAGGCAATGATTGCAGAGGTGTCAGGATTGACGTTAGTGCTTTCAAATATTTTATCGGCCGAAGCAGCAACAAATCCTGTATAGAGTTGATTGGGACGAATTTCGTAGCGCTTGGCAAACTCATAAAAACAGCTTGGAATCACCTTATCCATATCACTAAAACGCACCACAATATGATCTGCCATGGTCGAGGACTGCTCGAGGAAAACCTCGGGCGAGCCTTTGATTTCACCACCAGCATTATTGAGGTGAAAGCCTGCGTTCTTCAAGGTTTCATTCACAGCTTCAAGTGATTCAAAATCCTGCAATTCATTGACGTTAACAGTAAAATGATTCGCGCGGAAACCAAAGGCTGCAAGCCAAGCTGCATATTCACTTTCAGCGAGCAGTTTTTCGTAATCAGTACTGCTTATTTGCCAATGAACACCAGAATATAAGAATTGTGGTTGTGTTACGGCGGCTGGATCAACTTGCTCCATCAACGCGTGGACAATTTGCTGTAACTCTGGTGAGAATTCGTTTACCAATAATTCTGAGATAAAAATCTTGGGCAAATTGGGGTCAGAATGTTCATAGTGTTTCGCTACCAGTTTCTTAGCTTCAAACACATAATCACCACAGGCTTTATACCCCATAGCCTCAAAGTTCTGAGCTAAGGTGGCGAGCCGCACAGGGGCTAAGTTATAAGTTCGAAAAGCAACGTGATCATTGATGATCGGGAGGCCTTTACCTAAAACTTGATGCACTTTAGCTGCAGAAGGTGCAAGCTGTATGTAATCTTTCCATAATTCTTCAAAAAACTGCTCAACACTGTGCGACATATACTACTACAACCTCGAAAATGTCTGATTAACCTCGCCCTTGCCGTGCTTCCTTGAGTGAATCGGCAACCAAGAACGCCAATTCTAACACTTGATCAGCGTTCAAGCGAGGATCACATTGTGTCAGATAACGTTGGGTTAGGTCATGCTCGCTAATCTTGTAAGCACCGCCAGTGCACTCGGTAACATCTTCGCCAGTCATTTCTAAATGCACGCCACCTGGGTAAGTGCCTTCGGCTTGATGAACTGCAAAAAATTGCCGTAATTCTGCATGTATATCGTCGAAATAACGTGTCTTAAGCCCATTTTCGGCTTTAACGGTATTGCCATGCATAGGATCGCTGGCCCATACCACATGCCGCCCTTCGGCTTTCACCCGACGTACTACAGTAGGCAACTTTTCGGCTAATACATTCGCCCCCATCCGGGTGATAAGTGTAATGCGTCCGGGTTCGTTGTGTGGATTCAACACATCCAATAACTGTATCACTTCATCAGGGCTGGTATTAGGGCCAACTTTAACCCCCAGTGGATTATGAATGCCACGCATAAACTCGACATGAGCGTGATCTAATTGCCGCGTCCGTTCCCCAATCCATACCATATGCGCTGAACAGTTATAGGGTAATCCTGTCAAGGTATCAGTTCGAGTTAACGCTTCTTCATACGGCAATAACAGTGCTTCATGTGACGTAAACAACTGGGTTTCGGAAATTTTTGCATTGCTTTCACCGTTGATACCCAACACTTCCATAAACTTCAGTGCTGATTGAATTTGCTCAGCAACTTGTAAATACTTTTCCTTCAGCGGATTTGCTTGCACAAAGCTCATATTCCATTTATGCACCTTGTGTAAATCGGCCAAACCACCTTGTGCAAACGCGCGTAATAGATTCAACGTTGCGGCCGAATGGTGGTAAGCATGTATCATCCGCTGCGGATTAGGCTCACGGGCTGCTGCCGTAAATTCTGCACCATTGATAATGTCACCGCGATAGCTAGGCAGCGTGACACCATCGATGGTTTCCGTATCACTCGAGCGAGGCTTTGCGAACTGCCCCGCCATGCGCGCCACTTTAGTGACTGGGCAAGAACCAGCAAAGGTCAATACTACAGCCATTTGTAAGATAACTTTGAAGGTATCCCGAATTTTAGGAGCAGTAAAATCTGCAAAGGTCTCAGCGCAGTCACCCCCTTGCAATAAAAAACCTTTACCATGACTAACCCGGCCCAGCTGTGTTTTTAACGCACGAATTTCTTCAGCAAACACTAACGGTGGAAATGACTTGAGTTGCCGTTCCACCTGCTCCAACTGTTCTTGCGAAGAATACTGGGGTTGTTGCTGGATAGGTTTCTCCCGCCAGCTTCGGGTACTCCAATTCGTCATGATGATCCTTAATCATTTAATTACAGATTTTCTAGTGCTCGAATTCGCTTACTTAACGGTGGGTGGCTCATAAATAACTCGCTAATACTTCGCTTGCTTTGAATACCAAATGCCATCATGGAACTATCTAATGTTGATTCGTGGGCATTTTGGAGGCGCTTTAGTGCTGCGATCATCTTATGCTTACCGACGAGTCGTGCTGAACCTGCATCGGCACGAAATTCCCGCTGCCGAGAGAACCACATCACGATCATACTCGCTAAGATACCGAACACCATTTCTAACACTATTACAATTCCAAAATACGCTAATCCACCAAGTCCTTGGCCATTTTGCGAATTGCTACGAGTGACATTATCGATCAAACTGGCAATCACACGAGCAAAGAAAATAACAAAGGTGTTAACTACCCCCTGAATTAAGGTCAAGGTCACCATATCACCATTTGCAATGTGACTCACCTCATGGGCTAATACAGCCTCAACTTCGTCTTGGGTCATGCCACGCAATAACCCCGTACTCACAGCTACCAACGAATCATTTTTGCTGGCACCGGTCGCAAAAGCATTAGGTTCCGGTGAATGATAAATAGCTACTTCTGGCATGGGAATGCCAGCAGCCTTAGCTTGTCGTGCCACGGTATTTAATAACCACTGTTCAGTGTGATTGCGTGGTTGATGGATAACTTCCGCACCTACTGCACGTTTTGCCAACCATTTTGACATTAATAAGGAAATAAACGCGCCACCAAACCCAAATAAAGCGGCGAAAATAAACAAGCTTTGATACTGATTCGGTTCCACTCCAAACGCAGGCAAGATCAAATTCATGACCACGCTAAGAACCAATAAAATAGCTAAGTTTGTTGCTAGGAACAGCACAATTCGCAACATAAATGATAACCTCGTACTAAATGAACTAGACACCCTGATTTATAAGGGTGTTAGCCCTTAAATACAAGGTGCCAACATGTTTTTTAATTACTAATTTGCTACCCTGTTGACTACAACATTACACATTAGGTTTTCATTGCCAACTTAAGTAAGGAGCACCCTATCATGGCATCCCCAACTTTGCTGCTCATGAGTAGCTCGCGGGCTGGTAATAGCGCATATCTAGAACCTTATATTGAGTCGATTACAGCACTCTGTCAACAACGTAAAATCCTGTTTATTCCTTATGCAGGTGTGGGGATGAGTAACGCTGACTATACGGCTCGCGTGCAAGCGGCACTGGCGCCAGCTGGGTTAACAGTGGAAGGGATTGAGACCAGCGCAGATCCTATTGCAGCGATCAAATCAGCTGAAGCCATTTTGGTCGGTGGTGGCAATACCTTCAACCTACTCTATACCTTATACCAACAACAACTTCTTGATCCTATTCGGCAAGCGGTCGCCAGTGGCACGCCTTATCTCGGCTGGAGTGCTGGCTCTAACATAGCAGGCTTAAGCATTCGCACCACCAATGATATGCCGATTGTAGAACCGCCTTCCTTTGCCGCACTGGCGTTAGTACCTTTTCAACTCAATCCTCATTACACCGACTATCAACCAGCTGGATTCCACGGAGAGACTCGTGATCAACGTTTACAGGAATTTATGGTGATAGCACCGACGACTCCAGTATTAGCGATCCCAGAAGGTACCTATTTAATAGTCAACGATGGACACATGCATTACCACGGTAACCAGCCTGGTTATGTTTTTCTTAACGGTGATAAGCAGCCACTACATCCGCAACAAGATTGTTCTCAATGGCTAGGTGCCGCGCCAACGGTGTAAGCGCCTCAAGCAATTTCGCTGGATTGGGTTGATATGGAATATTGGCCCAACACGGTGCTGCAATCAGCTGTTGAAGGCTGGCAAAATTTTCTTGCCAGTACGGCATTGGCGCTGGCGTTAGTTGATTCGCGATCCACCCCAACAGCGTTAATCCACGGCGCTGAATATCTGCGACCGTAAGCAAGGCATGGTTAATACAACCGAGCTGCATACCGACCACCAAAATCACCCCAGCGTTTAGCTGCTCTGCAACATCAGCCATAGTTTCAGTTGCCGATAACGGTACCAGCCAACCTCCCGCTCCTTCAATCACCACCAACTCTTCTTGTGTGGGCACTGCGCAGATACGCTGCGCAATTGCTTCAGCCGTCAGCTGCTGACCTTGTTCAGCGGCAGCAATGTGAGGTGCAATAGCAGGCGCGAAACAAAATGGGTTAACCTGCTGATAACTTGCTGACGTTAACGGGACTTGCGCTGCTTCTAGTAACTTCAGCGCATCATCATTACGCAGTTGACCAGCATCTAGGTTAGCTCCGGATGCGAGAGGTTTGCGAACCCCAACCTTAATTTTATTTGCCAGTAATGCACGGCATAAGCCGGCACTTATGGTCGTCTTGCCAACCCCTGTATCCGTGCCAGTTACGAACACATGCCGCAGACCAAAATCTGTTGCCCTAAAATTAATCATGATTGCACTTTAGTTAATTTAAATGCGGCTATTTGCCAGTCTAATGGTAGCCTTCCTAAGGCGTCCCGATACCGCTCCATCGCACTTTCAACACGTAACAATTGTTGTTTTGCCAAAGGCGGCCGCTGCTGATACTGATAACTGGCCCCTATCCCCTTTAGATCGTGCAACATAGTTCGGACACTGGGATAATGAATGGTAATACTGTGATAATCGATGCTTATCTCCACCCCTTTTAGGGTATTTAACCGTTGCACTAAGTCTTGCCGACCTAGAAACTGGTTATGGCGCCGATGTCCAGTAAATTTCAGGAGATATTGACTCAAGGGCTGTAATGACCCCTGCAGCACTGTTGTCGCGACAATCACTCCTGCGGGGCGCAAACAGTCAAGCCACTGCGCTAAAGCGGTAGTAATATCCTCAGCCCATTGCAGCGCTAAATTGGCATAAATCGTATCAACTGTATTAGCAGCTATGGGCAATTGCTCGAGATCACCGCAGATCCACTGCAAATGCGGCCACTGTTGCTGGGCGTAATGCAACATTCCAGGTGCTATATCGATGCCAAGATACTGGCTGGCACGAGCATGTAACACGTCACTATTAACTGCTGGACCGCAGCCGATATCTAAGGTGGTGCCAAGATCCCGATGAGGTAATCGTGCCAATAATGCTACTGCACAGTGTCGCTGCAATTCATTATGCTGAGCATAACTGGTTGCAGCACGGCTAAAACGCTCGGCAATCATTAATTTATGAGACATCGAGCCATTCCCTCTACTAACTGCTTCAGTTCGTCTTCGTGATGTAATGCACTAATAGTTATGCGTAATCGCGCAGTTCCCACTGGAACCGTTGGTGGACGTATAACACCACAAGCAATTCCTTGTTCTGCTAGGTTTTTCCCCCAGTCCAGCGCTTGTTCGTCGGCACCCAACACAATGGTTTGAATCGGGTGTTCGCTGGCTTGTAACGGAATTCCATACTGTTGGCAAAGTTGTTGAAAGAGCGCAATACGTTGTTGCAGCTGCTGCCGTAACCGTTCACCTTCGGTAGTTTGTAGAATGGTAATGGCAGCACTAACTGCAGCCGCTTGTGCGGCGGGCATTGCCGTTGAATAAATAAACTCTCGTCCGCTATTTACAATATGCTCGAGTTCAGCCCTGCCTCCCACCAACGCAGCTCCCATAACGCCAATGGCTTTACCAAAAGGTATAGTGAGCATTGCCTGAGGATCTGGCAATAAGGCGGCAGCGCCACGCCCATCAGGGCCAAGCAAACCTATTCCATGGGCATCATCAACCCACAAATCGGTGGGCAATAATGCCAATTCAGCTAATGGTGCATAATCTCCATCCATACTGAAAACGCTTTCGGTAATCACCAAATTGGCCCCAGGTTTTAGTAACCGTCGCACCGCTTTGACGTCATTGTGAGGAAATCGACGCCAGTTGCGGCGACCTAACCCTTCCAATAAAGATGCATGGCACAATCGATCCAATAACAATTGATCGTATAACGCGCCTAATGCCTTAAGCGCACTTTGATTTGCCGCAAAGCCACTACTGAATAGCACTGCGGTATCACGTTCCAACCACTCAGCTAACTGCCGTACCAAGTTGTGGTGAGGCTGTTGATAACCACAGACCAATGGTGATCCGCCACTACCACAGCCGTAGTCAGCTAACCCTTGCGCAAAGGCTGCGATTACCTGCGGATGTTGGGATAAACCAAGGTAATCATTGCGATGAAATGAACAGTTTGCCCAATCGGTAAGCTGTAACTGTCGCCACCGATGTGCGGCTTGTCGCCGCTGACGGTACTCATGGAATTGGTAGGTAAGGTAACGCATGGGATCAACGGACTTCGTAGTACAATGCCGGTTGTCGTTGCTCAGTAATGGCTTCTTGAATGACCGCTTCGTGCACCTCATCATCATAATCTTGATGTTGCAAGGCACGAATATTTAACCGTTCGAATAGCTTACGATCCTGATCGATATCGGGGTTCGCTGTCGTCAACAAGCGCTCACCATAAAAAATTGAATTAGCACCAGCGAAGAAACACAATGCTTGCATCTGTTCGTTCATAGCTTCTCGTCCAGCAGATAGGCGCACAAAAGATTTCGGCATAAGGATTCGTGCTACGGCAATGGTACGGACAAATTCGAAGGGATCTAAATCGTCCAAATCAGCCATCGGCGTGCCCTGAACTTTTACCAACATATTGATAGGGACACTTTCTGGATGCTGCGGTAAATTCGCAAGTTGCATTAATAACCCAGCCCTATCACGGCGTTTTTCACCCATTCCAACAATACCACCGGCACAGACTTTCAGGCCTGCATCACGCACGTGCTTTAAAGTCTGCAATCGATCCGCGTACGTTCTAGTGCTAATAATTTCGCCATAAAATTCTGGCGAGGTGTCTAAATTATGGTTGTAATAATCAAGCCCCGCTTGCTTTAACGCTTGTGCTTGTTTCGCATTGAGCATCCCCAACGTCATACAGGTCTCGAGGCCAAGCCCCTTAACCTGCTTGACCATATCTATCACATAGGGCAGATCCCGATCCTTGGGGTTACGCCAAGCTGCCCCCATACAGAATCGTGATGCTCCCTGCGATTTAGCAGCGCGTGCTGATGCGACCACTTGCTCTACCGCCAGCAGTTTTTCACGCTCTACATCGGTACGATAATGCGCACTTTGCGGGCAATATTTGCAATCTTCAGGACAGGCACCCGTTTTGATCGACAACAAAGTACTGATCTGTACAGCATTTGGATCAAAGTGTTGACGATGTATTTGTTGCGCTTGAAACAATAGATCGTTGAAAGGTAATGAAAATAACTCTTCTATTTCATGAAGTTGCCAATCATGACGGATAAGATCACACATAACACAGCCTAGTTAATAAAATTTCAAAGCGAATAAATGAGATTGCACAGAGTACGTCGTTTTCTTAGACTGTCAACTTTTATCGCCCGAATTAAATAACAACTGGTTAATTTATAATCATGATATCACCATCAGATCTTGCGTTTGACCAACAACATATTTGGCACCCTTACACCTCGTTACATAATCCTTTACCGGTTTATCCAGTTGCTAGCGCCCATGGCTGCGAGATTACCTTAAGCGACGGCCGTAAGCTCATTGATGGAATGGCTTCCTGGTGGGCTGCGATTCATGGCTACAATCACCCGCAGTTAAACCACGCCGCAATGAACCAAATTGAACAACTGAGCCATGTGATGTTTGGTGGTTTTACGCACCAGCCGGCCATTGAGCTATGTCAGCAACTCATCGCCATGACACCGACGCCACTACAACATGTTTTTCTAGCAGATTCTGGTTCAGTAGCAGTTGAAGTAGCCATCAAAATGGCGATGCAATATTGGGTCAGTCGCGAGCAGCCGCAGAAGAAACAAATCGCAACCATCCGTGGTGGTTACCATGGCGACACCTTTGCCGCCATGTCGGTTTGTGACCCTGTTACTGGCATGCACCACCTATTTCAAGGTAGCTTAGCGCAACAACACTTTGCGCCAATGCCTCAGCTTCGACCCACCGACCCTTGGCAGCCGACAATCATGGCACCGTTAGCACAATTGCTCGAACAACACCATCATCAATTAGCGGCCTTTATTCTCGAGCCTGTCGTGCAAGGTGCTGGCGGAATGCGGTTCTATCATCCACGTTATGTAACTGAGGCTAAACGCTTATGTGAGCAGTACCAAGTACTCTTTATTGCCGATGAAATTGCCACTGGATTCGGCCGTACCGGAACATTATTTGCCTGCGAGCAAGCGGCAATAACACCTGATATCATGTGCCTTGGTAAAGCACTTACGGGCGGCTATATCACACTGGCGGCTGTGCTTTGTACCAGCGCTGTCGCCGAAACCATTAGTGCCGGCCCCGCTGGTGGTGCGTTAATGCACGGCCCTACGTTCATGGGCAACCCCCTCGCCTGCGCCATTGCCAATGCCAGTCTAACACTTTTACAGCAAAGTCCGTGGCAGCAACGAGTGGATGCAATCGCTCAGCAGCTGCAGCTAGAACTCGCCGCAGCTAAAGATTTACCAAATGTCGCTGACGTACGCGTATTAGGTGCAATTGGTGTTATCGAATTAAATCACCCTGTTGATGTTGCCGCAGCTCAGCGTATCTGTGTTGAGCAAGGAGTTTGGATTCGGCCATTCGGGCGCCTGATTTATGTAATGCCACCTTATATCATTACCCCAAGCCAGTTGACGCGTTTAACGCAAACCATGTGTTATCTTGCCAAAACCCTGTGATTTTCACTTGAGTCTGACGCAAAGCAAGGTAACATATCATCCTATTTTACTTTTAACCTAACTAACGGAGTTTGTAGGCTATGTCCTTCACAACAATTGTCGATGTGTTATCGGGAAAAATTGCCGTTGGTGATGAAGTTACTGTTCGCGGTTGGGTTCGCACCCGGCGGGATTCTAAAGCAGGTATTTCATTTATCAATGTGCATGATGGTTCGTGTTTTGACGCTATTCAGGCAGTCGTCCCCAATCATCTCGATAATTATGACAATGAAGTACTCAAACTGACCACAGGTTGTAGCGTCGCCATTACCGGTACCGTCACTGAATCAGTTGGTAAAGATCAAAACTGCGAAATTCAAGCGACCGCAGTGACAGTATACGGATTTGTTGATGATCCGGACACGTACCCTATGTCACCTAAGCCTCACTCCATGGAATATCTACGTGAGTACGCACACTTACGGCCGCGAACAAATATCACTGGCGCGGTAATGCGGGTTCGGAACTGTTTATCACAGGCAATTCATCGCTTTTTCCATGAGCGTGGTTACTTGTGGGTAGCCACCCCGATAATTACAGCATCAGATGCTGAAGGTGCTGGCGAAATGTTCCGAGTTTCAACGCTGGATCTGATGAATTTACCTTATACCCCATCGGGGGAAGTCGATTTTAGTAAAGACTTTTTTGGTAAGGAGGCATTCCTAACTGTATCTGGCCAGCTAAACGGTGAAGCTTATGCTTGTGCGTTATCTAAGATTTATACGTTTGGGCCAACCTTCCGTGCAGAAAACTCCAACACCAGCCGACATCTTGCAGAATTTTGGATGGTCGAGCCAGAAGTTGCTTTTGCCGATCTCGATGATATTGCTCATCTCGCCGAAGACATGCTGAAGTACTGTATCCGTGCAGTACTTGCAGAGCGTCCAGATGATATGGCATTTTTCCAGCAACGTGTGGATGCGGAGGTGATCAATCGTCTCAACCATCTCTTGGAACACAAGTTCGTGCATATGGACTACACCGAAGCAGTCAAAATTTTGCAAGAGTGTGGGAAGACATTCCAGTACCCTGTTGAGTGGGGTATGGATTTACAATCAGAACACGAACGCTATCTCGCTGAAGTTCACGTCGGGGCACCTATTGTCCTGAAAAACTATCCAAAAGATATTAAAGCGTTCTATATGCGTCAGAACGATGACGGTAAGACCGTTGCGGCCATGGATGTGTTAGCACCAGGTATTGGCGAGATCATTGGAGGTAGTGCACGTGAAGAACGCCTTGAGCGTCTCGATGCGCGGATGCAAGAGCTCGGCATGGAACTTGACCATTATAGCTGGTATCGCGATCTTCGCCGTTATGGCACTGTACCACACGCAGGCTTTGGCTTAGGGTTTGAGCGGTTGGTGACTTATGTGACCGGGATGTCGAATATTCGTGACGTCATTCCGTTCCCCCGAGCACCCAAGTCAGCAGAATTCTAATTTCAGATTTTACTAGAACAAAACCAGCTACGGCTGGTTTTGTTCTTTGTGACTGCTCATTATAAGCCCCAATAATGTATGATATTGGCCATATCCTTGTTTGGTTTAATCGGGGTATCCACCACCGGTGTTCCGACATACAGGAACCCCAAAATCGCATCCTGCGCGGTAAGCCCAAGTGCTTGCTTAACACCCTCATCGTTTGCAAACCAACCCGTCCGCCAGATTGCCCCCAATCCTTGCGCAAACGCTGCTTGCTGAAGTAATAGTGTGGCACATGCTGCACAGGCAAACTGCTCATCCCGCGGAACCTTCTCATGCGCTTGATATTTCATCGCAACTGCAATCACCAGAGGAGCTCGTGCTGGAAGTTCTTTTGCCCGTTGTACCTGTGTCTCAGCATCACCACGCTGCTGTGCTGCTTGGGCAAAAATCTCGCCCAACTGTGCCAATTGCTCATTCGCAAAGACGATCATACGATATGGCTGCAACATCATATGGTCAGGTGCCCGTGATGCCGCCGCAAACATAAAGTCAAGCTGTGCTGGTGTCGGCCCCGGAGCGACCAACCGCGGCATTGATGAACGAGTGGTTAACAATTCAAAAGCGTCCATATAATCCTCTTACAATGAACCAACTGGCTGCCTCATCAGTGACAACCAAAGATTGGTCTAGTTTAGCAAATGATCACCGTCTGTTACATTGTCTGACTGGTTTATCTGCAATTTCTGCGGTAACCTTGGGACAAGGTAGGGATTCCACTTGAGACTACGACTATGAGAGATATTGCAAACGTATTTAAGAAACTGTTTGGATTACTAAATATTATCCGAAAAATCATCATCAACGTGGTGTTTTTCTTTCTGTTAATCGTGGTTATCGGCCTATTTTCAGCCGAAGAATCACCTATTTTAGTTCCTAAAAACAGTGTATTAGCGCTTAACTTAACAGGTATTTTAGTTGAAGAAAAAACCTGGGTTAACCCATTTGATGCATTCGTTGAGGAATTAGCAGGTAGTAATAGTCGCATTCCTGAGGTGTTGCTCAGCGATGTCATTACTGCCATTGATAGTGCAGCAACTGACGATCGTATTGCCGGCCTACATCTTGAACTCTCACAATTCATGGGGGGCGGCCTAAACAAAATGAAACAAGTCGGTGCCGCGATTGAGCGTTTCCGTTCGACTGGTAAACCAGTTATGACGTATTCGGATAACTACACTCAATCTCAGTATTACTTAGCGGCCCATGCCGACCATGTGTATCTAAATCCGCTTGGGATGATGATGTTTGAAGGCTTCGGTACCTACCGTCTTTATTTCAAAGAGTTACTCGAAAAACTCAAAATCAGCTCGCACGTATTTAAAGTCGGTGCTTATAAATCGGCAGTGGAACCTTATACCCGTAATGATATGTCGCCAGAAGCGCGTGATGCGAATAAGTTTCTCTACGACGAGTTATGGGAAACCTATATCGCTGATCTGAAACAATTACGTGATATCGACGCGCGTATACTGTCAGGTGACATGAACGACTTCTTAGCCGCCGTTGCTGAACATAATGACAATTTAGCAGAAATGGCTGTGGGTACTGGCTTAGTAACTGACTTATACTCGCGGGAGCAGTTCCGCCAAGAAATGGTTGACCTCACCGGGCTTGATGACGATGGTAAAAGTTGGCGCCGGATAAATTTTGCAGATTACTTAGCTGCCCTCAATGGGCACAAAGATTCTAAAAACGCAGACCACGTCGCTGATAAAGTAGCCGTAGTCATGGCTCGTGGTGTCATCGTCGACGGTTCACAGAAGCCAGGCAACATTGGCGGTGATAGTACTGCAGCCCTACTTCGCAAAGCGCGTTTAGACGATTCCGTGAAAGCTGTTGTGCTACGCGTTGATAGCCCAGGTGGGAGCGGTTTCGCATCAGAGATTATTCGCCAAGAAGTGCTTGAACTTAAAAAAGCTGGTAAGCCAGTGATTGCATCTATGAGTAGCGTTGCCGCATCAGGTGGCTATTGGATTTCTGCCAGTGCTGATGAAATTTGGGCCGCACCTGAAACAATCACTGGTTCAATTGGTGTCTTTGGCATGTTGTTTACATTTGAGAATTCGTTGGCTGAAATAGGGGTTTACAACGATGGTTACCATACCACTAATATGCCGGTATTGGATGTAACCCGTGGCCTCGATGATGCTGGTAAACACATCGTTCAAATGACGATTGAAAAGTTCTATCGTGATTTCGTTGGAATGGTGGCCGCTAGCCGTAACATGACCTACGACGAGGTTCATGCGATTGCTCAAGGTCGCGTGTGGACTGGTAAGCAAGCGCTTGACCTAGGGTTAGTCGATGCGCTTGGAGGGTTGGATGACGCCGTTGCTGCTGCCGCAGCACGTGCAGAACTCGACGCTTACGACGTTAAACTCATCAAACCCGAGCTCTCAGCAAAAGAAAAAATCATTCAAGATTTATTTGGCCAAGCGCTCGCAGTGCTTCCAAGCTCGTGGACAGCGCGAAATTATTCACCTCTTGATATCCAAGTACAGCGCATCCTTAAGGAAGTAAACTTGTTGAATCAATTTAATGATCCAAATGGTGTGTATGCACTGTGTGAAATTTGTCCGATGCAGTAACTCATGATCAAAAAACGTATCTATATTGCCTATACAGGCGGCACCATTGGGATGCAAAAGTCGGCACAGGGTTATATCCCTGTGTCGGGTTTTTTAACCGAATGCATTCAACGGATGCCCGAGTTTTATCGCGAAGAAATGCCCGAGTTCACCATCCATGAATATTCGCCATTGATGGATTCATCAAATATGGCGCCCGCGGATTGGCAGCTGATTGCCGAGGACATTCAACGTAATTATAGTGATTATGATGGCTTTGTTGTTTTACATGGCACAGACACCATGGCGTATACTGCGTCAGCGTTGTCATTTATGTTTGAAAACCTAGCCAAACCAGTCATTATTACTGGATCGCAAATTCCGCTCGCAGCATTACGTTCAGATGGCCGAACGAACTTGTTAAATGCGCTCTACTTAGCAGCAAATTACCCGATCCATGAAGTGAGCCTATTTTTTAATGACACCCTATTTCGAGGCAACCGAGCGACTAAAGCAGATGCTAACGGCTTCAATGCATTCGCATCACCGAATTTTAGCCCTCTTCTAAAGGCTGGCATTCAGATCACGATAGACGCTGGTCAAATTAAGGAAATAGGCCACGAACCGCTACAATTAACACCAGTAACGCCACAAGCTATTGGCGTGGTGACCCTTTATCCGGGGATTTCTGCAGCGATTTTAGATAACATGCTGCAGCAACCGGTTAAAGCCCTTATTATGTTGAGCTATGGGGTTGGCAATGCACCACAGAATCCGCAGTTACTAGCAAGTTTGCAACGCGCTATAGAGCAAGGTACGGTGGTGCTCAATTGTACGCAGTGCTTCAAAGGCAAAGTCAATATGGACGGCTATGCCACAGGTAATGCCTTAGCAGAAGTCGGTGTCGTGAGCGGTCATGATATGACGACAGAAGCTGCATTAACCAAACTGCATTATCTGCTTTCTCAAAATCTGCCGCAGCATGATATTCAACAACGTTTACAAACTAACTTACGGGGTGAACTCACCCCATGATTCTTTAAGACTAAAATAATAAGATAACTTTCTATGGCTCTTAAATCTCCAGCTTTCTCGTCTCGTATCGGTTTCATTCTCGCTGCTGCTGGTTCAGCTGTTGGGGTAGGTAATATTTGGGGATTTCCTACCCAAGCTGCACAAAATGGTGGTGGTGCTTTTTTATTAGTTTATTTGTTTATGGTTGCCCTCCTCGCCTACCCAATGCTCGTAGCTGAATTAACTATTGGTCGTATGCGCCAGCGCAACCCCATTGAGTCATTGCGTTCTATCAGTGACAGACCATTCTGGCGACGCTTTGGTACTCTGTCAGGTATCACCAGTCTTGTTGTACTTTCGTTAATTTTAAGCTTTTATGCCATTGTTTCCGGGTGGTTGTTAGCATTTATGCTAGCGCCGATCGCCGAATTATTGGGGTGGTCTGATATAACACGTTGGCTGACCGAATTTAGCACTGAACGTGATTTGCTGATGATGGCTATTTTCATTTTGTTAACCATCCATGTGGTTCGTGCTGGTGTTAATAAAGGTATCGAGCGCTGGTCAAGCCGCTTAATGCCATTACTTTTGTTCCTGCTCGTTGGGATGGCTGCCTACATTTTGACACTTCCAGGAGCCATGACTGGATTGAAAATGTATTTGTCACCTGATTTCTCACAATTGACCGATCCATATTTATTGATTCGGGCAATGGGACAATCGTTCTTTTCTTTATCGATTGGAGTCTGCTGTATGATGACTTACGGCGCCTATCTCTCCAAAGATGAGCACCTTCCCAAAACAGCAGGTTGGGTAGCCTTACTTGATACTTTTGTAGCTTTCCTAGCTGGCCTACTGATACTCCCAGCAATGTTCGTAGCCCAAGAGCTTGGTGTCGCTATTTATAATGATGCGGGCCAATTATTATCCAGTGACACTCTGGTTTTCCAAGTACTACCGGCCATGTTCGATTCGATGGGAGCAGCTGGTACTTGGGTCAGTATTGCATTCTTTGCGCTAATGATGATTGCCGCTATAACCTCCTCCATTTCAATGCTGGAACCGCCAGTCAATACCTTAGTCGAAGAGGCAGGACAGTCGCGGTCACAAATGAGTTGGGTGGTGGGACTTTCCGTTGCACTCGTGTCTGCCATTATTATTTATAACTTAGACACTCTATTTGGAGCTGTAATTACCTTAACCACCGTCTATATGCAACCGTTGATAGGTATTACCTTTGCCATCATGTTAACCTGGGTATTACGACAAAATAAACTACTCAATGCGTTAAAGGATGGCGCACCAGACATTGAAAACACGTGGTTTTGGAAAATCTGGCCTTGGTACGTGAAGTTTGTTTGCCCAGTGTTGATTTTATTAGTTATTTGGCAGAGCCAGTAATTAATTTAAGATAAAAAAATGCTCGGGACAAATCTGGAGGGTGTCCCGAGCTTAGGGGAATGGCTCAAGGGATTGAGCCGTGCGCTAACTCAGTAAAAATTAACATAACACAAATAACTAATTATGAGTCTAGCTTGCAATTCAAAAATTGCTAATTTTACCGTGTAAAGAATCGTTAAATTCGACTACTACACACGGCGAAATAATCTATAAAAATTTTCAGTCGTAACTCTCGCCACTTCTTCTACACTTATTCCTTTTACCTCAGCAACGCAACGAGCAACATCTGCAACAAATGCTGGTTGGTTTTCTTTACCGCGATGTGGCACTGGTGCTAACCAAGGGCTATCAGTTTCAATGAGTAGTTTATCGAGCGGTAGTGCGCGAACCACGTCACGTAATTCTGAGGCATTACGGAATGAGACGATCCCGGAAATTGAAATATAGAAATCCAGTTCATCAATAGCACACTTGGCCATCTCATAGGATTCGGTGAAACAATGCAATACACCGCCACACCGCTCGGCATGCCCTTCGCGCAACATGGCTAAAGTATCATCTCGCGCATCGCGAGTGTGGATAATTAGCGGCTTATTAAGTTCATTGCCCAATTCAATATGGTAAGCAAAACTTTCTTGCTGAACCGGCCGACTCTCAGGGTCATAATAGTAATCTAAGCCGGTCTCCCCAATCGCCACAACCTCTGCTGCTACAGCACACTGTTTTAGCGTATCAGGATCGTAAGGGTTTTTAGCGACATACAAAGGATGCATCCCACAACTGAGACTCACCTCAGGAAACTCTGCAACCAGATCGCGCATGTGCGGAAAGCTTTCTAAGGTCACGCCGACACAGAGCATGTGTTGGACTCCTGCCGCTCGGGCAGCAGCAATGACGTTCTCTAATTTACCATCAAAAGGGGTGAGATCTATGCGATCAAGGTGACAATGCGAATCAACAAACACGACAACTCCAATTAACCAACAACATTAGCCCAACGATTATTGCCACTGAAGCCATTGCTTTAGTAACAATAGTGGCATATTTAAACCGCTTTGCTCACGCATAATTTGCCGCAGATTATAACACATTGCGAGCTGTTGACTGAGTTGAGTTATTGGCTGCTGTGAGTGTTTCTGCAACCACTGCTTGGCTAATGCGCGCAATTGCGGGTAATGGCAGCGTTCCGGTGTAACCTGCTGATGCACTCGCATCACCTCCTGTAACCAAGTAATGGTCGCCTGTAACCACGCGTCGGCGTCATCTTTTGTTACTTGTGGCCACGTTGTCACACCAGCCAATGCCTGCGCAATCTGCTCTACTCGCTGTATATTATCGTGCTCACCACCTAACGCTGCGAGTGCCTTTAGTGGCGCCCCTGGGTAAGCGGCGATAAGTTGCAGCTCGGTCGGACTTAATTCGCGTTGTAATTGCTGTGCAAGCCACTGCTTAATGACTAACTGATCAGGCTGGTTAAACCGATGAAGCTGCATGCGACTACGCAGCGTCGGTAACAGATCGACCGTTTGTTCAGGACTTAAAATAAGGTAGGTATCCGCGCTCGGCTCTTCCAAGGTTTTTAATAAGGCGTTAGCAGCTTCGGTAGTTAATCGATGTGCCTCTTTAATCCACGCTACTTTAGCACCTTGCTGGTTCGCTGTTTGCTGCAACTGGTGCGTCAATTCTCGGATCTTATCGATTCCTATTGCACGCCCTTCTTCACTGCGTAGCTCGTAATAATCTGGATGGGTTCCAGCTTCCCATAACGCACAACTTTTGCACGCACCACAGGCTTGCTGTGCTGGCTGATGGCAAAGTAGCAATCGCACAAAATTTTCGGTAAAGATACTTGCACCTAGCTCTTCTCGAGCTGGGATACAATGAGCATGGCTTAATCGCTGTTGTTGAAAATCACGGAGCAGTTGTCGCCAACTTTCTCGGAGCCAAGGTAAATTCATAACTTAGTCCAACTCCTGCATAAAACGTACCTGCAATTGCTGTAATAAGTCATGGTGTACCGCAGCCATATCTTGATTTGCATCGATCACAAGAATACTAGGATCCATGGCAGCAATATTCAAATAACGTTGCCGTACCCGCTCAAAAAAAGCTAATTCTTCTTGTTCAATACGATCCAACTCGCCCCGGGCCTGTGCTCGTGCCAGACCACGAGCTGGCTCTATGTCTAATAACAAGGTTAAATCTGGGGTAAAGTCACCTAATACCAACTGTCGCAAGGTAGCCAACTTAGCATCATCAATACCACGACCACCACCTTGATAGGCTCGTGATGACAAATCATGACGATCGCTAATCACCCATTCGCCTCGCGCTAAAGCAGGTTCAATGACATTTGCCACGAGTTGCGCTCGACTGGCATACATCAGCAGTAACTCCGTTTCCGCAGTGACAGTTTCCGCCCACGGCTGCTTTACCAATGCACGAATTGCTTCAGCCATGGGAGTACCACCGGGTTCACGCACTTGTATGTAGGGAATCTGATGTTCTTGTAAATAATTAACCACACAGGCCATAGCTGAGCTTTTACCAGCACCTTCGAGCCCTTCAATAACGATAAATTTGCCTCGTGCCATTAGCGTTGTTTCCTTTGATAGAGGTTCACGGCGCGATTATGCTCCGCCAATGTACGTGAAAACACATGCTTCCCGGTACCATCCGCGACAAAATAAAAATACTCAGTTTGCTCAGGGTGCGCAGCAGCAACTAAACTCTGACGACTGACCATGGCAATCGGCGTCGGTGGTAACCCATTAATACGATACGTATTAAACGCGGTCATTTCGCGTAAATGTGCGCGGGTTAAGTTGCCATCGAAATTAGTAATGCCATAGATAGTTGTTGGGTCTGATTGCAAGCGCATTCCCACTCGTAATCGGTTTACAAAAACTGAGCTAATCTTACCCCGTTCACCATCAAAGCCTGTCTCTTTTTCAATAATGGACGCCATCACCAGTAATTCATAGGATGTGCGGTACGGTAAATCGGGAGCACGCTGTTGCCACACCTGTTCAAGCTCACGTTCCATCCGACGATAGGCTTGCACCAGTAACTCAAGTGCTTGGGTACCTGAGGTGTAGCTATAAGTGTCAGGGAAAAATAACCCTTCGAATGAAGCATACTCGGTACCAAGGCGTTTATTTAACACCTTGGTTAGCTGCTCGGGTGTGGGTACTGTGTCACCGAACCAGCTAAGGTATGGCGCATCTGCAAGAACTGCAAGCCAGTCGGCTAATGTTCGCCCTTCGATCAGTGCGACCCGAAACACATATTGTTCCCCATTACGTAGCTTGCGCCACAAATCAGCGACTGAATCAGCCGGTGTTAATTCGTATACACCCGCTTGAATAAGTTGTGGATTATCAATCAAGCGACTAGCCAGATACGTTGGTGTCACGGCAATATCCGCTCCTTGCTGGTGTAAATACTGCAAGATAGTACGGGCATGCATGCCGCGTTGCACTTCTATTTGAATAGGCGCTGATAAGCCAAGCGGCTGTTGCAATTGATTGGAACTCACCCAAAATAGGCTAAAGCCAATCAGGATTAGCAAAAAAACTACACTGGAGATGAACTGGATAACACGCTTAAATACCACTGTTTAACGGCCTCTGGTAATCCTTGTTGACGCATTTTTTTGTGTCCAAGTTGTCCAATGGGACGGGGGCCCATCACTGTATTACATATAAAAATCTGTTCGGCATCGAGTAAATCCTGCCAGGTGGCGGTGGTTGCTACAGTCTTCGGCAAGACCTGAGCACAAATCTCGGTCTGCATGATACCTGCAACACCGGCATGATCGAGTCGTGGCATCCGCCAATGCTCACCATCATACCAAAATAAATTACTGCTCGTCGCCTCTACCAGTTGTTGTTCCGTATCAGTGACGATTAATTCATCAACCCCTCGTTGCTGGCGCTCATAAGCCAACATTACCTGATCCAATCGGTTAAGTGTCTTTAATCCTGCCCACGCTGGTTGTCGTGCGAGTTGGTGATAGGCTAATTCAGCCTGCAATGGTTTTTGTTTCCATTGCGCTAATGGCGCCGTGGTAACATACCAATTGCAATCACTATGCAGCTGTGGTGCATAACCGCGCTCACTAAATCCGCGCGTAATGATAATTTTTGCTACACAATTAGGGGTTTGTTGAGCAATTTCTGCCACCACTGCTAATACATCTGACACAGAGGGAAGCTCAAGGTGCAAGCGCAGACTGGCATCAACCAAACGTTGCCAATGACGCTGCCAAAATTCTGGCTGTCCAGCTCGAATAACAAGTGTAGTGAAGTGCCCGTCGCCAAATTGTAGGCCACGGTCCAAGTGAGTTTGTGGAAGTCGCTGGCCGTTAAACCACATATAAAAAAGGCGGAATAAATATTCCGCCCTTCTCATCGATACAACTTATTCGCCAGAGTGGCTCTTAACGTACTCAATTGCAGCTTCAACAGTACGGATTTTTTCAGCTTCTTCGTCTGGAATTTCAGTGTCGAACTCTTCTTCAAGAGCCATTACTAACTCAACGATATCCAACGAATCTGCACCTAGGTCGTTTTCAAAAGAAGCTTCAGGTTTTACCTCTTCCTCTTTAACACCTAATTGTTCAACAATGATTTTCTTTACGCGTTCTTCAATAGTACTCATTTTATTAATATCCTTTCAATCGATCGGTCTTAATGTCAAAAATTGGGCTTAGTGTAGTGAAACATAAGCCAATAATAAAGTAATAATTGTATCTTCGGTAAGAGGTCGTACCCCTTCAGCGCAATTTTAGCTATGTTACCACAGTAATTGGTAA
>Ga0209075_1000149_pt1 | contig 61013 bp, 46 predicted proteins | sample Stecom2011_FD_187523 | JGI IMG/M metagenome (GOLD analysis project Ga0209075, IMG submission 187523) | Agricultural soil microbial communities from Utah to study Nitrogen management - Steer compost 2011 (SPAdes) (version 2) | ecosystem: Environmental > Terrestrial > Soil > Agricultural land...
AAATCCCGGCTGCCCGCACACAAAGCCGGATGCTGGCGCTGATGGTGTGTGGCATCGACGACTTCAAATCAGTAAACGACCAGTGTGGCTTCCGCACCGGCGACCTGATCCTGCAGACCCTTGCCAAGAGGCTCAGTGCTCATTTGCCCGCCCAGAGGTTTCTCCTGGCCCGCCTGGGCAGTGATCAGTTCGTGATACTGGAGAGGAATCTGAAAAACAGCTTTGAGGCGGCAGAATCCGCCGAGAAGATACTCGCGTGTGTGGCCAGCCCTATCGAGGCGGGTGTGCACCGGCTCTCACTCACCAGCTCCATCGGTATTGCCCTGTACCCTCTGGACGCAGTGAAAGCGGATCGCCTGCTCCAGCATGCGGAACAGACCATGGCGCTGGCCAAACTCAGCGCCCACAATCATTTCCAGTTTTACGTGGCCAGTATCGACCAGCAGATAAGAGAACGAAAGCAGCTGGAGAAAGACCTGGCCCTGGCACTGATCAATAACGAGTTCCATCTGGAGTTCCAGCCTCAGGTCGAGCTGGCGACGCAAAAGGTCATCGGCGCTGAGGCGTTACTACGCTGGCAGCATCCCAGCAGGGGTGCCATACCCCCGGATTGCTTTATTCCGGTTGCGGAGGCCAACGGATTGATCGTCGAGATCGGCCGCTGGGTGCTTGACCAGGCCTGTCGACAGGCGGCCCTCTGGGCCAGCCAGGGGCAGTCGTTGCGGGTGGCGGTTAACTTATCTACCGTCCAGTTACGACAGGAGTCCATTGTAGAGGAAATCCTGGGAGCCCTTGAGCGTCACGGCGTGCCGGCCAGTCTACTGGAGCTGGAGATCACCGAGACCGGATTCATGGCCAACATGACCGACGCCATCCGTAAACTCAACCTGCTCCGCAGGGCCGGCATCCAGATCTCCGTGGATGATTTTGGGACCGGCTATTCATCGCTCACCTACCTGAAAAAAATGCCGGTCCAGAGCCTCAAGATCGACAAACAGTTTGTACGTGACCTGCTGCTGGATGAGGATGATGCCCGTATCGCCAACATCATCATCGATCTGGGCAACAGCCTGAACCTGACGGTCATCGCTGAAGGCGTGGAAACCGCAGAGCAGGCAGCCTACCTGGCCCGGCGCGGTTGTCACCTTGTCCAGGGCTACTACTACAGCAAACCCATGCGCCCCGAGGATTTCGAAAGCTTTATACAAGCATTTCACCGCAAGATTGTGGAAAATAACACCTGAACCACCGCTAACCTGTGAGGAGCTACCATGACAAGTACTGTCATTGGCCTTGTTATTATTGCCGTTGTCATTTTCTATCTGGTATTTATCTATAACCAACTGGTTTCCTTGCGCAATCAGTTCAAGAATGGTTTTGCTCAGATTGATGTCCAACTGCAGCGCCGGCACGACCTGATACCCAACCTGGTCGACTCGGCCAAAGCCTACATGGCCCATGAAAAATCGACCCTTACCCAGGTAATGGAAGCCCGCAATAACGCGGTCAGCGCCCAGCAGGACGCTGCCCGTGATCCGGGCGACGGCACTCGTATCCAGCGGCTGGGCGGAGCCGAGAACCTGCTGACCAAAGCCCTCGCCAATTTTTATGCGGTTGCTGAGAACTATCCGGATCTGAAAGCCAACGAGACGATCCAGCAGCTGATGGAGGAACTGGCCAGCACCGAGAATCGGGTGGCGTTTGCACGCCAGGCCTATAACGATGGCGTGATGCACTACAATATTTTCCGGGAGAAGTTCCCCAACAACATAATAGCCGGAATGTTTGCTTTCAAAGAAACCGCGCAACTCCAGCTCGAAAGCCCGGACGCCCGCCAGGCCCCGAAAGTCAGTTTCTGAGGCCTGAGCCATGGCGAATCCCGGTTTTTTTCAGCGCCAGGCCAATGCCCGGCGCAATACCGGCCTGCTCGTTGCTCTGTTTTTATCCGCCGTCATCCTGATTACCCTGGCCGTGTGCCTGGTAGGTTACGCCCTCACCCGCAGCGAAGCGTCCTCTCTTCCCTTCCATCTCTGGCTCACATCCCGCCATGGCCTGGTCACCGCCGCAGCGGTTGTGCTTCTGGTCGGCCTTACCTCGCTCGTGCGCTGGATTGATCTGGCGGGCGGGGGTAGCCGGGTGGCCCACATGGTGGGCGCGCGGCTGATCGAGCCAGACACCCGGGACTCCCAGGAACGAATGCTGCGCAATATTGTTGAGGAAATGTCCGTTGCCAGCGGTGTCCCCGTTCCGGACCTCTACGTGATGGATAATGAGACCGGGATTAACGCGTTTGTTGCCGGTTATACCCCCGGCGAAGCGGTGATGGTGGTTACCCAGGGGGCTCTGGCCCAGCTGACCCGGGACGAATTACAGGGCGTGGTGGGCCATGAATTCAGCCACATACTGAATGGTGACATGCGTCTGAACGTGCGGTTGATTGCACTGCTGGCCGGTATCCTGATGGTCGGCCAGATCGGCTATTTCATGGTGCGAGCCGGTTTTGTGGGGGGCAGCCGACGCCGCAGCAGCCGGGATGGCAGAGTTGAAATCTTCTTTGGTATTGCCGGCATCGCACTGATTGTGATTGGTTATGTCGGTGTGTTTTTCGGCCGCCTGATCCAGTCTGCGGTTTCGCGCCAGCGGGAAATGCTGGCCGACGCCTCCGCGGTTCAGTTTACCCGTAACCCTGAAGGCATCGGTGGAGCGCTGTTCAAGATTGGCATGAAAGGCGGCTATCTGGACACCACCAGCCACGCCAGCAACATGAACCACATGTGCTTTACCGAAGCCACCCGGATGAAGCTGACCAGCTTGCTGGCTTCTCATCCACCCATCAACCAGCGCATCAATGCCATCCAGCCGGGCCTGCTGGCCCGTCTGCGCAGCCGGTTGCGTGATACTGAGCCCGACAGCAAACTGCGCTCACAGCCCACATCAGGCACGCCAGAGAGCCTCAGCGGGTTAGTCGGCCACATCGCCGGGCCTGTCCGGAGCCCCCGCCCCGGCCACCGCCTGTCGCCTGTGCAGTCCTCGCTGGCTGGCGATACCACAGCCCTGTCGGAGAAAGTGGGCACCGTCACGCCCAGCAGCGAAGCCTACGCAATTGAGCTACTGGCCCAACTCCCATCCACGTTCCGGAGTCTCCTGTACACACGTGCCGGCGGGGTTCAGCTTTGCTATGCGTTGCTGATCCGCGATGAGGATGACGCACAACAACAGGCGCTGCTCAAGCGGATTCCTGACCATAATGTTGTTGGCCTCCGGCCAGAGGTACTCGGCAAACTACTGCCGTCGGTACGCACCCTGGGAGACCGGGCCCGCTTCCCGCTGCTGGAACTGGCCATGCCCGCCTTGCGTAAACTCGAGCCCGACGACCGGAAGCAACTCCTGAGCAATGCTCATACACTCGCCTCGGCCGACCAGAAATTCACTCTCTTTGAGCTCGCCCTCACCACGTTCCTGACCCGTCATCTGGCGGACGACGCCGCCAGGGTTGTGCCGGTAAAATACCGGAGCTATCGTCAGGTACTGCCGGAAATCGGCCGGGTGCTGAGTCTTTTTGCCCGTGCGGGCAGCCATACCCCCGAACAAGCTCAGCAACTGTATGATGAAGCCATGGCAGGGTTTGGTAACAGCGCGGAGCTGGCGATGGAAAGTGCCGTCTCACTGCGCGCCTTCAGCCGTGCCCTGCAAGCGCTGGGCAAGCTCTCCCCGCTGCTCAAGCCAGGCATTATCGACGCGTGTGGTTACTGTGTCAGCCACGATGGCCGGGTTGATGCAAGGGAGTACGAACTGATGAGACTGGTTGCGGATCAGCTGGACTGCCCGATGCCCCCTCTGTGAGGCCGGGCAGTAGAATCAGAGAGCCATAACGGATCGCCAGGCCCGTGTCCGTGCCTGGCGATCCGTTTGTTTGTGACTAGCGCCGGCCTTCAAAGAGCATATCAACCGTCGGTGGCTGCTCTGGTGCCGGCAAGCCAAGCTTGCCGCGTACGCCCAGATCCACTTCCCACAGGCGATTAAACTTCTCGGCCGTTGCCGCAACACTCTCGTCTTTTCCGAGCATAATGGTGGGGCGCAGAAAAACCAGCAAATTGCGCTTTACCCGGGTTTCGGATTCAGACGAAAACAGGCGCCCCAGCAATGGAATATCTCCAAGCAAAGGCACTTTGCTCTTGTTAACCTGATAATCGTCCTTGATCAGGCCGCCCAGAACCACGGTTTCACCATCATCGGCAAGCACCGTGGTTTTGATTTCACGCTTGTTGGTAATCAGATCCGACGCGCCGGCCACGTTGGTAGTCGAAATGTCTTCGGTGGTCTGTTCTACCACCAGACGCACCAGCCCATCGGCACTGATCGTGGGCGTTACCTTCAGCGACAGGCCAACGTCCCGTCGCTCGATGGTCGTAAACGGGTTGGTGGTGCCATCGCCGGTGACTGTGGATTCCCCGGTACGGAAGGGGACATTCTGGCCGACGATAATCTCAGACTCCTGATTGTCCAGCGTGATAATGCTGGGAGTCGACAGCAGGTTAGCCGCCGACGAGGTCGACAAGGCCTGAATCAGCACACCCCAGGTAATGCCATCCTGATCCCGTTCTCCCGCCCCGATGGTAATCCCGCCACCGAGCTGGGGAATGGTATCGCCGACCAGAGCACCGATCACAGAGTTGAGGCCTACCATACCCTCACCGCTGGTGAGGTTTGTACCAATCACCGGCATGGACCCCGAGGACTCATCCCCGGCTGCAAGCTGGACGCCCAGCTGATCGCCAAGCTCATCACTGATTTCGACGATCGCGGCCTCGATCATGACCTGGGCACGGCGTATGTCTAACGCGGCCACAATCTGTTCGGCCTCCTGCATCAGTGACGGCTCGCCCCGCACCACCAGCGCATTAAGCCCTTCGTCTGCAAACACCGAGAACTTGGCAGACTGACGGCTGCCCGAGCTCCCACCCGCCGTATTGCCAGCACCACCCGGCACTTCACGGGCCACTTCGCCCATGACACCTTTCAGGATCTCCGTCAGGACCTTGGCATCGGCATGACGCAGGCGAAGCACCTTGGTGGTACCGCCCGTGGCCGAGGGCTGATCCAGCTGACGAATCAGGCCGCGCATCTTGTCGCGGAATGACTCGTCGCCCCGCAGGATTAGCCGGTTACTCCGCTCATCTGCGGTTACGTTGTACTTGCGTACCGAATTGTCAGCCCCCGCACGGCCCAGCTCATCCGGTGCGAGCTCCTGCAACAGCTTAACCATGTCGCCCACCCAGGCTTCTTTGAGCTGGATAACTTCCACCTCGTATTTGGACGGGCTGTCCAGCTCACGCACAATCTGTTCAATACGCTGAATATTTGACGAGTGGTCACTTACGATCAGCGCGTTGGCGGCGGCGACACCGGCCAGATGACCGTACTTGGCCACCAGCGGGCGCAGGATGGGCACCAGCTCCAGAGCGTTGGCATTATTGATCTGGATAACGCGGGTAATCAGTTGTTCAGACGGCGTGGCAACAAAACGGTCCAGGTTTTCTGCGGTCTGCTTTGCATCCACCTGCTGGACAATCTTCACGACTTCTTCGCCGGGGATGGCGGTAAAACCATGAACGTTCAGCACTGCCAGGAACAGATCGTAGATCTCGTCCTTGTTCATGGGGGCACTCGAGAGGACGGTCACCTTGCCTTTGACCCGCGGGTCAACCACAAAACTGTAGCCGGTGATGTCCGCCACCTGCGTAACAAAAGCCCGGATGTCCGCGTCCTTGAGATTTAACCGCCAGGTCTCTTCCTGGGCCTGAGCCAGCGACATAACAGGCAACAGAAGTACAAACAGAAGGGTCCGGAACAGATTGCTTTTGTGATTATACATCTGGAGATATCATCCTGTTGTAAAGTCCCCGCTCAGCGCCACTGTTCGGGTATGGCATAACTGACGGTGAGTATGGATCCGTCACGCTCAATTTCTATGTCCAGCCGGGCCTGGTTGCGCCAGTCTTCCAGCAATGCCTTATCCTGTTCTACATCACCGAGGCGCTGGCCGTTAATGGCGGTAATGACGTCGCCTGATCGCAGGTTGACGGCATTCAGCATCGGGTTTGAACCATCATACACATAACCGGACTGGCCGGTCTCGTCGGCCGGACTCAAACCGTAGGCTGCCAACGCACCGGCACCCTGGGAATCAAGCCGTGCCCGGGCATCAGCAAGGTAAGTATCAGGCGATTGTGCCGCCTGTTGTGCCGGCTCCGCAACCACTGCCTCAACGCCAACACTGTCTTCGAACGAAAGTACCTCATAACGCCCGCTTCTGCGTAACAGAATTCGGGTTGGCTCCACCTCCGCCAGCTCGGCGTTTCCCGGAAGCATATCCCCAACCCGATAATACTCGGTCTCGCCATTACTGCCCGAAACAATCGCTCCGGAGCCCTCCGGGCCCGGCCCGACCAGGACACCCTCAAGCCTGAGCTGCAATCCGGTTTCGGGCGCTGAGCGGCGCACCACATCCGCCACCCCTCTCTGCCCCTCTGACCGGCCAAAAAACTCGTACCCCGCCACGGAGGCCAGGTCGTCAGCAACCGGACCACTACCCGGACCGGCGGCCTGGGCAAACACTTCCGGCACCGGCTGGTCGTTCCATAGCACCAACCAGGTCACTTTGGCCAGTTCGACAGCCACCACGACAACCAGCAGCACCAGCAAGACATTCGCGAGCGCGCGGGCACAACGCTCCTGAGCCCGGACTGAGACTTTCCCCAACTCAGAACCCTCCGGGCAACAAGGGTTGCTGAACGCGGAACACCAGATCGTCCGGGCTGGCAGAGTCTGCCCAGGGTTGCCCCGCCAGATCTACCATACGCTTATACACGCGTATATCCATCATGCCATTGCGCGCCACACTGGCCAGCGCCGCCGGGCCACTTGCGCCCTGCTCAGCGATGCGGAGGGCAACACCCTCATCCCGGGTATTCAGGTCAGCCTCCATCGGCGGGAACCGGGCCTGTCCGGTTCCGCTGCCCATCGGCCAGGTCACCAGCCCTCCGGGCCAGTGGCCCACACCCTGGGCCTGCTGCAATCGGTTGTCCGCCCATGCAAGCCGGAACGCATCAATGGTTACCGCGCCATCAATCATCGCACCACCGCTCTGGCGTATCAGACTCTCGAACTCGGAAACCGTGACAATTCCTTCTCCCGTTACTTCAAAAGTAGCGGGCCAGCCGGCCCTGACAAGGCCTGCAAGGCGAGATTGTGACGAAGACAATGAAAATTCCAGGGGCAACGTCAGTTCCGTGACCGAGGGCCAGTCCAGATGCCAGTGCACGCGCACAGGAAAGCCGCCGATATTCAGACCAGCGGCGCCCCTCCATAAGCTACCGGAGACCTTCTGAACCTCCACCTGGGGCGGAAGTTCGATCCCGGCTGAGGCTTTGTGCCAGAGCCACCCTGCCGGCACCTGAAAAACCAGAGTGACGCCATACACCACAAGGCCCAGCACGAGGAGCATCAGGATCTTGCCAATACCCAGAAACGACTTTTGGGGGGATTCGGTCATTGCGTTATGCACATTTGTAAAACTGGTAGCCGAGTCTATCAAAGCCACCCTGCAAGTTCATGACAAAAGAACAGAAAAACCCCGCGCCAGTGTGAACCAGCGCGGGGTTTTTCAGGGGTAGATCGGGCCAGATCTCACAAACTGGGATCTGGTCGGGATCTGGCTGGCATTTACATCATGCCACCCATGCCACCCATTCCGCCCATACCACCCATGTCCGGCATACCGCCTTTGTCTTCTTGCGGCTCGTCTGCAACCATCGCTTCGGTAGTGATGATCAGAGACGCCACAGACGCAGCAGCCTGCAGGGACGAACGGGTTACCTTGGCAGGATCCAGGATACCCATTTCCAGCATATCGCCGTATTGCTCGGTCGCCGCGTTAAAGCCGAAGGAACCTTCGCCTTCTTTGACCTTGGCAACCACCACAGAAGACTCACCACCTGCGTTGAACACGATCTGACGCAGCGGAGCTTCCATCGCACGGCGCAGGATGTTCACACCGGCTTTCTGGTCGTCGTTGATCGCATCCGCTTTTTCCAGAGCCGCCAGGGCGCGAATCAGCGTTACACCGCCACCGGCCACAATGCCTTCTTCCACCGCAGCGCGGGTTGAGTGCAGCGCGTCTTCAACGCGGGCTTTCTTCTCTTTCATCTCTACTTCAGAGCCGGCGCCAACCTTGATCACCGCAACACCGCCGGCCAGTTTGGCGACGCGCTCTTGCAGCTTCTCTTTGTCGTAGTCAGACGTGCTCTCTTCGATCTGCCGGCGGATCTGCTCAACGCGGGCATTGATGTCGGCTTCAGCACCGGCACCATCGATGATGGTGGTGTTTTCTTTGGTAACGTTGACACGCTTGGCGGTACCCAGATCGTCCAGAGTCGTGTTCTCCAGAGTCAGGCCCACTTCTTCGGAAATCACGGTACCACCTGTCAGGATGGCGATATCCTGCAGCATTTCCTTGCGACGGTCACCAAAGCCCGGCGCCTTCACCGCGTTCACTTTCACGATGCCGCGCATGTTGTTGACCACGAGAGTCGCCAGCGCTTCACCTTCGATATCTTCAGCAACGATCTGCAACGGCTTGCCCGCTTTGGCTACCGCTTCCAGAACCGGCAGCAGCTCACGGATGTTGGAGATTTTCTTGTCAACCAGCAGGATGTACGGGTCTTCCAGTTCGGCAGACATGTTGTCCTGATTGTTGATGAAGTACGGGCTCAGGTAGCCACGGTCAAACTGCATACCTTCGACAACATCGAGCTCGTCGTCCAGGCCGCGACCTTCCTCAACGGTGATCACGCCTTCTTTGCCTACGCGCTCCATGGCGTCGGCAATGATCCGGCCGATGGTTTCATCACCGTTTGCAGAGATGGTACCCACCTGGGCGATCATGCGGCTGTCGTCGCAAGGCTTGGCCATCTCACGGATCGCTTTAACGGCTTCGGCGGCGGCCTTATCGATACCGCGCTTCAGGTCCATCGGATTCATGCCGGCGGTAACGGCCTTGATACCTTCGTTAACGATGGACTGGGCCAGAACCGTGGCGGTGGTGGTACCATCACCGGCGGTTTCGTTGGCCTGGGACGCGACTTCTTTCAGCATCTGCGCGCCCATGTTCTCGAACTTGTCTTTGAGCTCGATTTCTTTCGCTACAGACACACCGTCTTTGGTGACGGTCGGAGCGCCGAAGGACTTCTCCAGCACCACGTTACGGCCTTTGGGGCCCAGTGTGACTTTTACTGCATCTGCCAGAGTGTTAACACCTGCGACCATGCGCTTGCGGGCGCTATCACCGAATTTAACGTCTTTTGCTGCCATGTTCTCTATTCCTGTTCTTTAAACCGAGAATTGAAACAATCGGGTTAATGAGCGTTCGTATTTATCGCGGTTGCGATCACTCAAGCACGCCGTAGATTTCGCTTTCGCTCATGATGAGCAGCTCTTCACCGTCCACTTTGACGGTATTACCGGCGTACTGACCAAAAACCACGGTGTCACCCACCTTGACCGCCAGCGCACGGGTTTCACCGTTGTCCAGGACGCGGCCATTACCGACAGCCAGAACTTCGCCCTGGGACGGCTTTTCTTTGGCGTTACCCGGCAGCACGATGCCACCCGCTGTTTTCTCTTCTTCTTCTTTACGGCGCACGACAACACGATCGTGAAGCGGACGAATTTTCATTGCTCTGTTTCTCCAATAGTTCGATTAAATGTGGCAATGACAGTTGCTTGTTAAAAATGTCTGGCCCGCAACCGGGTCAGACAAACTGCCCTGGCGTTTAAACCCCTGACAGGCAGTGGTTTTCTGCCTTGGGCGAATCTGTGCTGAGTTAAATGGGGCTGGCTGGATACATTTCAATACCCAGCCACGAAAAAATTTCAGTTTTTTTCATCATCCGTATTCCGGGGCTTGTGCTCCCCGATCTGGCGGCGCCCGGATTCGGTCCGGTCCTGATATTCTCCTTCGATCACGTCGCCATTACTGCCCGGACCAGGAGCCGGACCAAAGGGACCAGGCCGCTCAAACGGCTGACCGCCCGCCCGGAAGAAATAGAAGCTCTGGCTCTGCCCGCCTATGGTCATCCGCTTGAGTGCCTGCCGGGCAAACCACTGGCGTATCCCCGGCAACAGGCACAACAGCCCGAACACGTCGGTAATAAAGCCGGGCACCAACAACAGCATGCCACCAGCCGCCAGGATAAAGCCTTCGGCTACCTCCCGCGCCGGGAGCTCACCACTGTTCAGCCGCTCATTGGCCCGCAGTAAGGTGGCAAGGCCCTGGTGCCGCAGCAGCCAGATACCGGCAAAGGCCGTCAGGAACAGCAGCCCTACGGTACTCAGTGCTCCGATTTCACTGCCCACCTGAATCAGCACGGTTAATTCAGCAATAGGCAGAACGATGAAAAGGAATAAAAAAAAGGGCAAAATGCCTCCTTATAAAAACGACGCTGACACACAGACAACGTAAATCACCTCTGAACTTAATTAGGGCAAACAATGAAACTTCAAGACTCGGTAATTGCAATCACCGGTGGCGGCCAGGGCCTGGGCCGCGCCATGGCAGAATTCCTTGCAGCCAAGGGCGCTCGCCTCGCCCTGATCGACCTGATGGACGACAAACTGGCCGAGAGCGCAGACGCCTGCAAAAAAGCCGGTGGTGACGCCCGGACCTACCTCTGCAACGTAGCCAAAGAGGACGACGTTGAGAAAACCTTCCAGGCGATTATCAACGACTTTGGCCAGCTGAACGGCCTGGTGAATAACGCCGGTATCCTGCGGGATGGCCTGATGGTCAAGTTCAGGGACGGCAAGCTCGAAAAACGCATGGAACTGAGCCAGTGGCAGTCTGTGATCGATGTAAACCTGACCGGCGTATTCCTGTGTGGCCGCGAAGCAGCTACCCGCATGATCGAGAATGGCGACCAGGGCGTGATCATCAACATCGCGTCGATTTCCCGCGCCGGCAACATGGGCCAAAGCAACTACTCTGCCGCCAAAGCCGGCGTCTCGGCCCTGGTGCCGGTGTGGGCCAAAGAGCTCGCCCGCTACGGCATCCGCTGCATGGGCATTGCCCCGGGCTTCATCGAAACCGAAATGACCGCCTCCATGAAACCGGAAGCCCTTGAAAAAATGACCGCAGGCATTCCACTCAAGCGCATGGGCAAGCCAGAAGAGATTGCCTCCGCCGTGGCGTTCATTCTGGAGAACGATTACGTATCCGGCCGCATGATTGAAGTGGACGGCGCGCTGCGCCTGTAACCCGGCCAGACCCGGAGCTCTGAATGGACGAGTTCGCACAAGAACCCACCAAAGAGCAGAAAATCTGGCAGGTAGTGGCCGCTATTCCCGAGGGGAAAGTGGCCAGCTACGGCCAGGTTGCCGCCATGGCCGGTCTCGGCCGGCAGGCGCGTTTTGTCGGCCGGGCACTGGGCAAGCTGCCCGCCAGCCACGTCATTCCCTGGCATCGGGTGATCCGGAGTAACGGCCAGATCGCGTTTCCCGCCGGCACAGAAACCTGCCGGCTTCAAACCGAGAAGCTGAGGCTCGAAGGGGTGGACGTATATAAAGGAAGGATAAAGATGAAAGACTTTCAGTGGCAGCCCTGAGCAAAACGCCCAGAGCGGCCACTGATCTCAGAGGGCGCCTGGATTACACCGCCTTGGCGGCAATGATCTTGTCGTGCCACTCAACCGGGCCGGTCTGGTGGACGGAGCTTCCACGGGAGTCCACCGCAACCGTTACCGGCATGTCCTGCACTTCAAACTCGTAGATCGCTTCCATACCAAGCTCTTCAAAGGCCACCACCTGGGCACCCTTTATGGCCTTGGATACCAGATAGGCAGCACCGCCCACCGCCATCAGGTACACCGCGCCGTGCTTTTTGATGGCGTCGATGGCCACCTGGCCGCGTTCGGCTTTACCGATCATGCCGGTCAGGCCGGTTTTTTCCAGCATGGTGTCGGTGAACTTGTCCATACGGGTTGCCGTGGTGGGGCCTGCGGGGCCAACCACTTCTTCACGTACCGGATCAACCGGGCCTACGTAATAAATGAAGCGGCCCTTCAGATCTACCGGCAGCTCTTCGCCACGCTCGATCATATCCACCATTTTCTTGTGGGCAGCATCGCGACCCGTCAGCATTTTGCCGGACAACAGAACGGTTTCACCCGGCTGCCAGTCTTTCACATCTTCCGGGGTAACCGTGTCCAGGTTTACACGGCGCACATTCTCACCCACTTCCCAGGTAATCTCCGGCCAGTCGTCCAGGCTCGGCGGGGTTTGCAAGGACGGGCCAGTACCATCCAGCACAAAATGTGCGTGCCGGGTGGCCGCACAGTTCGGGATGATGGCAACCGGCTTGTTGGCTGCGTGGGTGGGGTAATCCTTGACCTTCACGTCCAGAACCGTGGTCAGGCCACCGAGACCCTGGGCACCAATACCCAGTTCGTTCACCTTCTCGAATAGCTCCAGTCGCAGCTCTTCAGCACGGTTAGACGCACCGCGGGCCTGCAGATCGTGAATATCAATCGGGTCCAGCAGGGCTTCCTTGGCCAGCTCCATGGCCTTCTCGGCGGTACCACCAATACCGATACCCAGCATGCCCGGCGGGCACCAGCCGGCACCCATCTGCGGCACCATTTTCAACACCCAGTCGACGACGGAGTCAGACGGGTTCAGCATGGCAAATTTGGATTTGGCCTCAGAACCGCCGCCCTTGGCCGCCACGTGCACTTCCACGGTGTTACCCGGCACCATCTTGTAGTGAATGATGGCCGGGGTGTTGTCTTTGGTGTTCTGGCGCTTGCCGTCCGGGTCGGCCAATACCGACGCCCGCAGAACGTTGTCCGGATGCGTGTAGGCGCGACGGACGCCTTCGTTGATCACATCATCCAGCGCCATCTCACACTCAAACTTCACATCCATCCCGATGTTTACAAACACCGTGACAATACCGGTGTCCTGGCAGATCGGGCGGTGGCCCTGGGCGCACATGCGGGAGTTGATCAGAATCTGGGCCATGGCATCCTTGGCCGCCTGGGACTCTTCCTTCTGGTAGGCCTCGTAAACGGCCTGAATAAAGTCTTTCGGGTGGTAATAGGAAATAAACTGGAGCGCATCTGCTACGCTCTCGATCAGGTCGTCCTGGCGGATTACGGTGGTCATAGTCGCCTCATCAGCTTTCTGATTATCGGAAATAGGCCCGGCTGTCGGAGCAGCTTCGCCGTTAAATAAAGAAGCGAGAGAGTTTAACAGAAATTCCCGGCCGAGCGGGATGCGACAGAAGGCGAGCAGCGCTATTACCTGGCACAGCAAAATCTATGACCGCTGTTTTGCCCCGATTGGCAACAAATTGTTAAAACACGGAGCACGGCACACCCCCACACTCGACAAACGTCGTAGGGCCCACTATTTTTCAGAAAGACTGCGCCCATCCGTGGGAGAAGAGGAAACCAACGCAGAATCACACTTTTGGCTGATCAACACTTGCCACCGTGCCGCTATAGTCGAAGGTACAGAAATTGGCTAAATGCGCTGGCTACAATTTCAGACAACCAAACTGACAAGCAGAACAGGCAAAAGATCGGAATTCAGGGGCCGACCGGTTCCGTCTAAGCCGGATATAACGAAACAACAACAGGAAAAGGTTCCATCCATGTTCAAGAAAACGTTAATAAGTCTTGCCGTGGCTTCTTCCCTTGGGTTGACGGGCTGTTTTGACAGCGGGAGCGACACCAAAAACGCTAATCCGAACCCGAACTACACAGATCCCGCAGTAGACGGAAAGACCTGGCCGATTTTTAACCCGGCCACCAGTCAGGTGCCTTTGCCGAACGACCTGATTTTCGACAGTGAACAAGGTGACGGAACCTTCGGTCTTGCGGACAGCTCACCACCTGTGACCACGGCCCTTAACGAGCTCTCAGGCGCCTCAACGGTTGCTCCTGCGGTCATTCAGACCAATGGCCAGCTGGATGCGGACACCGTGGTGTACGGCCAAACGGTTCATCTGATCGAGCTTTCGTATGCCAGCGGGGACCCGGTACGAGCCTTATCAATCGGTGAGCCCCCAACGCTTGCCATCGCCGATCCGGCAAATCCATCAGCCCCGGTTCTGGCCCGCGCGGATGTGGAAACACTGGACGGAGCTTCAGCGATCCGCATTCTGCCTCTCGAACCTCTGAACCCTCACAGGCGATATGTGGTGCTTGTCACAACCGGGGTTAAAGACATCCATGGCGATCCAATCATCCAGGACCCGGTGTACGCCAATATTACGGCTGAAGGCACCGCAGACAATCCTGCAGCCGGCCTTCTCAGCTCGGCCCTGGCGCCGGTTCGCACCCTGGTAAATAACCTGTGGGAGCCGTTGGCCATGGCCTACGCGAACGCCGTGGGCACACCGGTCACTCCGGACCAGATTGCTCTGACATACGCGTTTACCACGTCTAACGATGAGAAAGTTCTGCAGTACATTGCCGAGCCGGCCGCGTGGTTCGAAGACCAGCTGGAAACATTTGTTAAAGTTTCTGCAGCCGCAAGCGCCGTTCAAGGCGGAGCAACAGATTATGCCTCGGTTAAAGCTGTGGTGGACGGAGCTTACGCTCAATTCCCGAATATCCCACTGGGCGAGACCACGGCAGTAGACGCACTGGCAGCCCTGTATGGTGCCGGTGCCCCCTGTGAGCCTGCAGTAGCCGCAGGCGGCGAAGCCGCCATTGACTGTGCCGCTGTCGCGCTGGCCTCAAACTTTGCAAACGCAGGCTTACTGCCCACACCGACGGCACTGAACCGCAGTGCCGCGGACTTTACCCTGGGTGCGCCGGCTCCGGTCGGGCTGGTTTCAGCGCTTGCCAGTCAGGTACTGGCCCCTATCAGCTCTGCCGAAACCGTGCTTGCGGCACAGGGTACGGTCAAGCTGCCGTACTATCTGGGCACCTCTGGAGCCGATCTGGTAACCAGGTCCTGGGTCGCAGATAATACGCTGGCATCAGCTCTGAACACCGCCTTTGAAGGTGCCGGGCTTGTGATTCCCCAGGCAGACCCCACGAGGTCGACTGCGGTAAACTACGTTTTCCCTTTCCCGAAAAAGCAGGCTGATGTAGACGTACCGGTGCTTGTACTCTACCCGGCCACCCCCACCCTGAAAGGTGTGGTGATGTTCCAGCATGGCATTACCACCGATCGCAGTACCGCACTGACCATCGGCTCTGCCATGGCGGCAAATGGCTATGCGGTTGTTGCGATTGACCAGCCGCTGCACGGCATTGCGCCGGTGAATCCAGCGGTACAGCAAGGCCTGGCGTCTACGCTTCTGGATGCAGGTATTGATCAGGGCTTACCCCTGACCAACGACGCAGGCACAGTGAGTGCCCTGGTGGACGGTACACTGAATCTGGGCTTTGTGATGACGGCCACAGGTGAATCGGATCCCGCCGTTGCCCAAGGAATCATCGATACCGTTCTGTCCGGAGGCACGTCCACGGATCCCGGCCTTGATGCGGCAATCCAGTTCATCGCATCGGCTCAGAACACGGTCGCGAACGCCGGCAGCACCATCCCGGGTCTTGCAGCTCAGGACGGTAACGAGCGCCACTTTGGCTTCTACGCCGCGCAACCGGGCGTGCCCAGCCCGATGACCGCCACCGAAGGCGACTCCGGCAGTTTGTTCATCAACCTGACAAACTTCCTGAATACCCGCGACAACCTTCGCCAGAGCGCTGTCGATCAGATGAACCTGCGGGCCAGCCTGGCCGGGCTGGCGCTTCCGCTGCCTGGTGGCGCCAGTGTGACCATAGCACCGACCACGCCGGTGCTGTTCGTCGGGCACTCCCTGGGAACGATTACCGGCACACCTTTTGTCGCGGCCGTTAACGCGGACCAACTGCCGAACACCCTGACCGACGGCACCCCTGCCGGGACCCTGCCGTCCGCTTTCAACAACATTGCCGGCGCAGCCATGCTGACCCCGGGCGGTGGCGTGGTGCGGATGCTGGAGAACTCCAGCACCTTCGCGTTGCGGATTCTGCCGGGGCTGCAACAGGCAGCGGGCCTGACCCAGGGCGATGCAAATCTGGAGACGTACTTTAACGTGTTCCAGGCTGCCATCGACACAGCGGACCCCATCAACTTTGCCGACAACATTGCCAATCTGGCCAACCCGCTAGAACTGGCTCTGGTTGAAGTGATTGACGACGCGGTCATCCCGAACTCAGCCGATGCGGTCTGGGGCGGCGCACCACTCACCGGCACCCTCACCTCAGCGGACGGCAGCATAACCCTGTCGGTCAACAGCTTTAACGCGCCACTCGCCGGCTCCCAGCCATTGGCACTGACGGGGACTCCGGTGACCACCATCAATGACGGCACCCACTCAGGCCCGGTCTCTCCGCTTGACGAGGCCTTCGAAGATTTTGTTCTCGAAACGCTGACATTGCTGGGTACAGTCGCACCGTAACCCCATCACTCAAGAGCATCAAAAACCCCGGGCCTTAACCCGGGGTTTTTGTATTCATAGCCCTAAATACATCAGAATCGCTTGATCGGACACCCCAACTGCCTCTGCATCACTCCGTCCCCGCGATCCCCTTCCACAATCATTCCCCGCGCCACAATCTGCGGATGCTCCGCCGCCTCCTCGATGGTCAGCACCGGCTCCACACAGGCGTCTGCACCGGCAAAAATCTCGCGCCACCGGGCCAGGGTTTTCGCCGCAATCTTTTCGCTGATCGCGGCCTTCAGCTGTTGCTGGTGCTCCGGGTTCTGGCTCAGGGCAAAGCTCTTCATCTCGCCGAGCCCCAGCGTGTCACACAAACGCGCCGAGAACTGCGGTTCCAGGCTCCCCACCGAGAGCCACCGGCCATCACTGGTCTGGTAATAATCGTAGAAGCTGCCGCCATTGAGCATGCTGCCTTCGGGCTTCTGGGATTGTCCGCCCGCCAGGGCAGCGGCACCGGCCATGGCATTGAGGGCGAAGGCGGCGTCGGTCATGCTGATGTCGATGAAGGCGCCCTGCCCGGTTTGCTGGCGCCGGATGACGGCGGCGAGGATGCCCATCACGGCGTGGTGGGAGCCGCCGGCGATGTCGGCTATCTGGATGCCCATCGGCGGCGGGCCACTGTCGGCCCGGCCACAGTGGCTGGCGACACCCGAGATGGCCAGATAATTGATGTCGTGGCCGGCGCGGTCTTTGTAGGGGCCGGTCTGGCCATAGCCGGTGATGGCGCAGTATATCAGCTGCGGGTTGATGGCCCTGAGGGTCTGATAGCCAATCCCCAGCCGGTCCATGACCCCGGGGCGGAACTGCTCCACCACGATGTCGTAATCTTTAACCAGCGCTTTTACTTTCTCCACGCTCCCGGGTTGCTTCAGATTGAGCTGGATCGTCTGCTTACCACGGCTCAGGTAGGAAAAAGTGGTGCTGTGCTTACCGTCAAACGGCGGCATTACCCGGGCCAGATCGACCCGGTCGGGTGCCTCTACCCGCAGTACCTCGGCGCCCATATCCGCCAGCATCAGGGTGGCGTAGGGCCCGGGCAGGAGTGTGCTGAAATCGAGAATCCTAAGGGCTGCCAGAGGTCCAGGCATGCTGTACTCCTTGTGGTTACCATCGATGGTCCGGGTGGATGATTCATGCTGACGGGTTTTTCTTCGCAGGCCAACTGCCGGTTACCTCATTTCGATTGGCAGTTTCTGCCAGCTTCAGGCAAATCAGAGGGTTGCATTGTAGCCCCGGCCTAATATGATGGATTCTGGTTTATTTATCGGCTCCGTTTATGTCTACCCTCACCGTCTCCAGGCATTTTGTTGAAGCATCGCTCGCCGGCGCCCGCCGGCTGGGGCTGGATACGGGGGAGCTGTTGCACCAGGCCGGGATCTCACCGGATTTGCTGCGGATCGAGAAAGCCAGAGTGAGCAGCGATCAGTTCAGCCGTTTGTTGCAATCCATCTGGACCCTTTCGGGTGATGAGTTCATGGGGATGGGGCCACGGCGGGCACGCACCGGGACCTTTGCCACGATGTGCGCCCTGGTGATCAACTGCGAAACACTGAAGGAGGTGTATCAGCAGGCCTTCCGGTTTTCCCGGCTGTTTGAGCCGATGGTGGCCATGGAACTTGAAGTCGGGAAGGACCATGCCCGCCTTGTGGCTCACATCGAAGGCGATATTCACGATCCTGACTGCTTTCTCAGGGAGAGCATTCCGGTGATCTGGCACCGGCTTGGCAGCTGGCTGATCGGGCAGCCCATTGAGCTGGAAAAAGCCGAGTTCAACTACCCACGGCCGGCCCATGGCGACGACTACCGGCACATCTTCCATTGCCCCCTGGTGTTCGAGTCGGACTGCATCGCCCTCACCTTCAGCAAACGGTTTTTATCGGCACCGCTCATCAGGGACCTGCCCGAAATGAGGCAGTTCCTGAAAACCTCTCCGGCAGACCTGCTGTCCCGGCCGGATGAGAGCCACACCTGGACGGGGCGAATCCGGGGCCTGATCGGGCGGGACTTTTCCCGGCCCATGCCGGATTTCGACCGGATTGCCCAGGACCTGCACACCAGCCCGCAAACCCTGCGCCGCAGACTGAAGCAGGAAAACACCTCGTTTCAGGAGATCAAGGATCTGTTGCGCCGGGACCTGGCAATCTATTACCTGAGCCGGCCCGAGGTACCGATCAACGAAATTGCCGAGCGGGTGGGTTTTACCGAGCCCTCAACCTTCCACCGGGCCTTCAAGAAATGGACCGGCGTGACCCCGGGCGCCTGGCGTGATGGCGAGCGGGGCGATCTGGTGCACTCACTGAGCGATGGCTAACGGCCGTCTGAGCCACCCTGCTGCAGGTTACGGATCAGACGCCCCAGGGTACGGGCTACTTCCTGGGCCTTGTCCTGATCCTGGGCCAGCTGGAACAGGCGCGAACCATCCCTGGGGTCGTATACCCAACAGGCCGCTACGGCAGGTTCACAGTCCCAGCGGAGCTGAGGGTTGACACCAAAAACCGGTAGCGTCATCGACTTGCGGACCACACGGGCGTCCAGCTCCCGGCGGATTTCCTGAACGTTCAGGTTATCGCCGTCCAGGCTGACCTGATACTGAATATCAGCAGGCCGGTCCAGCTGCACCACGGTTTTATCCCGCCGCCAGGCCGCGGTATCGAGTACCGCATTCAGATGGAGTGCCAGCGCTTCCCGGTCTGAGCTGGCGAGGTACAGCTGGCGCAGGGTGTCCAGGCGCTCCTGCCCGGCGGGCTCTATGACCGCAACCGGCTCACTCACCTCGCCATTGGCTTCGGCCAGGGCTCTGACATTGGCGCGACTGACTTTTTCGATGTCTGTGATCAGTTTGAGGGCTTGCTGATAGTACTGGCCATCCGCACCCACACGGCCGACGTAGGTTTCCAGCGCCGACCTTGCCTCATTCAGATGGCTGGCATTGAGCATCGCGCGACCCCGGAAGTAAAAATAGTCAGCGGGTTTTTCCCCTTCCATCGCGCGCAGACGGTTCAGATACTCTCCGGCGTCGGCCCAGCGCTCTGCCTTTACCGCTTCTTCGGTGGCCAGCATCAGGCGGCGCACCTCATGCTCGGGCGCCAGGCCCGTCGCCTGGCCCGAGCCAGACACCAAAAGCGCCGACAACAGCATCACTCGCAAGCGTACCCGCCTGCCGGGGCCGCTCCGACTGTTTGTGATCAACATTCTGCTACTCCTTTGCACCTACTGCCGTGTTCTCAGACTCGCCGGGTTCCCCGGCATCAACTTCTGCCTGTTCGGTAATACTTCTGGGAAGCTCTTTCTTGACCCGCACACCCAGTTCGACAAACCGGTTGGCCTGGGAAATCAGATTACCCCGGCCACGGGTCAGTGTATTCATGGCGTTGTCGTAGGTACCTTGCGCGGTCTGAAGCTGGGTTCCCAGACGCTCCATGGCTTCCACAAACACCCGCAGCTTGTCGTACACCGCGCTGGCACGCTCAGCGATGCGGCGCGCGTTCTGGCTTTGGCGCTCATAGCGCCAGATGTTTTCGATCGTGCGCAGGGTGGCCAGTAATGTGGTGGGCGTTACCACGATAATCTTTCGTTCGAAGGCTTCCGCGAACAGGTTCTCGTCCTGTTGGAATGCTGCCACAAAAGCCGGTTCAATGGGCATGAACAAAAAGACAAAATCCGGTGAATGCAGGCCATTGAGCTGGCTGTAGTCTTTCTCACTGAGGGTGCGAATGTGGGTGCGCACGGCTTCTACATGCTGCTTCAGGGCCTGCTCCCGGGCAGCGTCGTCATCCGCAACAACCCATTGCTGGTAGGCCACCAGCGAGACCTTGGAGTCGATAATCAGATTGCGCTGGTCCGGCAGATGAACCACCACGTCTGGCCGCATCAGCTGGTGATTATCGTCCCGGTAGCTGCCCTGGGTATCATACTCGACGCCCTTGCGTAAGCCGGAACGCTCAAGCACCCGCTCAAGAATCAGCTCGCCCCAGTTGCCCTGAACCTTCTTATCGCCTTTGAGCGCCCGGGTCAGGTTGGCGGCTTCCTCGGTAATCTGGCGGTTCAGGTCCTGCAGGGACTTGATCTCGCTACGCAGCGCCTGACGATCCCGGGTTTCCGTTGTATAGACATCCTCCACCCGTTTACGAAAATCCTGCAACTGATCCCTGAAGGGGTTCAACAGGGCATCCAGGCTGGTTCTGGACTGCTGGCTGAAACGCTCGGTTTTCTGGTCAAAAATACGGTTGGCCAGGTTCTCGAACTCCTGCTTCAGGGCGTCGCGGTTCGTTTCAAGCAACTCCAGTTTCTCGGCCGCGTTGCGCCGCTCTTTTTCCAGGGTAACCTGATGCGCCCGCAATTCTGCTTTCAGATCCCCAACCTGGGCACGCCAGCCGTCGATGGCCGCTTCCAGTTTTGCTTCCCGGGCCCGGGCGTCCGCGAGGCCCTGTCGGAGATGGTTCAGCTCCTGCTGGTGCAACGCCGCCCGATGGCCAGTTTCCTGTCCCGTACCTCTCAGTCTTGTCAGCAGCCACGCCACCAGAAGCACCAGCGCAGCCAGCGCGACCATCAGGCCCAGCAACCAGCCAGCCATCCATTCAGGGCGAGCAACCATCGCCCGGACAAGTGTTTCGATCACTGATACGTACTCCCTGGAAACCTGCTGTTAAATCCGACAGTGTACCTCAATGCCCCGACCTTGTTAGGCTGTCAGACGTAACGGAACCAACCCTCAAATACGGTATCGACTGCTTGGCATTTAGCCACACTGGATTCAGGTGTTGCTGGACGCCCGCCGCAAATTGATTTAAAAGGGCTAAAGGTTCTCCGAAACCCAATAATAATGACGCTCATTGGCAAGGACCTGAGCATGCTGAAGGAACTATGGAGAAAACTGGAAGCAGAGTTTCTGCACCCCTATAGCGCAGAGCCCCGGCCTGGCGACGATGCCCTGTCGCCCCGCGCCAGCGTGTCCCGCCGCCTGCGCCTGCTCCCGCACATCACCCACACCGGTGAGTTCCATCTGGAGCGCCTGACTGCCCTGCTCCGCGCCCGCTATGGTCAGAGCTTTTCGGTTCCCGATGACAGCGCCGCCAACGATCAGTCGCTGAAAGAAGTCATCCGTTTTGCCGCACGCATACAGGATCAGGACGTCCAGCGTGAGTTGCTGCTGTTTTACCTCAACTGCTCGCCAGTGATCCAGGAATACCTCAGAGCCGAAACCCCCCTGGGGCACGGGCCGTTCTTCGGGAGTTGAATCTTCTTAACCATCTGTAAAGTCAAGACACAGATGCTTGTAGTATAATTTCCCGCCTGACCGCAAACACATCCAGAGCTGCAGCAATCCGGTGCCGGCAGAGCAAGCAGCCGTTTCAGGGGATTTTCATGGGTTACAGGTTCACACAGGCCCGCGCATTACTTTTTGTCGCCATTGGGTTGGGGATCGCCTTGACCGGCTGTACCTCCGACCGATACCTGATGGTACCCAAAGACGGGATGGACGACGTCCGGGGATCGGTCAAAAGCCAGCGGGCAACACTGGTAACCATGGAAGACAACGCCAATGTACGTCATGACCAGCTTCTGACGGAGAACCGGCACTCCACCCAGACCATTCTTGAGGCCATTGCCACTCAGGTAGAGCGCCCGGAATGCCCTCCGGTCCAGGCAACAGCCTGCCCGCCACTGCCCAGAGACACCGGCCGGGCTGACCGGCTCAAAGGCAAGGTGATCGTGGGCGAGATAGAACAGTTCTACCTGGCCAACCCGGGGCTGGTGTATACCGCCCGCATCGACAGTGGCGCCGAGACCTCCTCCATTCACGCCCGTAACATCAAGCGTTTTGAGCGGGATGGCAGTAACTGGGTGCGTTTTGAGGTGCCCGTACCCGGTACGGACTATGAGGAATGGGAAACCCTGGAACGGGAAATCTCCCGCAGGGTCAGGATCATCCAGTCCACCGCAGACGAGGCAGAACGCCGCGTGGTGGTTGAACTGCAGTTTGCCATTGGCGATCACCAGCAGGTGGCCGAGTTTACCCTGGCAGACCGCACCAATCTTACCTATGAAGTCCTCATAGGCCGGAATATTTTGCGAGATGTGATGTTGATTGATGTAGGTAAAGAGTTTGCCACGGAATTACCTGATTCCTATCGCGCCAGAGCTGCCAGCGGGGATGACGAATGAGCGTCCCGTCACGAGCCCCTTTCTATGCTTTCGTTTTTCTGCTTATCGCGGCCGGTATTTCCTTCGCTACCTGGCGACACCTGGAGCTGGGCATCCCCTGGATGACCGGAGAACAGCATCCCGTGTGGATGATCGAAGCGCGGGTTGATTTCAACGCCGGCGGTGAGGCATCGGAAATCAGCCTCCATATTCCCGAGCAACCCCCTGGATTCCGGATTCTCACTGAGCAAGCGGCCTCACCGGGCTATGGCTTCTCGATTCTGGAATCCCCGCGCAGCCGGCGGGCGGAATGGACAAAACGACAGGCCTCCGGCCCGCAGACCCTTTACTTCAAGGCTCAGTTTATTCCCGATGAAGACGTGACCGAACAGGTACCCGTGCGCCCCCCCAGAGCCGAACCCGTGTTCTGGGAAGAGCCTCTGGCGACCGCGGTGCGGGAAGTTCTGAACCAGGCGACGCAACGTTCCAGCAGTCCGGAGAGCATGACCCGGGAGCTGATCCGCCTGATGCAGCCTGACACCCGGACGCAGAACACGACTCTGCTGGTCTCTGACGATAATTACCTTCAGCTGATTGTCCGTATGCTGAACCATGCCGGCATTGCCGCCCGGACAGCCGACGGACTCAAGCTGGAAGACGCCCGCCGACGCCAGCAGCTGATCCCCTTTATCCAGATCTACAACGGCGAGCGCTGGCTCACTTTTGACCCCCGGAGCGGCGAACAGGGCGTACCCGACAACCTGCTGTTGTGGCGTCAGGGCTCGGAATCCTTGCTTGATGTGGTTGGCGGCGACAGCTCCCAGGTGACCTTTTCCATGCTTCGCCAGACTGTGCCGGCCCTGCAGCTGGCGACACTGGAAGCCAGCCAGAATGGCCTGGGCGTGCTGGGCTTCTATCAATTGCCGATTGAAGAGCAAAGCATGTTTCGGATGCTTCTTCTGCTGCCGGTCGGCGCTCTGATCGTGGCCTTTATGCGCATTGTCATTGGCATTCGCACATCCGGTACCTTCATGCCGGTCCTGATTGCGGTGGCCTTTGTTCAGACCACACTGGTACCCGGACTGATCGCTTTCCTGTCGGTGGTTGCCATCGGGCTGCTGTTGCGGGGCTATCTCTCCAGCCTGAACCTGCTGTTGGTATCGAGGATATCGGCGCTGATCATTCTGGTGATCTTCATCACTGCCGGCCTGAGTATTATCGGCTACCAGATGGGCTTTAATACCGGCATGACGGTTACTTTCTTCCCGATGGTGATTATCGCCTGGACAATAGAGCGCATGTCGATTCTGTGGGAGGAAGAAGGTGCCCGTGAAGTGCTCGTACAGGGTTCCGGCAGCCTGTTTGTCGCCATCTGCGCCTATCTGGCCATGAGCTTGCCGCTGGCCGGCCACCTCACGTTCAACTTCCCGGAACTGCATCTGGTGATTCTGGGGCTGATTCTGCTGATGGGCCAGTACACCGGATACAAGCTCAGCGAGTTACGACGTTTTACTCCGATGAAGGCCTACGACACACATGGGTAGCTGGATATCCCCCCGCCGGCTTACACGGCTCGGCCTGCTGAACATGAACAAGCGCAATGTCGACTACATTGCGCGCTACAACAACCGGTCGTCTTACCCGCTGGTTGATAACAAGCTGAAAACCAAACTGGCGGTGAAAGAGTACGGCGTGAACACGCCAAAGCTACTGCAGGTAATCAGCCGCCAGCACGAGATCTCGGGCTTCCGGACGGTGGCAGAAGAGCTTGGCGGTTTTGCCATCAAGCCCGCCAAAGGCTCAGGCGGCAAAGGCATTACCGTGATTACCGGCCGCGACGGAGACCATTTTGTCAAAGCCTCGGGGGAACGGGTCAGGGCTGAGCTTCTGGAGCGGCACCTTACCAATATTCTGGCCGGTCTCTACTCCCTGGCCGGCACCCCGGACGTGGCCATTGTCGAAGACCTGGTGCAGTCTACCCCTGTGCTGGCGCGGTACTCCTATCAGGGCGTGCCCGATATCCGGATCATCATTTTCCAGGGTTACCCGGTGATGGCCATGCTCAGACTGGCGACCAGGGATTCGGATGGCAAAGCCAACCTGCACCAGGGCGCTGTCGGAGTTGGCCTGGATATCGGCAAGGGCCAGAGCCTGAACGCGGTGCAATTCAACCGCCCGATCAGCCTGCATCCCGATACCGGCCTGCCGCTGGAGAATATCCGCATTGATGACTGGGAAAACATGCTGGAAATGGCGGCTCGTTGCTATGAAGCCACCAATCTGGGCTACATGGGCGTCGATCTTGTGGTGGATGCCCAGCAGGGCCCGCTTCTGCTGGAGCTGAATGCCCGGCCCGGGCTGGCGATTCAGATGGCCAACGGCCGGGGCTTGTTACCCCGTCTGAAAAACATAGAGTCGCTCAAGCGGCCTCACTTCAGCCCCCGCGAGCGGGTGCTCTATGCCATGGAAGCTTTCGGGCAGCTCTGAGCCCGGCCGGGGCAGGTCAAAAAAACCGGGATCTGAATTTCAGATCCCGGTTTTTTATCTTTGCGCAGACCGGTTCAATGCCATTCGCCTCGTTGCAGCATCAGCCTGCGCTCATGGGATAGGCCTTTAAGCAGACCCCAGGTCATGATCAGCAGGATCAGCGTGAATGGCAGCCCGGCACTCACTGCCACAGCCTGAATGGCACCAAGGGCATCCTCCCCGCCGCCAAAGATCAGTGCCGCGGCAATCGCGCTCTCCATAATCACCCAGAACACCCGCTGGCTGGTAGGCGCGTCTGTCTTTCCGCCCGCGGTAATGCTGTCCACCACCAGAGAGCCGGAATCGGACGAGGTGATAAAGAACACCAGAACCAGAATAATACCCACAAACGAGAGAATCCCGGTTAGCGGCAGCTGCTCGAACATCTGGAAGGTTGCCAGCGAGACATCCGTCAGGCCAACCTCGGCAAGCGCGCCGAGCCCCTGCCCGATCTGATCCAGGGCACTGCCCCCAAAGCTGCTCATCCACACCGTGGTGACAGCAGTGGGAATAAGCAGCACAGCGGTTATGAACTCCCGTACTGTCCGGCCTTTGGAGACCCGGGCGATAAACATACCAACAAACGGCGACCAGGAAATCCACCAGGCCCAGTAGAACACGGTCCAGCCGTGCATCCAGGCTTCGTCCTCACGGCCGAACGGATTGCTGAGGGGAACCAGATTGACAGCGTAGGTGGTGAATGTGGTCCAGACGGTACTCAGTATGGCCATGGTCGGGCCGGCAAAGATAATAAAAAACAGAAGCAGCGCCGCCAGACCCATGTTGATGTTACTGAGCACTTTTACCCCACCATCGAGACCTCGCAGGACCGAAATCAGGGCAACGATCGTGACTCCCACAATAATCGTCATCTGTACGTTCAGCCCCGACCCCAGGCCAAACAGATAATCGATTCCTGAGGCCGCTTGCTGCGCGCCAAAGCCCAGAGAGGTCGCAAGGCCAAAAATGGTCGCCACGACAGCCAGCACATCAATAATGTGCCCGGGCCAGCCCCACACGCGGTCCCGCAACAAGGGAAAAAACGCAGAACGTATGGTCAGGGGCATGTTCTTGTTGAACGCAAAAAACGCCAGCGACAACGCCACAATGGCGTAGATAGCCCACGGATGCAGGCCCCAGTGATACATGGTTGCACCCATGGCCAGATCCCTTGCTGCCGGCGTATTGGGTTCAACATTAAAGGGCGTGCCAAACCACCCGGTGTAATAGGCCACCGGTTCTGCTACCGCCCAGAACATCAATCCGATCCCCATCCCTGCTGCGAACAGCATGGCAAACCAGGACAACCGGGAGAACTCGGGGCGCGCGTCTTGTCCGCCCAGCCGTATCTTGCCGACCGGCATCACGATAAGCGCCAGGCTGATGAGCACAAAAATATTCGCACTCAAAACAAAAAACCAGTCAAAACTGGTAATGATTCCCGACTTGGCACCGTCCAGAACGTCCTTGGCGGTGGTCGGAAAAAGCAGAGTCCCTACCACAAACAGAACAACAACAACGGCTGAGACCGGGAATACCCAGTTGTGCAGGTCGAGCCCGAAAGGTCTGATATTATCCTGCCCTGCAACGTAATCCGTTTGATATTCGTCTTTTACTACTTCGCCCACGGCGGCGTCTCCTCATTGTGCAGTGTTCCCTGACTGCGCCAGGCTCAGACACATGAATGGAAGGTCGATGGTTACAAGCGCGCCATTTTATTGTTTTGAACTCAAATTATCAAAACATGACAAATAACCGCTAACGTCCATAGGAGTATAGACTCTGGCCCGGGCACCGTAGTGTGCCCGGGCCAGATCAGGAGACTGACGAGAACGGGGGGATTTAGGGCAAGGAGGAGAAAATTGCCGCTACGGTGTTTCTTTTTCCTTTGAGCTCGTGTAGACTTCGCTCCCGCTAAGCCACTGAGATAAACCCTGTTTTCTCCTGGCTGGCGATTATCGGGGCGTAGCGCAGCTTGGTAGCGCACTTGCATGGGGTGCAAGGGGTCGTAGGTTCAAATCCTACCGTCCCGACCAGAATTCCCTACAAAAAAGGCAGGCACTTTTCGAAAGTGCCTGCCTTTTTTGTATCTGGATGAGCAGTTACAGACAGTCCGGAGAGCTCGCTAGGCAAGACGCCGGCGGATAGGGACCACGGCAGCGGCAATCAGCAGGCCCGATAAACCGAAGGCCAGCACAAAGCCACCGAGTTCCAGTAGCGCACCGAAAAACAGCGGTGCCACAAAATGGACGGCCCGGTTAGCCATCAGGCGCATTCCCAGAGCGCCGGAGCGCTGCGCCCGATCCACACTCTCGGCCAGAATGACCATGGAGAGCGGCTGCGTAAGCCCGGAGCCGATACCCATCAAGATGGCCAGAACCGCCAGCATAACGGTCTGCTCGAAAAAGCCCAGCAACCCGATACTGACCGCCACACCCCCCAGCGACAGCAACACGGCATTCTCCCGGCCACCGGCCATACGGATCATTTGCGCCATGAACGGACGAATCAGCATGGACACCGCAGAACGCAGGCTCACCAGCACACCGATGAGCACCGGTGTAATTGCCAGGCTCTCCAGATACACAGGCAGATAACTGCCATAGACCCCCAGCCCGAACATCCCGAGTATGGTGACCAATACCGAGAGCTGCACCCCCACATTCACCCGCATCAGCGCCCACTGGCCCCGGAACCCCGACTTTCTGCGATCCACCGCGACCCGCTGCCGGGCAGTCCCGGTAAGCCTCAGGCCGGCGAGCGCGGCCAGTATCGCCATCCCGGCCATCACCAGAAAGATTGAGCGGCGGCCGGCTGTGCTCGCCAGCAAGGCACCCGCCAACAGGGGCCCCACCACCTGCCCCGCGGAGAGCCAGGTGGAATACCAGCCAAAGTACTTCTCCAGCCGCGGCCCGGAGCCCAGGTCAGAAATGATGGTCTGAGCGGACAGCACCATCTGCAGATGGGCCAGGCCCACCAGCAACTGCCCGAACACAAGCCCTGCATAGCCGTACCAGAGGTGCATGGATAACAGACCCGCCACCATGCAGATCCCCCCGGCGATCAGGGTGGCCCGTCCGCCGTAACGGCTGACAACACCGCCCAGGGGAATCGCCAGCAACAGGGGCAGCAGGTACTGGGCACTCAGGATGGCACCGAGTACCAGGGGCGACGCCCCGAGTTGCAGCCCGTATACCGGCACCGTCACGATCAGCATGGAATAGACCACAAAGCAGAACGTCAGCGAAAGACACACTGCAAAGAAGTTGCGGGAATCGTCTGGAGGGGTCAAAGCGTTCAAAGAGGGTCCTGAACTGCCGGGTGAAAGATAACAACACAGAACGTGTATCTTAGCGCCCCGGCAGCAGGAGTTAAAACCGTGCCCACCACGGGGTGGGCACGGGACCGGCTATTCGGCCGAAGCGATCAGGCTCGCGTTACCGCCAGCAGCGGTGGTATCGATACACAGGTGGCGCTCGATCACATAGCGCTGATCGAGCTGGTGTTCGGTAATCAGTGGCAACAGGGCACCATCCCGGCGGGCCAGAGCCTGGCGGTACTGCCTGAGCAGAGCCTGCCCCGCCACGCTGACCACAGCATCGTAGCCCGAGAGCTGAAGCAGGGCGTCGGGGTCCAGCAAACCATCCACAGCCGCCACCGGCAAGCCTGCCCGAATGGCGTCGGCAAGGCGCTTTTCGGCCCCGGGCGCGACCACCACCACCCTGTTACCCTGAGCGAGCGCGGCTACGGCCTGCTCTATGGCTGAGTCGGCATCCGGGCCAAGGCACAGCACCAGCCCGCGAGCGTGGCATGACAGGTGATTCTGCTCACCGGTTGGCCCGGGCATTTCCTGGTAACCCCGGTCCAGCGGCGCCGGTACATCGTCAAAGTACGGCCGCAGTGCCTGCTCACGATCGTCGGCCGAGGGTACCTCGACACTGTCCAGCGTGCTGATCAGGCTTTGCACGCTGCCGGCGCTGACCACGGGGGCATCCGGTGCGGCCGGGCGCTCCCGCACCTCTCCTTTGAGGAAACGCCGCACATACTGGGGCCCCCCGGCTTTCGGCCCGGTACCGGACAGACCCTCGCCTCCGAATGGCTGGGACCCGACAATGGCACCGATCTGGTTACGGTTCACGTAAATGTTGCCAACCTTCATCTGGCTGGCAATATGCTCAATACGGCGATCGACACGGCTGTGAATTCCGAAGGTCAGGCCATAGCCCTTGGCGTTGACCGCACCGATAACCTTATCGATGTCCTGGGCGGCAAACGTCGCCACATGCAGCACCGGCCCGAAGATCTCCTCTTCCAGCTCTTCAATGCCACTGACCTTGAGTACCGCAGGTGAGACAAACAGGCCGGTATCCGGCACCGGCAGCTTTTTCAGCAACCGGCCCTGCTGCTCAAACTTCGCACAGTGGTCGACAATTTTCTGACGCGCCTTGTCATCAATCACCGGCCCCACATCCGTCGACAACAGCCAGGGGTCGCCAATACCCAGCTCCTCCATCGCGCCATAAAGCATTTCAAGCAGGCTGTCGGCGATGTCCTCCTGCACGTATAGCATCCGCAGGGCCGAACAGCGCTGTCCGGCGCTCTGGAAAGACGAGGCCAGCACATCCCGTACCACCTGCTCCGGCAGCGCCGTGGAATCGACAATCATGGCGTTCAGCCCGCCGGTTTCCGCCACCAGCGGCGCGTCCGGCGCCATGTGCTCAGCCATGGCTTTGTTGATGTGCTGAGCGGTAACGGTCGAGCCGGTAAAGCACACACCGGTCACCCGGGCGTCCGACGTCAGCGCCGCCCCCACCACAGACCCGGTACCCGGCAGCAACTGCACCGCAGCTTTTGGAATACCGGCCTCATGCATCAGTTCGACCGCGCGCGCGGCCAGCAGGGAGGTCTGCTCGGCAGGCTTGGCCACCACGGCGTTACCGGCGGCCAGGTTGGCGAGGATCTGGCCGGTAAAGATCGCCAGCGGGAAGTTCCAGGGTGAAATACAGCACATCACACCGCGCGCTGAGCCCGCGTCTTTGTAGCGGACCCCTTCGTTGGCGTAGTAATGGGCAAAATCTACGGCTTCACGGATCTCGGCAACCGCATCCAGCAGTGATTTACCGGCTTCACGGATCGTGAGTGCAAACAGCTCATGCACGTGTTCTTCGTAAAGATCGCCGACTTTCCTGATCAGCTCAGCCCGCTGCTCGACCGGCACGGCTGACCACTCGCTGAAGCCTGTCCCGGCGGCGTCAAGCGCCACGTTGATATCCGCCTCAGAAGCGTGGGTGATCCGGCCCACCAGGTCCTCGGGATTGGCCGGGTTGCGTACCTCGATCACCTCGCCGCCGGCAGGGTCTGCCGCCAGCAAGGGGCCGAACTGCCACTGGTGAGTACGGTAGCGATCCCGGCCGGCGTCAATTTCTGCCACCGTTACCGGGTCTGTAATGTCCCAGCCCCTGGAGTTACGGCGGTGCTCACCAAAGATCTTTGCCGGCGGCACGATCGCCTGGCTGGAGAGGTTGCGGCCAAGGCTCTGCACCACTTCCACAGGGTCTCTGGCGATTTCTTCCGGTGTGATGCTGGTGTCTACAATCTGATTGACAAACGAGCTGTTGGCGCCGTTCTCCAGCAAGCGCCGTACCAGATAGGCCAGCAGGTCTTTATGGGCCCCCACCGGCGCGTAGATCCGGCAAGGGACCTTACTTTCTTCCAGCACTTCGTCATGGAGCGACTCACCCATGCCGTGCAGACGCTGAAACTCGAACTGGTCCCGACCGAGATCCCTGGCCAACTCAAGCACAGCAGCCACCGAGTGGGCGTTATGGGTGGCAAACTGCGGGTAGATACGATCGGTCATACCCAGCAATTGCCGGGCACAGGAAATATAGGAGACATCACTGCAGGCCTTGCGGGTAAACACCGGGAAACCGCTCAGCCCCATCACCTGGGCGCGCTTGATTTCGGCATCCCAGTACGCGCCTTTTACCAGGCGCACCATGATCCGCCGGTCCAGCTTATCCGCCAGAGCGTACAGCCAGTCGAGGGTCTGGGAGGCACGTTTGGCAAAGGCCTGCACCACCACACCAAATCCGTCCCAGCCTTTCAGTTCGGGATCGGTCAGAATGGCTTCAATCACATCCAGCGAAAGATCCAGGCGATCCTGTTCTTCCGCATCGATGTTGAAACCCATATTGGCCGCCGCCGCTTTTTTAGCCAGCGTCAGAACCCGGGGCACCAGCTCCGCCATCACCCGTTCTTTCTGGCCATACTCATAGCGAGCCAGCAGCGCAGACAGCTTGACCGATATACCGGGATTGGACCGGACATCGGCATGACAGCGCTTGCTGATGCTGTCGATGGCGTCAGAATAGGCGTGGAAGTAGCGCTCGGCATCGGCATCGGTGCGGGCGGCTTCGCCCAGCATATCGTAGGAGTAGGTGTAACCACGCTCCTCCTGTGCCTTGCCTCTGCTCTGGGCCTCTTCAATGGTACGGCCCAGTACAAACTGCCGGCCCATTTCTTTCATTGCCTGTCCCGCGGCAGTACGTACCACGGGCTCACCCATGCGCTTGACCAGCTTGCGTAAGGTAACGCCTACGCTCTGGCGTTCGGAGTCCTTGAGCAGGTTACTGGTCATCAGCAATGCGAGGGTGGCAGAGTTGATCAGGCCGGATTTGGCCTTACCCACGTGAGCTCCCCAGTTGCCGGAGGTGATCTTGTCTTCGATCAGGTCCTGAATGGTAAAGTTGTCGGGCACCCGCAACAGTGCTTCGGCCAGGCACATCAGGGCCACGCCTTCTTTGGTGGTCAGCCCGTACTCTGCAAGAAACTGCTCCATGATGGTGGGCTTGGCGCTCGCGCGTACGTCCCTGACCAGTTCGGCGGCACGGGCAGATATCGCCCGGCGGGTTTCTTCAGACAGCTGAGCCTGCCCGATCAGCCGGTGAATCACCTCATACTCATCCGCAAGGTAGTTGTTGCGGATAGCCTGACGGATGTCGTGAAGCCGGGGCGCCGCCGGATTTTGCAGACTCATGGGTGTACCTCCTGATTATTTGAATACTAACCGCATTGTAGCCAACCGCCGATATGCTATTCTCCTATAAAACACCCATTCAGAAGGCATTTGGCTTTTAATTACCCTAACAAAACGGTCGTTTTTCTGGCAAAAATCCATATTTCAGGACTTTGACCTAAAGGCCAGGATATCGTCCACCTCTTTTAAGGATAGCAGTCATGGCAGATCTCGACAGGATCGACCATTCCATCATTCGCGAGCTTCAGAAAAATGGCCGGATTACGGTGACCGACCTGGCTTCCCGGGTGGGTTTGTCGAAAACCCCCTGCCAGGTCCGGATGCGCCGGCTCGAGGAGCAAGGCTACATCACCGGTTACAGCGCGCTGGTAGACCAGACCAAGCTTGGGCATTCCCATGTCGCCTTCGCCCAGGTCCGCCTGAGCGATACCTCAAGCAAAGCCCTGGCTGCCTTCAATGCGGCGGTCCGCGAGATTACCGCTGTTGAGCAATGTCATATGATGGCGGCTAACTTCGACTACCTTTTGAAGGTAAGGACGAGAAACATGGCAGAATACCGACAGGTACTGGGTGAACAGATATCGAGCCTGCCCCACGTATTACAGACCAGCTCGTTCGCGGTAATGGAGAATGTCAAAGACCGGAACACCTGACCCCCATGAAGATTTGCCGAAAATCCAACATTTGGGATGCGTCTCCGGGGGTTTACTCTTAAACTTGGCGCCGCTTATCCGACCAGAAGAGTCGGGTATTAACCGGTTTGATTATGGAGATTACCAATGCATCTGGTACTGATACTGGTCGCGGTCATTATCTTTATCGTGTTCGCTACCAGCAGACTGAAACTCAACCCCTTCATTACCCTGCTGCTCGCCTCCTTCCTGGCAGCGTTTGCTTTCGGCCTGCCGCTGGCCGATATCGAAAAAACCATCCGCGCCGGATTCGGCAACATCATGGGTTACATTGGCCTGGTGATCGTGCTGGGCACCATCATCGGCGTGATCCTGGAGCGTACCGGTGCGGCCATCGTGATGGCAGAAACCATTGTCAAACTGCTCGGGCAACGATTTCCCACGCTGACCATGTCCCTGGTGGGTTTTATTGTTTCGATCCCGGTATTCTGTGATTCCGGCTACGTGATCCTCAACAGCCTGAAACGCTCAATGGCCCGCACCCTCAATGCCTCACCCGTGGCCATGACCGTTGCCCTCTCCACCGGGCTGTTTGCCACTCATACGCTGGTACCACCCACTCCCGGCCCCATCGCGGCTGCCGGCAACCTCGGGCTTGAAGATAACCTGGGGATGGTTATCGGCATCGGCCTGATCTTTGCGATTATTGCCGCGATGGCGGGGCTGTTCTGGGCCTCCCGCTGCAAGCACCTCCCCAGCACGGAGCTGGAGCAGGCAGAAGAAGCCTTTGAGGAAGCAAAACAGCATTACGGCGAGCTGCCCTCGGCCGGCAAAGCCTTCGCCCCGATCTTTATTCCGATTCTGCTGATCTGCCTTGGGTCCGTGGCCACTTATCCGACCGCGCCGCTGGGTGATGGCCTGCTGTATGAGGTCGTGAACTTCCTCGGCAAGCCCCTGAACGCCCTGCTCATCGGCCTGGGTTTTGCGACGCTGTTGCTGCAAGGCAGGGGCAAGCTGGAAGAGTTTGGTCGCCACACCTCCAAAGGTCTTGAGGTTGCCGCCCCCATCATTCTGATTACCGGTGCCGGCGGTGCCTTTGGTGCAGTGCTGGCAGCGACACCACTGGGCGCGTACCTGGGCGATACCCTGTCCACTCTGGGCCTGGGCGTGCTGATGCCGTTTATCGTAGCCGCGGCGCTTAAATCGGCCCAGGGCTCCTCAACGGTCGCGCTGGTCACTGCCTCTGCTCTGGTCGCTCCCCTGCTGCCACAGCTGGGCCTGGACTCCGATATGGGCCGCGTGCTCACGGTTATGGCGGTGGGTGCGGGTGCCATGACCGTCTCGCACGCCAACGACAGTTATTTCTGGGTAGTGTCCCAGTTCAGCAAACTGAACGTGGCAACGGCCTACAAGTCCCATACCACAGCAACACTGATTATGGGTCTGGTAACGATTACCGCTGTCTGGCTGACCTCACTGGTGGCGTTATAACATGCGCATCGTGATTGCTCCCGACTCCTTCAAAGAGTGCCTGTCGGCCGACCAGGTGGCTGCTGCCATCGCCCGCGGCTGGCGTCGGGCCGCACCCGCGGACGAACTGGTCGAAGTGCCACTGGCCGACGGCGGCGAAGGCACCACAGTGGCACTTACCGAAGCTCGCCAGGGCCAGCTGCACACCGTCACGGTCACCGGCCCGCTCGGGCAACCGGTCAGCGCCCGTTACGGGCTGGTTGCGGATGGTGAGATTGCCATTGTGGAAGTGGCAGAAGGCAGTGGCCTGCACTGCGTGCCTGCCAATGCCAGGGATGCGCTAAGGGCCTCCAGCTCCGGCACCGGTGAATTGCTGCTGGCGGCCCTGTCACATCAGCCGAAAACCCTGATCATGGGCCTCGGCGGCAGTGCCACCACCGACGGCGGTGCCGGAATGCTGCAGGCGCTTGGGGCACGCTTGCTGGATGGCCAGTGTAAGGATATCCCGCCCGGGGGTGCCGGGCTGGCACAACTCGCCCGGGTAGATCTGGAGCCTGCCATCAAACGCTTTGCCGGTGTCCGGCTGGTGGTGGCCTGCGATGTGAATAATCCCCTGCTGGGCCGCTCAGGCGCCGCCGCAGTCTTTGGCCCTCAAAAAGGGGCCAGCGATCAGCAGGTGGCAGAGCTGGACACCAACCTCGGGCATTTCGCCCGGCTGGTTCAGCAGCAGAACATGGATATCGCGAGTTTTCCCGGCAGCGGTGCGGCCGGCGGCATTGGCGGGGCAGTGGCCGGCATTCTCGGGGCGCGCCTGCGCCCGGGCATTGAGCTGGTGATGGAAACCGTGGAACTGGAACGCCATGTCAGGGATGCAGATCTGGTCATTACTGCCGAGGGTGCCATCGACTCCCAGAGTGCCTATGGCAAAACACCCGCCGGCGTGGCCGCACTGGCGAAGCAATACGGTGTCCCGGTCATCGGGCTGGCAGGAAAGCTGGGAGCAGAGCTCGGAGAATTGCACCAGCTGGGCCTGACCTCCGCGTTTTCCATTACCCCGGCTCCGATAGACCTTCAGCAGGCCTACTCGCAGGCAGAAGCCAACCTCGAGCAGTCCGCTGAGCAGCTGGCCAGGCTGGCTCACGCCCTGTCAGGAAGTCACTGATCCTGCCCCCGGGCAAAAGTAAAAGGCCGGAGCAGTAAGCTCCGGCCTTTTACAGGTTATTCTGGTATCGGAAGTCTGGCTCAGGAGGCGGGCGAATTCAGCACATTCAGCACGTCTTCCAGCTCACTGATCATCTGCCGGATCAGCTGCTTGTACTGGGAGGTATCCTCTTTGGCTTCGCTGCTGCTCAGTTTCTGCTTGGCACCACCGATGGTGTAACCCTGGTCGTACAACAGGCTACGAATCTGGCGGATAGTGATCACATCGGCCCGTTGGTAATACCGGCGGTTGCCACGCCGTTTGACCGGCGACAGTTGCGGAAACTCCTGCTCCCAGTACCTGAGTACGTGAGCTTTCACCGCGCAAAGATCAGCGACTTCACCAATGGTAAAGTAACGCTTCCCGGGTATGGTGGGAAGCTCGTTGTTATGACTCGGTTCCAGCATAGGTCTCTACTTTCTGCTTGAGTTTCTGGCCCGGCCGGAACGTCACAACACGTCTGGCACTGATAGGGATTTCCTCGCCCGTCTTCGGGTTCCGTCCCGGCCGTTCTTTCTTGTCCCTGAGATCAAAGTTACCAAATCCTGATAACTTCACCTGTTCGTTGTGGCTGAGTGCGCCCCTGATTTCATCGAAGAAAGCTTCCACCATTTCCTTGGCTTCGCGCTTGTTCAGCCCTAACTCTTCATACAAGCGCTCTGCCATGTCCGCTTTCGTCAAAGCCGCCATCTGTCAACTCCTCAGTATTGCCCCCAGCTCTTGCTTCAGAGCCTCTATGACTCCGTTAAAGAGTGAATGCACTTCGTCTTCGTTGAGCGTGCGCTCCGGATGTTGCCAGAACAGACTCAGAGCCAGGCTTCGGTTACCTTCACCCAGGCTTTCGCCCTCGTACACATCAAACACACGCATCGCTGTCAGATACTCGCCGGCCTGCTTTCGGGCCACCGCCTCTACCTGAGCAAACGCCACATCGCCACCGATAATGATAGCCAAATCCCGACGAACTTCCGGGAATTTCGAAACATCTTTGAAATTAGGCACATATCCGGTTACGACCGAATTCAAGAATAGCTCAAACATCAGAATCGTGCCATGAAGTTCAAGATTTTTCTGCACTTGCGGGTGTAAGGTACCAAACCACCCGACGTGTTCGCCGTTACGCAGGAGTTCAGCCGTCTGCCCGGGATGCAGCGCCGGGTGTTTACCGGCAACAAACGAGACCTCGATACCCAGAACCTGAAACAGGCTTTCCAGCTCGCCCTTTACATCATAGAAATCCGCTGTGCGTTTACCATTAAGCCAGTTTTCCGGAAACTGATTGCCAGCCACAACCCCGGCCAGCATGGGTTTCTGCTCGATGCGATCGCCGTTCCGCACAAAGCGCAGGCCGCTTTCGAACAGACGAATCCGGGGTTGCTGCCGGTTCTGGTTGTGGGCCACGGTTTTCAGCAAGCCACTCCACAGGGTCGTGCGCATAACAGACAGGTCGGCAGAGATCGGGTTGGCTAAAGCAATGCCTTCCCGCTCCGGATCCAGCAGAGACTGGACTTTCGGGTCCACAAAACTGTAAGTCACCGCTTCCTGGTAGCCATGGGCAACAAAGAAGTTACGAATGGCCGACAGCGGACGCACAGCCTCAGGCCTTGCCTGCAGTGCCAGGTCGGCCCTGGGCTCGGTTACCGGAAGGTTGTTGTAGCCGTATATCCGGCCCACTTCCTCAATCAGGTCTTCTTCGATGGAGACATCGGGACGGAAACTCGGAACCGATACCCGCCAGCCGTCCGTCAACAACTTCTCGATACCGAAACCCAGCCGCACCAGAATTTCTTCTACCGTTGTACGCTCAATCGTCAGCCCCAGAACATCCGCCAGGCGCTGGGCACGGAGATCCACAGTAAGGGCTTTCGGAAGGTAATCGTCGCTGGCTACCTCTGCAACCGGTCCCGGCTCACCCCCAACGATGTCCATCAGCAGGCGGGTGGCACGTTCCATCGCCTCGCGGGCCAGGTTGTAGTCGACACCACGCTCGAAACGGTGGGAGGCGTCTGTGTGCAGGCCATATTCCCGGGCTTTGCCGGCCAGGGTGATCGGGTCGAAGTACGCCGACTCCAGGACCAGGTCCCGGGTTTTTTCGCTGACCCCGGAATGCTCACCCCCCATAACACCCGCAATAGCGATCGGCTTTTCGTGATCCGCAATCACCAGGGTGTCCGCCGTCATGGTCACTTCCTGGCCATCCAGCAGGACCAGTTTCTCGCCGGCGCTGGCCATCCGCACCACAATACCGCCTTTGATTTCGTCGCGATCAAAGGCGTGCATGGGCTGGCCCAGTTCCAGCATCACATAGTTGGTCACATCCACCGCCGCATCAATCGAACGGATACCGGAGCGGCGTAGTTTCTCAACCATCCATAACGGGGTGCGCGCTTCCAGGTTGACGTTACGCAGTACCCGCCCCAGATAACGGGGGCAACCCAGCGGTGCGTCAACACGGATGTCGGGTACGTCAGAATGCACAGGTTCCACCGGCGCAATTACCGGCGCGGTAACGGCCAGATTGTTCAGCACACCCACTTCGCGGGCGAGGCCCTTGACCGACAGGCAATCACTGCGATTGGGCGTGAGATCGACATCGATGGCAATATCATTGAGCTTGAGGTAAACAGCAAGGTCTTGCCCCACCGGCGCATCCGACGGCAGCTCCATCAAGCCTGCATCGCTGTCCGACAACGCCAGTTCCGACTCGGAACAGAGCATCCCTTCGGAGGGCTGACCACGCAGCCTGGCCTTCCTGATCTTGAAATTGCCCGGCAGGACCGCACCGACAACGGCGAACGGAACTTTCAGGCCGGCCCTTACATTGGGTGCGCCACAGACAACCTGGACGGCATTCTCGCCCGTACTGACCTGGCATACCCGCAGCTTGTCAGCGTCCGGGTGGGGTTCAACGGTGAGTACCTCGCCGACGACCACACCGGTAAATTCGCCAGCCACAGCCTCAAAGCCGTCTACCTCAAGCCCGGCCATGGTGATCTGGTCCATTAATTCCTGGGAACCCAGGTTCGGGTTAACCCACTCGCGCAGCCACTGTTCACTGAATTTCATCGTTCTTGCCTTGTCCTGATGCGATTTATGCGGTTGATTCGGAGCTCTGTGTTTGCCTGCGGGCCGGATTACCGGAACTGTCGCAGAAAACGCAGGTCGTTCTCAAAGAACATGCGCAGGTCTTTCACGCCATAGCGAAGCATCGCCAGGCGCTCCACGCCTAAACCAAAGGCAAAGCCGCGATATTCTTCAGCATCGATACCGCAATGCTCGAACACTTTCGGGTGCACCATGCCGCAGCCCATCACTTCCAGCCATTTGACACTGCCGTCGGCCTCTCTGCCCCACTCGATATCCACCTCCGCAGAGGGCTCGGTAAAGGGAAAATACGACGGCCGGAAGCGCACCTTGAGATCACGTTCGAAGAACACCCGCAGGAACTCCTCAACCGTGCTCTTCAAGTCCGCAAAACTGACATTCTTCTCAACCAGCAGACCTTCTACCTGATGGAACATGGGCGTGTGGGTCATATCCGAGTCGCAGCGGTAAACCCGGCCCGGGCAGATCATCCGGAACGGAGGCTTACCGGCTTCCATGGTACGGATCTGGACCGGCGATGTGTGAGTACGCAGCAGAGTACCCGGATTGAAGTAGAAGGTATCATGCATCGCGCGGGCCGGATGATGGCCGGGAATATTGAGGGCTTCGAAGTTATGGTAATCGTCTTCGATCTCCGGCCCCTGTTCCACGCTGTATCCCGCACGGGCAAAGATTTCCTCGATACGCTGCAGGGTACGGGTCACCGGGTGCAGGCCACCCAGGTCCTGGCCCCGGCCCGGCAAGGTCACGTCGATGGATTCGCGGGCAAGTTTTGCCTCAATGGCAGCACTCTCAAGGGCCACGCGGCGGGCATTAATCGCCTGTTCAACCTGCCCCTTGGCTTCGTTGATTTTCTGGCCGGCTGCCGGGCGTTCCTCGGCAGAGAGTTTACCCAGTGTTTTCGCCTGCTGGGTAATCACCCCTTTTTTGCCAAGATACTCTACGCGAATTTGATCAAGCGCCTGCAGGTTGTCCGCTGCCTCAACAGCACTCAACCCGTCCTGAACCAGTTGTTCCAGGTTTTCCATTGACCCTGCTCCAAACCAGAAATGGGGTAGGTGAAAACAAAAATAGGGGAAGAGCGCGCCCTTCCCCTATCAGTGGGTGCATTCACGATGAGATGAAGCACCCGGATATCGATCAGTAATCGATGAAAGAGCTCAAGCGATCACAGGGCCGCTTTGGCTTTCTCAACCACAGCAGTGAAAGCCTGCTGCTCGTTCATGGCCAGATCAGCCAGAACCTTACGATCGATTTCCACATTCGCTTTCTTCAGGCCTGCAATCAGACGGCTGTAAGACAGACCGTTTGCACGGGCGCCGGCGTTGATACGGGCAATCCACAGAGCGCGGAAGGCGCGCTTGCGATTACGACGGTCGCGATAGGCATACTGACCAGCCTTGATGACCGCCTGTTTGGCAACGCGGAATACACGGCTGCGAGCACCGTAGTAACCTTTAGCCTGTTTGAGAATCTTCTTGTGACGACGACGTGCGACCACGCCACGCTTAACACGAGCCATACTTTAATCCTTCTACCTGTACTTTCTAAGGAATGATTCGCGCGGCTGGATCAGCACGCGGTCATGCGCTTGATAGATGCAACATCCGATTTGGCGATGAGCTTGGTGCCGCGCAGCTGACGCTTACGCTTCGGGCTCTTCTTGGTCAGGATGTGGCTGGTGAAGGACTGCTTGTGCTTGAAGCCCGTCGCGGTTTTCTTGAACCGCTTGGTGGCTCCGCTTTTCGTTTTCATCTTCGGCATTTTTAAAACTCCGCATTCTATTTTTTAAATAAAACAATTGTGTCCTGAACGACAAATCCCCCGCCATTGCGGGGGACCCGTCAAAGGATCAGGTTCACTTCTTTTTGCGGGGCGCGATCACCATGGTCATCTGGCGGCCTTCCATTTTAGGCCGCATTTCTACCTGGCCCAGCTCGTCCACATCGTTTTCAATCCGTTGCATGAGTTTCATACCAAGCTCCTGGTGTGCCATCTCACGCCCACGGAAACGAATTGTGATCTTGCCTCGGTCCCCGGCTTCAAGGAAACGTATCAGGTTGCGTAGTTTGACCTGATAATCCCCTTCTTCAGTTCCTGGACGGAACTTAAGCTCTTTGACTTGCGTCTGCTTCTGTTTCTTTTTAGCAGCCGCCTTGGCTTTCTTCTCTTCGAAGATCTTCTTGCCGTAGTCCATTATCTTACAGACGATCGGATCGGAATCCGTAACCTGTACCAGATCCAGAGTTGCTTCCTCCGCCATCCGGAGTGCTTCTTCGATCGGAACAACACCAACCTGATTGCCTTCGGCGTCAATCAGGCGGACTTCAGTTGCGTCAATATTCTCATTGATAGGCGTTTTCGGATTGCGCCCACCCCGATTCGTTCGCTGTTTAATAGTCAGATCTCCGTTTTGGTTCTGCCCTTGCGTTGAATGTCGTCAGCCAGCAGCTGCTCAAACGCTTCGAGCGATAAGACTCCCAAATCTTCGCCTTTGCGGGTGCGTACCGCAACCGCGTTGTTTTCGATTTCCTTGTCGCCAACTACGACAAGATAGGGAACCTTGTTAAGAGTATGCTCGCGGATTTTAAAGCCGATCTTCTCGTTTCTCAAGTCAGCATTAACCCGATAGCCCATGGAATCCCACTTTTCTGCCAGATTCTGGCAGAAATCCCGCTGGTTATCCGTGATATTCAGGATAGCAACCTGCGTTGGTGCCAGCCAGGCAGGGAACGCCCCCTCGTATTCTTCAATCAGAATTCCGATAAAGCGCTCAAAGGACCCCAGAACAGCCCGGTGCAGCATGACCGGCGTCTTGCGCTCGGAGTTATCGGCAACATACTGGGCGCCCAGACGACCCGGCATGGAAAAATCAACCTGAATGGTACCACACTGCCACACCCGGCCGAGACAATCTTTGAGGGAGAACTCAATCTTGGGTCCGTAGAACGCCCCCTCCCCCGGCAGCAGTTCCCAGTTAACGCCTTCGCGATTGAGCGCCTGCTCCAGGGCCGCCTCGGCCTTGTCCCAGACTTCATCTGAACCAACCCGCTTTTCGGGACGAGTCGACAGCTTGTACAGGATCTCGGTAAACCCGAAGTCTGCGTACACCTCGTGCAGCATTTTCATGAATGCCGACACTTCGTCCTGGATGGCGTTTTCTTCACAGAAAATATGCGCATCATCCTGGGTAAAGCCCCGCACCCGCATCAGCCCGTGCAAGGCACCCGAGGCTTCGTTGCGGTGGCAGGAACCAAACTCTGCCAGACGCAGCGGCAGATCCTTGTAGCTTTTCAGCCCCTGGTTGAACACCTGCACGTGACACGGACAGTTCATCGGCTTGATGGCGTAATCGTGTTTCTCAGACTCTGTGGTAAACATGTCGTCCTGGAACTTGTCCCAGTGTCCGGACTTTTCCCAGAGGGTGCGGGAAACCACCTGCGGAGTCCTGATCTCCTGGTAGCCATGCTTGTGCTGCTGGGCACGCATGTACTGCTCGATCTCCTGATACAGGGACCAGCCATCCGGGTGCCAGAACACCATGCCCGGAGACTCCTCCTGCATGTGAAACAGGCCGAGTTTTTTACCGATTTTCCGGTGATCCCGCTTTTCGGCTTCCTCCAGGCGATTGAGATACGCCTTGAGCTCTTTCTTGCTGCCCCAGGCCGTGCCATAGATCCGCTGCAGCTGTTCGTTATTGGTGTCGCCGCGCCAGTAGGCACCCGCCACTTTGGTCAGCTTGAACGCCTTCAGCTTGCCGGTACTCGGTACGTGAGGCCCCCGGCACAGGTCAATAAAGTCGCCCTGGCGGTAAAAGGACAGGTCTTCGTCACCGGGAATGTCCTGGATAATACGAACCTTGTACTCTTCGCCCATTTCTTCAAACAGCTTGACCGCTTCGGCCCGCGTCAGAACAGAGCGGGAGACCGGCAGGTCCTGCTTCGCCAGCTCTTCCATGCGCGTTTCGATACGGGCCAGGTCTTCGTTGGTAAACGGACGCTCGTACTTGAAGTCATAGTAGAAGCCGTTCTCGATCACCGGGCCGATGGTCACCTGGGCCCCCGGGAACAGCTCCTGCACCGCCATGGCCATCAGGTGAGCCGTGGAGTGGCGAATAACGTCTACCCCGTCTTCATCACGCTCCGTTACGATTGCCAGCTCCGAATCGCTTTCTATCCGGTAACTGGTATCAACCAGCTTGCCATTCACCTTCCCGGCCAGCGCGGCTTTGGCCAGGCCTGCGCCGATATCGGCGGCGACATCATGAACGGTGACGGGTTCGGCAAAACTACGATGACTGCCATCCGGCAGAGTAATAACGGGCATGCTGCTCTCCTGTGGTGTCTCAGCGGTGATCTATACCAAAGATCACTTGGTGGCTGGCTGCCGCGACACAAACCGCGGGCCAGAATGCTGGCGAGTTTACCAGAAAAAAGCCCGGCAACAATGCCGGGCTTGTACCAACGCCATTTATCCTCAGGCGGGCTGTGGCGCAGACTCCTCCCGGGCTTTGCGTCTGAACTGACCAAATGCCAGCAAGGCCAGAAGCAACAGCGCAGGAATGAACATCAGCTCCCGGGGCGGACGCTCAAGCCGGGCCTGAACCGCCTCAATATTCCAGCCAAAATCAATGCCGGCCTGCTCGGCCGCGCTGCCGAAGCTGACAAAGTCGACCATCACCAGATCGTCGTTTACCGACACCTCCAGGCCGGCTTTGGCGAGCCGTTCTTCAGCCGTGTCACCGGCGGGGATCGCCAGCTCGGTATAGGTAAGGAGATCACGGCCGTCAAAGCCCATGCCGGATACCCGGAACACCACATTTTCATCCGGTTCCACGCTTGCCACGTATTCCATGACCGCCTCGCCGGAGCGCTCCTCATGGGGCGGATAGATCATGTCCCACCAGAAGCCGGGACGGAACAGCGTGAAGGCGATCAGCACCAGCAAGGCCGTCTCCCATATCCGGCTTTTGGTAAACCAGTAACCCTGAGTAGCAGCTGCGAACACCAGCATGGCCGTAACCGCGCTGAATATCGTCAGCAGCAGGTCAAACCATCCGGACAGGCCGATGAGCAGCAACTGGGTATTGAAGATGAACATGAACGGCAAAATTGCGGTTCGGATATCGTAGGTAAAGCCCTGGATACCTGTGCGTATGGGGTCTGCCCCGGATATGGCCGCCGCCGCGTAGGCGGCCAGACCAACGGGCGGTGTATCGTCCGCCAGTATCCCGAAGTAGAACACAAACATGTGCACCGCAATCAAAGGCACCAGCAGACCATTCTGGGCGCCCAGGGTCACGATCACCGGTGCCATCAGGGTGGAGACCACGATATAGTTGGCGGTGGTGGGCAGCCCCATCCCGAGGATCAGGCTGATGACGGCCGTAAACATCAGCATCAGCATCAGGTTGCCGCCCGACAGGAATTCGACAAACTGGGTCATGACCAGCCCGATCCCCGTGAGCGTCACCGTACCGACAACGATGCCGGCTGTCGCCGTTGCCACCCCGATTCCGACCATATTGCGGGCGCCGGTGGCAAGCGACTGGATCAGGTCGCCAGCCCCAACCCGGAACTCCGCCATAAAATTACCATGGCGCCGGAAGAATGCTTTCAGAGGACGCTGGGTAACCACGATAAACACCATGAAAATGGTCGCCCAGAACGCCGACAGCGGCGGCGAGAAACGCTCTACCGTCAGACACCAGACCAGAACCACAACCGGCAACAGATAGTAAAGCCCGGTTTTCACCGTTGGCCCCACTTCAGGCAACTCCTTCATCGCCTGTTCGGGGTCGTCCACTTCAAGCTCGGGGAAGCGGCTGCCATAACCGACCAGCCCCACATAGACCGCCAGCAACAGCGGCCCCAGCACCCAGGGCGCGGCGCTACCCAGCACGTCTTTGGTCCAGCCCACGCCGTAATAGACGGCAAAGGTGATCACGCTCAATCCGATCAGCATCACCACCCAGTTAAGCAATCGCTGAGCCAGGGTTGGCCGGTTGAGGCGTTCGATGCCGCGCATACCCAGCTTGCACGCCTCAAGATGGACAATGTAAACCAGGGCCACGTAGGAGATCAGCGCGGGCAGGATCGCATGCTTGATCACATCCAGATAGGGAATACCCACGTACTCCACCATCAGGAATGCCGCCGCCCCCATGATAGGCGGGGTAAGCTGGCCGTTGGTTGAGGCGGCAACCTCAACCGCACCGGCCTTGACCGCCGGGAAACCCACACGCTTCATGAGCGGGATGGTAAACGTACCGGTGGTGACCACGTTGGCGATGGACGAGCCGGAAATCACCCCGCTCAGCCCGCTGGAAACCACCGCCGCTTTGGCGGGGCCACCCCGCATGTGGCCGAGCATGGAGTAGGCGACCTTGATGAAGTAGTTACCGGCGCCGGCCCGTTCCAGCAGTGCACCAAACAGCACGAACAGAAAAACAAAGCTGGTCGAGACGCCCAGGGCAACCCCGAACACGCCTTCGGTGCCCAGCCATTGGTGGGCCGCCAGCTTGTTCAGACTCACACCCTTGTGGGCAATGACATCCGGCATCCACGGCCCGGCCAGCGAATAGATGATAAACACCGCCGCCACCACCGCTAGCGGCAACCCCAGGGCTCGACGCGTCGCCTCCAGCAGCAGCACCAGCCCGCCCAGCGCCACCCATAGATCCATGGTCGTCGGTGAGCCCGGTCGGGTCGCCAGCTGGTCATAGAAAACGAAGAGGTAAGAGGCCGTAAACGCGGCCACCAGAGCGAGCACCCAGTCAACCACCGGCACCTTGTTCAGGTGCACCCCTTTGACCATGGGAAACGCTGCAAACGCCAGAAACACCGCAAATGCCAGATGGATGGAACGGGCTTCTGTCGAGTTAAAAATACCAAACTTCAGAATGAATGGCAGAGGTGACGCGATCCAGAGCTGGAACAGAGACCAGCATACCGGAACGATGAACAGGAGAACTGCTGCAGGGCCTTGCAGTGCCCGGCCACCGGTCTCGGTCTGCAGAACTTCCTGTACCTTTGCGGCATCCACATCTGCCCCGACACCGGGGTCATTCATTGCCATAAAACGATCCTGCGAAAGGAAAAAGCCTCACGGAACCGGCAGGGCGGGTACCTGACCCGCCCTGCCCCTAGCCGGCTGATCAGTCGATCAGACCTGCCTCACGGTAGTACCTGGCGGCGCCCGGGTGCAGCGGAGCACTCAGGGCGTCGGAGACCATTTCTTCCTTCTTCAGATTGCCAAAGGCAGGATGCAGACGCTTAAAGCTGTCAAAGTTTTCAAAGACCGCTTTGACCACGGCATACACCACGTCGTCGGGCACATCCGCCGAGGAGACAAACGTTGCAGCCACACCAAAGGTGGTCACGTCGTCGTCAGAGCCCCGGTACATCCCTCCCGGAATGATCGCCTGGCGATAATAGGGGTTGTCACTGATCAGCTTTTGACTGGCTTTGTTGTCGACGTTCACCAGCACGCTGTCACAGGAGGTCGTTGCTTCCTTGATCGCGCCGGAGGGGTGCCCAACGGTATAGAAGAAGGCATCGATGTTACCGTCACAAAGCGCCTGTGACTGCTCAGCGGCCTTGATTTCAGCGGCCAGGGAGAACTTGCCCATGTCCCAGCCCATTTCCTGCATCAGGACGTCTGCCGTAGCGCGCTGGCCGGACCCGGGGTTACCCACCGAAACCCGTTTTCCTTCAAGGTCCTCAAAGTTCTTGATACCCGATGCCTTGCTGGCCACTACCGTGAACGGCTCCGGGTGCATGGAGAAGACAGCGCGCAGCTTTTCATCTTTACCGGCATTACTGAACTCGCTGGTGCCGTTGTACGAATGGTATTGCCAGTCCGACTGGGCAACCGCCAGGTCAAGCTCTCCGCCACGGATGGCGTTCAGGTTATAAACAGAACCACCGGTACTCTCGACCGAGCATCGGATCCCGTGATCCTTACGATCCATATTCACCAGACGACAGATAGCCCCGCCTGCGGGGTAATAAACGCCCGTGACGCCACCGGTACCGATGGTCACAAAGCGTTGCTCCTGCGCAGAGACAGCAGACGAAGCAGCCCCCAGAGATACCGCTGCAGCTACAGCCAGTGCGGAGGCTTTGAGTTTCAGGGTCATGTGTGCTCTTCCTTTTGTTGATCGTTATTATTGTCGCCCGCTCGTAGATGCGGACAAACATCCCGCTCGTCTTCAAACATAGAACACTTCGTTTAATAAATAAAGGAAGTATTGGTTCGCTAAGCGGCTGAGTAATCGACAAAAAAGCCCGCTTGCGCGGGCTTTTTCGGGATTTCCCCAAGGTTTTGTTACTGCTTGGCAGCACGAGCCCTGGCGAGCATTTTCTCCGGCCTCAACAAGAAGCGAGCCAGAGCCGGCAAGAGCCAGATCGCGCCAACCATGTTCCACAGGAACATGAAGAACAGCAGAAAGCCCATATCCGCCTGGAACTTGATGGGCGAGAAGATCCAGGTCACGACGCCGATGCCCAGGGTTACCCCGGTGAAGATCACCGCCTTACCGGTCGAGCGCAGGGTCTCATAGTACGCCTCCTGCAGGGTCTTACCTTCCAGCAGGAACTTCTCAAGCTTGGCATAGATATAGATACCGTAGTCAACACCGATACCCACGCCCAGCGCAATCACCGGCAGCGTAGCCACCTTGATACCGATACCGGACATCGCCATGATGGCTTCGCACAGGATGGAGGTGAGGCCCAGCGGGATCACGATACAGGCTACCGCACGGACAGAACGGAAGGTCAGGTAGCAAAGCAGGCTCACCACACCGTAGACCAGAAGCAGCATCAGGTCTTTGGCACTGGAAATCACCTCATTGGTGGCGGCTTCGATCCCGGCATTGCCGGCTGCCAGCAGGAACGTATGCTCGTCGTTGCTGTTGGCTTGAGCAAAGACCTCTACCCGCTCCACGACCGTTTCCAGCGTCTCGGCCTTGTGGTCTTCAAGGAACACCAGTACCGGCGTGAGGTCGCAGTTGGTATTGATCAGGCCTGCCGGTGCCTCACGGATAGACGCGTTGATGATGGTCTGGTTACGGGAGATCTCAAACCATTTCCAGTTACCTTCGTTCAGGGCTTTGGTAACCAGTTTGGAGACATCCGCAAGGGAGGCTGACCCCTGCACTCCCGGCGTGTTCTGCAGCTCCCACTGCAGGTTATCCATGGCCCTCAGCACACTGTACTGCGTACACTGCTCCTCAGGCGTTCTGACCATCACCACCAGTACATCCGCACTGCTTGAATAGTTGTCGATGATGAAGGCGTTATCCTGGTTATAGCGTGAATCCGCCCGTAACTCGGGCGCCCCCTGATCCAGGTCACCAACTTTCAGGTCCTGCTTGTAGTACAACCCCAGCCCCAGGCCAACCACGGCAATAAGCAGGGAAATAGGCGCCACGCCAGGGTGGGCGAAATAGGACATCAGACGCCACTTGCGATCCTGCTTCTCACCATGGTTCTGCACGTGACGGATGCCACTCGGAGAGATGCCGATGTAGGACATGATCAGAACGTGCAGCACCAGGTTGGTGATGATGACATAGGCCACACCAATACCCGCGGCAACCGCCAGATCCCGGATCACGTCGATCTCAATGAATACCAGGGTGATGAAACCCATGGCATCCGACACCAGCGCCAGCATTCCCGGAATATAAAGTGCGCGGAACGCCAGTCGCGCGGCGGTTACCGGATCAAATCCCCGGGCTGCTTCGACAGCCATGGCATTGACAATCTGCACACCGTGGCTGATGCCGATCGCAAAGACCAGAAAAGGCACCAGCACCGAGTAAGGGTCCAGCCCATACCCCAGCAACCGCAGGGTACCCAGCTGAAAGAACACGGCAATAATCGAGGTCATTACCGGAACCAGGGTGCCGGCAATGCTCCGGGAGTACCAGAATAACAGCAGTGTGGTCAGTACGATGGTGATGCCGGCAAACCAGGCGATAGAGCCGATCCCTTCGATCAGGTCACCCACCTTCTTGGCAAAACCGACAATATGGATGGAGATGTCCGGATTCTGCTGCTGGTACTTGGCCCGGATCTTCTCTTCAAGCTCTCGGGAGAACTGGGCATAATCCAGCGGCTCGCCGGTTTCCGGGCTGGTTTCATACAACGGAGCGTATACGATGGTAGACTGGAAGTTATCGGAAATCAGACGCCCTACTTCGTTGGAACGCAGCACGTTCTGGCGAAGTTCTTCCAGGCTTTCGGGGGAACCATCGTAACCGTCCGGGATCACCGTGCCACCCTGGAAACCCTGTTCGGTGACTTCCACCCAGCGAACGTTAGAGGTCCACAGAGACTTCAGCCCCGAGCGGTCAACGCCGCTGAGATAGAACAGCTCATCGGTAATCTGCCTGAGCGTTTCCATATACTCGGCGGTAAAGATATCGCCGCTGTCCGTAGCCACCGCGATACGCACAAAGTTGCCCAGGTTATCCAGGTCATCCCGGTGATCGATCATGTTGACAATGTACGGGTGCTCCAGCGGAATCATCCGTTCAAAGCTGGCATCCGGCTGGATCTTGATGGCGTTGTAACCCAGAAAGAGCGTCAGAAAAAAGAACGCTATCAGGATGGCCACGCGGTTATTAAAGATCAATCGCTCAAGGAACGGCTCGGCCTTGGGCGTTGTCAGGTAATGCTCACCCCTGTCATGCATCGGGTTAGACATTAAAGAACCCCTCTATCATTCAATCTGTTGATGCCACACCAGGGCGTTAATTCAGGTTTCGGCCACGGGCGTCCGTCGTTTTCACGCCGCCCTCACCGACCAGAAGGAGATTGGTTCCGCCAAGTGGAACCACGCCCATGACACCCTCCCGGTCATTCCGGAAGTGCGCGCGGAAACTTTCACCATTGTTGCTGCTGGTCAGCACCACACCGCTGTTGCCCACCAGTATGATCCGGCCACCCTCTGCCACTACGCCATTGTTGAGCGTGGTACCGCCTTCGTTAGGCAACAGGGTCCAGTCGCGGCCCAGGCTGGTCGACAGCATCATGTTGCCGCGCAGGCCGAACGCGAGGATTTCATTCACCTGTCCTGTGCCCATTACACCAAAGAGCGAGCCATCATAAGGGCTTTCCTGCAGCTCCCAGGTCTCGCCGTTATCAACGGACACATGTACCTGGCCAGCCTCGCCGACAATCACAAGTGCGCCACCGGTAATTGCAGCGATGCTGTTGAGATGGAAATTCTGTTCGTTATCCAGCCGGGGAGCCCAGTCTTCCCAGGTGTCGCCGCCGTCCCGGGTGCGCAGCACCATACCGTATGCACCCACCACAAAGCCGTGCTGATCGTCTTCAAACCAGACGTCCAGTAACGGGTTTACCGGGCCGATATCCATATCGGCCTGAACGTTCTCAAGGGCGAAGACCAGATCATCCAGCGCCCACTCCAGATCATCCCTCTCGGCATCCGGAGCCTCTTCGATGCGCTCTTCCATCTCTGCAATCTGATCCTCCCGGCTCATCACCACAAGCTCGGCGGCCTGCAGGCCGTCAAACTGCAGCTCCCAGGTTGCACCGGCATCGGAGGAGTGCAAGACCACACCGCTGTGCCCGACGACCCAGCCGGAACGTTCGTCGCCGAAGTCCACCGCGTTGAGGGTCACCGCCACCGGCACTTCGGCCTGGGTCCAGGTCTGACCTTCATCATCGGAGTAAATCACATGGCCTCGTTCCCCTACGGCCACAATCCGATCGCCCGCACGGGTAACGTCATTCAGGAGTGACCGGGGCGCCAGCTCAGACACTAAAGCCGGCGTTTCGATGATATCTGCCAGCGCATATGCTGCCGACGCCGCCAGCGTCAGGGACAACCCTGCACCGACGGCCCCGAGGGTCGCGCATAAAAACCTATTAGCCATTCAGATTGCCTTTACGTTTGTTGGATCGGGAAACCGCCGCCCTCAGCGCACGCTCCGCCGGCGCAGTGATGCTGGCGAGAAATAACGCTTGCTGGGCACGTTGTTGGTAAACACCCGGGTGTTGGGCTCCTCGGTGTCCAGGCCCAGGACGTGGTAACGCCGGGCCTGGAGGTCGTGGTACACATCAAGTACTGTCCACACCCCCGGCATATCGTAGTAGTTCTTCGCGATGCCCATGGTTACGCGCCAGAGCTCGCCCCGGCCATCGTACTGGTCGAGCAGCAGAGTGTTCCAGCTGTCGGCATCCACGTAGAAACGGCGCTTGCCGTAGATATGTCGCGCTCCGTCTTTGAGCGTGGCTTCTACCACATGCACCCGGTGCAGTTCCCAGCGGGTCAGGTCGGGGTTGAGGTGGGAAATACCCAGGATCTCGGAGTAAGGCGTTCCTTTGTCACCGATCTTATAGTTGTTGTAGGGCACATAGATTTCACGGATGCCTTCGTAGTTCCAGTTGTAACGGTCCATGGCACCATTAAAGATGTCGGTGTCATCCGCAGTACGAAGGTTGTCTGATGCTGCAATCGGGGAGTCGTAGCCCAGGTTCGGGGCGCGGCGAACACGGCGCTGGCCGGCATTATAGCCCCAGCCATTACGCGGGCTGACGATCTGGTTCAGGGTTTCGTGTACCAGGATGGCGCCACCGGCAAGGCGGGGCGGCGACTGGGTAAACGACAGATAATAGAAAATGATGTTATCGAGGTCTTTCTCATTGCCTTCCGGGTTGTAGAAATTAAAGAACGCTTCCTGCTGGGAGGTCACCAGGCTGTAATCGCCATTGGGCTGGACCGCAACTTCGCTGGAGCGCCGGGTGGCGGAAACACCACGCCAGCGGGTCAGGTGGTTCCAGATGACCTGCCAGGCTTTCTGCTCGTCATTACCGTGCAGAATGGGGAACGGATAACCACCGTAGGCTCCTTTCAGGCCCTCGGTTTCGCCCACAACTTCTGCAGTCACCGCATTCTTGCGAGTGTTCTCCGCCACCCAGTCGGGCACGGTATGAGTACGGCGCGACTGGTACACGGGGATCCGGAAGGTGGTGGGGTAAGTACGGAACATGGCCTTCTGGCCATCGGTGAGGTGCTCACTGTACTGATCCATATTGGACGAGGTGATCGTGAACAGCACTTTATCGTTCGGGAACGGGTCGATGTGATGCTGACCGCTGCCCTGATAGCCCGCAGGCGGTTCTGTCAGCCCGCCATCCCACGCGGGAATCGTACCCGCCGCATTCCCGGCCTTGACCGAACCGAATGGAGTGAGGTCATTGCCCAGGCGGGCAGCCTCGGATGCAGACACAGCAGCCTGAATGGGGGTTACGGCAACGGAAGCAGCCAGCAGCCCACCCAAAAGTACACTTTTGTTATATCTCATTGTGCAACCTATCCGTCTGGAAGCCTCTACAGGGCTTTTATTGTTATGGTCTGACGCTATGACAGACTTTCCGACAGATTACCCGATAGAGCAACGTTGTCTATCGACCGAAAGTGCGATTTTGATTCAGGCTGTGACCGCGGTTGAAAAATTGGTAACAAATTGCAGGAGAGACTGGCCGGGAGCAAGCGCTCCCGGCCAGTAAAGGGATTAGCCCGCCAGACTCTTATGGAGGACTTCGTAGAGATCGCGCGACAGATTCTCTTTGGCGCGGATGCCTTCAAGTGCCGCCTTCATACGCGCGGAGCTGGCCGGGACAAACTTGCGCCAACGGGTCAGCGGCGTGATCAGGCGCGCCGCGATCTGGGGATTGCTGAGATCCAGCCGGGCCACCTGTTCCGCCAGGAACTCATAACCGGTACCGTCCGGATTGTGGAACGCAGCCAGATTCTGCCCGGCGAATGCCCCCACCACCGAACGGACCTTGTTGGGATTTTTCCAGTCGAACGCGGGATGTTCCAGCAGCTTTCTGATCTGTGGCAGCTGCCCCGCCTGCTTACTGGACGCCTGCACTGAGAACCACAGCTCTACCACCTGAGGATCGTCACTGAAGCGCTGATAAAAGCTCTCCAGAGCCTGGTTCCGATCATCCGCAAAGCCTGAGTTGACCAGGGCCCGCAAAGCACCGAGACGGTCGGTCATGTTGTCCGCGCTCTCAAATTGCTGCAGCGCCAGGGTACGGGCTTCCGGGCTGTTGATATGCATCAGCCAGCCCAGCGCCGTGTTGCGGAGGCTGCGACGGGCAATTGCCTCGGGATCAAGGCTGTATTCCCCCGGCGCCAGATTGCGCCGGTAGCAGGCCAGAAGGTCTTCCTGCAGCTCAAGCGCCAGGTGCGAAACAACGCGCTCGCGGGCGGAATGAATGGCCGGTGCATCAGCCCGGTCTGCCAGTTCAATCAGGTAAGCCTCTGAGGGCAGGAGCAGCATTTTTGCCACCAGCGCCTGATCCAGGGACGTATCCTGCAGCAGCTGACGGCAGGCCTCTGCCAGCCGGGGCTCTACCTCGGCCTGCTCCGGATGATCAATCAGGGACTGGATAACATCGACTGCCAGGCGCTGGCCGGCATCCCAGCGGTTGAACCCGTCCGGGTCGTGGCGCATCAGGAACAGCAACTGCTCACGCGTCCAGGGGTACTGCACCCGAACCGGTGCCGAGAAGTTTCTCAACAGGGACGGCACAGGGCGAGCGCTCAGGCCATGGAATTCAAAACGGTGACGGGCGCTGGTCAGTTCCAGTACCTGCTCAGCCGGGCCCCCGGTCTGATCCGGTGTCAGGTTCAATGCTACCGGCTGGCCCCCGGCATCCAGCAGCCCCAGGGCAAAAGGAATATGCTGGGGTTTCTTGTTGCTCTGGCCCGGGGTATCCGGAATATGCTGGGCGATGTCCAGATGGTATACACCTGTTGCTTCATCGTATCCGTCTGCCACGGTCAGCACCGGCGTGCCGGCCTGGTCATACCACAACCGGAACTGGCTCAGGTCGCGCCCCGAGGCATCTTCCATGGCTTTCACAAAGTCGTCGGTGGTGACCGCCTGGCCATCATGGCGCTCAAAATAGAGATCACTGCCCTTGCGGAACAGCTCTTCGCCCAGCAGGTTATGGAGCATGCGCACCACTTCTGCCCCTTTCTCATAAATAGTCAGGGTATAGAAGTTGGAAATCTCCATGTAGGACGCCGGCCGGACCGGATGGGCCATGGGGCCGGCATCTTCGGCAAACTGGGCGGTGCGCAACAGAGTGGCATCTTCAATACGCTTGACGGTGGGCGAGCCCATATCGGCGGAGAATTGCGCATCCCGAAACACCGTAAAGCCTTCTTTCAGGCTGAGCTGGAACCAGTCCCGACAGGTTACCCGGTTACCGGACCAGTTATGGAAGTATTCATGGGCCACAATCGACTCGATGCGCTGGAAGGTGGCGTCGGTGGCGGTCTCCTGGCTGGCCAGAACGCAGGAGGAATTGAAGATGTTCAGCCCCTTGTTCTCCATGGCCCCCATATTGAAATCGTCGACCGCCACAATCATGAAGATGTCGAGGTCGTATTCACGCCCATAGACTTCCTCGTCCCAGCGCATGGAGCGTTTCAGCGCGCCCAGGGCGAAATCGCACTTGTGGGCGTTGCGCGGCTCCACGTACATCCGCAGGTCGATGCGGCGCCCCGAGCCCGTGATGAAGTGATCTTTCTTCTCTGTCAGGTCACCGGCGACCAGCGCAAACAGGTAGGCCGGCTTGGGGAAGGGATCTTCCCAGGTCACGTAGTGCCGGCCATCGGGCAGTTCGCCCTGCTCTACCGGGTTCCCGTTAGACAGCAGAACCGGATAGGCCGTCTTATCGGCCTCGATACGGGTGCGGAAGCGCGCCATCACGTCCGGGCGGTCCGGGTAGTAGGTAATGCAACGGAAGCCCTCGGCCTCGCATTGGGTGCAGAACATTCCCGATGACTTGTACAGCCCTTCCAGACGGGTGTTATTCTGCGGTTCGATCCAGGTCACCACCTGCAACTCAAAGGCGTCGGGCACCTCCGGGACCACCAGCGCTTCACCGCGGTCGTCATAGGCACCGGCCTCAAGCTGCATGCCATCCAGCGCTACGGATTCCAGTTTCAGGCTATCGCCGTGCAGGTACAGAGGCCCGGGCTGGCCCGGGGCGTCCGGATTACGGCGGACAGAGAGCGTACTGTGCACCCGGGCGCCGTCCTCGAATAACTCAAAGCGAAGGTCAACCTGGTCCACGAGGTGGGCCGGTGCCCGGTATTCGCTGAGATGGATGGTTTGAGGCTGGTCAGTTCGCATTCACACGCTCCCAAAAAATGTGACGGGTTCAGTCAAGAACCCGAAACCGGACTTCGTAGCCGGTAAATTTACGGATATTGATAACGCCGGAGTCGAGCATCAGGTACTGGCCTTTGATTCCTTCAAGGCGACCCTCCACTTCCGGGGTTTTGTCCAGGTTGTGGGTTCGGACCTTGGCCGGCCAGTTCTCTACCGGATAACTCAGCCCGAGCGCCGGTTCGTCGACCCCCCGGATACTGTCTGCGCCGTGCTCCGCCCGCAGGGGGGCAAGGTCTGGCTCGATCAGGGCAAGCAACCGCTCCCGCTCCTGCTGCAGGTCCAGCTCCGGCACGTCGCCTTTGAGCATGGCCCGCCAATTGGTGCGATCAGCCACATGATTCTTGCACACCACCTCAACCAGGCCCGATAGGTAACGACTGCTTACCCGCAGCATCGGGATGGCATCCACGGCACCCTGGTCAATCCACCGGGTCGGTACCTGGGAAGCCCGGGTGATGCCCACCTTCAACCCACTGGAGTTGGCCAGATAGACCACGTGCTCAACCATGCAGTTGGCTTCACCCCATTCCGGCTCCCGGCAGGTACCCAGATGAAAATGGCATTTTTCGGGGCTCATGATACAGCTGTCACAAGCCGCAAGTTTCCGGAAGCAGGGGTAACAATGCCCCTGGTTAAAACTCTTTTTGGTAACCCGGTCGCAATGAATACAGCGGATTACCCCGTCAAAATCCAGCCGGATCGTCTGGCCGACCAACTCATTCAGAGCGATTCGGCGTTCGCCGACCGCCAGGGTGTAGTTAACCGGGCTGGCGGTCGTCGCCGGCATTTTGCGCAGGCGACCGGTTACATCAATGGTGTCGCTCAAATCTTGACCTCAACAAACTGGCCAGGGTCGACGTCTGGTGCCTTACCGTCCTTGCGGAACTGCACCGACGGATCGCACGCGGTACCGGCCTTCTCGCCGCGGTCCAGGTAGCCCACCCGCTGCTCCTCGGGCACATCGTGCTTTTGCTCATAGAAAATGACGGCTTCGAGACTGATTTCCCGCTGCCGGGGACTCATGGCCCGGCCATCAGGCCACTTACCCAGCTCAATCGCCTGTTTCAGGTTGCGGTACACATTCGGATCCAGCCGCTCGATCAGCTCTTCGTAGGTCATAACCTACCTCCTGAAAAAATAATTCATTAATAACCGGCAAATCCGTTTGACAGATGCAAATGATAACACTTATCATTCAATCACCAAATGACAACGGTCGTATCATTTGGTCTCTCTCATCAGGAGCTAACGCTCTTTTTATGCCCCGCCCATTGGCGGGGCTTTTTTTAACGCCAGCGTTTGCCCCGCAGCGGCGAGAGAGCCGCCACGACCAGTCCTGAGATAAAACCGCCCAGATGGGCTTCATTCGCCATGCGTCCCAGGCCCAGCATCTCGGGCAGGGGGGTAAAGCCAATAAGCATCCACACCAGGGCAAACGTGATCAGGGCGGGCGGAAACTGGAACCGGGCCCGGCGCCGCTGGCTCAGCCAGCAGTAACCCAGGATGCCGTAAACCACACCCGAGAGCCCGCCAAACAGGGGGCCTGACACCAGATACTGCAGGAGGTTGGAGCCCAGGCTGCTCACCACAAAGAGGACGATCAGCCGGCCCCGGCCGTCGATCCACTCAACCTGGCTTCCGAGAAACCAGAGCATGACCGAGTTGAAGATCAGGTGCATCCAGCTGAAGTGCAGGAAATCCGGCGTTAACAGCCGCCAGATCTGCCCTTCTGACAGGGTCAGTGCCAGCGCCTGGGCACGCCCCGCCAGGGTACTGAAGACCTCCCAGGAAAAGAAGCGGGGATCAACCATCATCAGGTTTGCCGCCAGCGCATTCTGCCCCATGGCCGTCAACCACACCATCACCAACGCCAGGCCGATACAGGCGACAACAAACGGTGCATGTGCCGGGCCCGGTTGCCAGCGGCCATCAGGGGTGATCGGATAGGATCGCTCGTTACTCAATACGGTTCTCCGCCTGTGTCCACCTAACGTGCCACACTATCTTCGCTGGTGGGGTAATCCGGTTGCTCAGGACGGTCTACGTCCACCCAGACAAACTTGTCTCTGGAGAGCACCTGTTCGCCATCCATCCGGTACGCCACGAGCTTGCCGTATTTCACCGCGCTGTAATCAATACAGGCGACATTGGCGCGCAGCGGCGCGGGTTTTCCGTCCATCCAATAATGCCCGACAAACACCGGGGGCGCGTCCAGCGGGTAGCTGGTCAGTTGCCGGTACTCATGCTCCGCCAGCTCAAGCCTCGCCACTTCCGGTGGCAGAGGATCGGGCTGGAACACCACATCTGCGTATGTGCGCGGGTTTTCCGCCCAGAACTTGGTGCGGAAGAACTCCCGGACGTAACCATCGCGGCCGGTAATCGACATGCCTTCAGGCAGGCGCAGATCGGTGCCCCGCAACAGGGTGTCCATAACCTGGCCGGCAAAGGATTCGATGACCGTCGAGGCGTGCAGGAAATCCTCATCGATACAGGCACCACCCTGGGTGTCCCGGAATGAGTCGATCAGTTGCTGATCCCAGCAGGCGTGCACGACCCGGAAGTCCTCATCGTCGATAAACAGCGGGATAGTGTAAAACCATTCCAGGAAGTCATTCCATTCGTGAGGGTACGCATCAAACTGCTCCAGGGTTTCCCGGATCAGGCGCTCGTGGCGCGGATTGTGTTCTCTCAGGTACTCCCGGCCACTGCCCGGCCGTGCCCGGGTGCAATAGCCCAGGGCATTGTATTCATGGTTACCCATCACGATGCGGGCGGCGCCGTGCTCTACCATGTCCCGAACAAGATGCAGTGCTTCGCGAATGCGTGGCCCCCGGTCGATGATGTCCCCGAGAAATATGGCCTGGCGCCGGGGGTGACGGTAGATCCCGTTTACCTTGCTGTAGCCCATCTGCTCCAGCAACCGTATGAGTGTGTTGGCGCAGCCGTGGATGTCACCAATAATGTCGTAACCGCGCTGAGCGGTTGAAGATTTTCCCACCATAATCAACTCGCTGATATTTCGCTTGCCCAGCCCAGTTTGTCACGGCAGGTTGCGTAGAAATTGTGGTCGCTGGGATGGATCAGCCGGACCTTGAACGGCTTTTTAGTGATGCGGATGATATCGCCCGGTGCACAGGCGATGTTCATCTGGCCGTCGAAACTGACCTGTGGATAGGCTTCGTTGGTTTCGCCGATGACCAGTTTTATCTCGCTTTTGCCATCCACCACGATGGGGCGGCTGCTGAGCGTATGGGGGAACATGGGCACCAGGACAATCGCGTCCAGCTTGGGGTGCATGATCGGCCCCCCCGCCGACAATGAATACGCGGTAGACCCGGTGGGCGTGGCCACGATGAGACCATCCGAGCGCTGGCTATAGACAAAGTGCCCGTCGATAAACAGATCGAAGCCAATCATCCGGGTGGACTTACCCGGGTGCAGGACCACGTCGTTCAGGGCGGATCCGTACCCCAGGGGCTGGCCGTTGCGCTCTACGTGGCCATCCAGAAGGAAGCGGGTTTCTTCAACGTAGTCTCCGTCGAGCACCTTGGCCAGACGCTCTTCCAGGTCTGAGGGCGAGATATCCGTGAGAAAGCCCAATCGGCCACGGTTGACTCCGAGAATGGGTACTTTCGATTTTGCCATCTCCCGGGCCGCGCCCAGCAGACTGCCGTCCCCGCCGACCACAATCACCAGGTCACAGATCTCTCCCAGCAGCTTTTTACTGGCCACCTGCAGCCCATGGCCGGGGATCATGGTGGCGGTGTCTTCCTCGACAATCACCTGATAGTTGTTGGCGGTCAGGTACTGCTTCAGCTGACGCAGCGTTTCAACCACCTTGACGCTGCCCATGCGCCCGATTATCCCGATGTTCCTGAACTGATCCATGAAGTATCCCGTGGTGTCTGAATGAGGCAGAAACAGCCCGCGCCGGCCCTGCCCTGAACGAACAGAGTCACAGTTTAACGAAACTCGGGCAGATACTGAAAAAAGTTCGCCGGATCAGGTTTTGTGCTGCTCACAGCGGTCGTCTATTCCGGCTGTAAAATCCGCGGGCTGGGATACCCGCATTATGGGTTCACCGCAAGGCCCGGGCTCGCCATGGTTGCAGACCGGGTTCTCATAGTGGGCGAGCCATTCACGATACGCGGCCTCATTCATGCCGCATTTGTCGGCCGCATAAGCCTGAGGATTGGAGAAATAGGTTTCGATGTCATCGTAGGGCAACGCCATGTGCCCCACCCCCGGATGGTAGGCCACAAGGAATACGCTGCCGCCCTGAAGCTGTTCAAACAGGGACTCCTCCGGGATTTGGCGATGCTTGAGCTCGTGGTTCTCGCGCTCAAGGGAGAGAATCTTTTCGTCACGCAACTCCAGCTCGCGCTCTTTGCGCTCAAGCTGTTCCCTCAGCAGCACCATCTCGGCGTCTGTGCTGGCGTCATTTTCGAGGCTGCCGGCGCTGTTGCCCACCAGCTCCTGCAACGCCAGGTACTGGGCATTACGCTCCTGGAGCTTCTGTTTGAGCTGTTCATTGCCCAGCCTCAGGCGCTCGTATTTCTGCTCCAGCCCGCTGACGTCGGCGCGCAGTGCCTGCAGTTCGAGGCGGTGCCCACGCTCAAGCTCGGAAACCTTGTCCCGGTGCATGCTCTGCAGGGTTTTGATGCGCAGACGCTGCTCCCTCAGCACCTGGGCCAGCCGCGCCCGTTCGATTTCGATGTGCTCCCGGGTCAGCGACGGTGTGGCCGGATTGGTCAGGACCGGTATGTTCTCTTCAACCACTGTCTCCAGCTTCCGGAAATGCAGTGAGTTGGCCTCAACCGCCTTGCGGATCGACTGAAAGTGGTTATGCCCGGGGGTCATGTCCGGGTCCCACAGCTCGTCAGCGTAGGCTGGGTCCGGGCACTGGCTCCGGCACACCAGACGGATAGCTCCGCCGCCCAGATCGGGGCCTTTCGCGCCCCGCTCTGCCAACGCTTCGATCGGAATGTTCCAGCTGCCGTCGGCACGCCCTTCCTCGTCAAACCAGATGCGGAAGAAAACCAGAGAGGCGATGGTCAGATCGGGGTGAAGATTAACCAGTACCGACCTGACATCCGTTTCTGCCAGGTCTGAAAGCCCAACATACCCATCCAGAAATGCGCCAAATTCAGACCAGCGCATCTGCCGGGACACCTGGTTACCATCCATCAGAAATACAGCTGAGTTCGTTTCTGCTGTACGGGTGGCCGTCACCATCAACTTCTCCATACTTCCGCTTGTTAAGAGACGCTCGGGGCTGGCCTTCAGGCGGATACCTGAGGATCAGCTCGTCATAGTCTAGCCAGACCAGCCCCCAAAACACAGCGGACGATAGCAGGTTTTTGGTCAGATCTCTGCCGCCAGGCGGCTTCCCTGGTCAATTGCCCGCTTGGCATCAAGCTCCGCAGCCACATCTGCACCGCCAATCAGGTGAACCGGCAGCCCCGCCGCCTCGAGCCCGGCCTGCAGTTCACGCAAAGGCTCCTGGCCCGCACAGACAATGATGGTATCCACCGCAAGCAGCCGGTCTTCACCATGTTCCGCTCCTTTTGGCGTAACGGTGATGTGCAGGCCTTCGTCATCAATCTTGCGGTAGGTAACCCCGGGAATCATCTGTACATTCCGGTTTTTCAGGGACGTACGGTGAATCCAGCCGGTCGTTTTACCCAGGTTCTTGCCCACTTTCGAGGCTTTGCGCTGCAGCAGGAACACTTCCCGGGCCGGAGCCGGCACCTCCGGCTCTACGCCTTTGATTCCGCCCCGGTGCTCTACCGTCAGATCAACACCCCACTCCTTCATGAAGTGTTCGGTGTTCAGCGACGCCGATTCGCCCTGATGCACGATAAACTCCGCGACATCAAAGCCGATCCCGCCGGCACCGATCACCGCTACCCGACGGCCTACCGGCTTGCGCCCCAGCAGGGCGTCCAGATAGCCAATCACGCTCGGGTGGTCAATGCCATCGGTATCCGGGGTCCGAGGCTCTACGCCGGTCGCCAGCACCACCTCATCAAAACCGCCGGCCTTCAGGTCGTCCGCGGTTACCCGGGTATTCAGGCGCACATCCACCGCGTACTTGTCGAGCATCACCC